>LNAP01000881.1_pt1 | contig 33121 bp, 26 predicted proteins | sample 602601 | NCBI WGS metagenome assembly LNAP01 (sample SAMN02440304, study PRJNA202911) | soil metagenome | biome: Subtropical and temperate rainforests or woodlands; isolation source: soil samples (1 kg each in a 20% v/v slurry with milli Q water) were... ...
GTTCAAAATCCTGAAAGAGTAAAGAAATATTTTAGACATAATGACATAAAATATGCAGCAGCATAATAAATTTCCGTTATTAATCCGTCAGGTTAATATTTATACCGGCACCATTACCAACCCAACATTTAGGGACATTTACGCACCAGTTGACGGATTTGTAGTAAACGGCGGACTAAAATTAAATCTCTAAATTTTTTGATATTAAAGTGATTCTCTTTTCTCCGCTATTATCAAAAAAAAACCTACTGAAAATCAGTAGGTTTTTTTATGGTTATTGGTATTGCTACCAAAAAAATGATCTAAAATTGCTCTAAAAACTGAATGCGTTTTTCAATAGGCGGATGTGTTGAAAATAAGCCCTTTAAACCGCCAAACAAACTTGCTGAAGTGTCTTGCGGCGTGTTTTCAATAAACATTTGCTGCACTTCTTCACTCTTCACTTGTTTCACATGATGATTAACGGAGATTTTTTTTAAAGCTGAAGCCAAGGCCCAAGGTTTTCTTGTCATTTCAGCGGCACCGCTGTCGGCCATATATTCCCTTTTTCTGCTTAAAGAAAACTTAAACAACATCGAAATTAAGTAAGCGATCAAAGAAACGGCCAAAATTACAATCATTAATTTCCCGGAATCCTTATTGTCTCTTCGGCTGCCCATTCCGCCATATAAAAAACTGCGGAACGCTATTTGTACCACAAAAGAAAAAATTCCGACAAAAACAACGGTAACCACCAATAACCGCACATCTTTATTGCGAATGTGCATCAACTCGTGCGCAATAACGCCTTCAAGCTCGTGGTCGTCAAGCGTTTCAATAATGCCGCGGGTTAGCGTAACCGTATAGTTTTTTTCTTGCAGGCCGCTTGCAAAAGCGTTTAAAGCATCACTTTCTATAATATTTACTGCAGGCATTTTCATTCCCACGCTCATGCAAAGATTTTCAACCAAATTGTAAACCCGCATATTTTCTTTGCGTTCCAACGGTTTTGCGCCGGTTGCCATGGCAATCATTTTTCCGTGGGCAAAATAAGCGATGAGAAACCAAACCAAAACAATGGTGGTCACAACAGGAACCGCATTTAAAAACAACTCGGTTGCCAACTCGGGGCTCGGATTTCCGTATTCGTCATAAGTGGTAAAATAAACCACAGCAAATACGGAAGCCAAAACCAATAACGGAAATGCAATTAAGAGAAGAATCGATTTTCTGTTGTTTCTTCTTATTTGAGTTTGAATTCCAACAAATGCCACCGCTTAAAATTTAACTTCAGGAGCAACGTCCATTTGTTCTCTTCCCGCAACGCCCAAGTCGAACATTGGTTCGGTTTTAAAACCAAACATCCCGGCAAAAATGTTATTTGGAAATTTTTGAACGGCGATATTAAGTTCTTTGGTTGCAGCGTTAAAGTAACGTCTTACGGCAGCCAATTTATTTTCAATGTCAGAAATTTCATTTTGTAACTGAATAAAATTCTGGCTTGCTTTTAAATCCGGATAAGCTTCAACCTGAACATTCAAACCTTTCAATGCAGCGCCCAATTCTTGTTCGGCGGCAATTTTTTCATTGATTCCTGTTGCTGAAATTGCTTTTTGTCGCGCATTGGTTATCGCTTCCAAAGTGCCTCTTTCGTGTTCCATATAGCCTCTTACCGCGCCCAAAAGTTGCGGAATTAAGTCGTGACGTTGTTTCAATTGCACATCAATATCGGCAAACGCATTTTCCCGGTTGTTTCTAAAACTCACCAATCCGTTGTAAATCGCCATCAACCAAATAGCCAACACAACAACAATTCCTAAAACAATAAATATTCCCATAATTTTGATTTTTTTAATTAGTTAATAATCAGCAAATATAAGAATTAAACCTTGTTTGAAAAAACCATAGGAAGATAGATGCCAAAATATTGATTATCAATAAATTACAAAATAAAAAACAAAAAGTTCACCAAGCTAAATGATTATTGTTGAATTAGTTAACTTTTTAAAGCAACCCATCGAAAAAAAATTCAAAAATTTGGACCTGCCCTACTTTTCGGTGGGCGTTCCCTGTCGGGCCGCGCTTTCCGTTATATCTTTTTTTCCGTTTTACTTCAAAAAAGTATGCCACTGCAATCGCTAACGCGGTTTGAAGGAATAATTGATTGTTAAAATTGACGAATTAACTCAATCAATAACTTTATAAAAATCAATGAGAAGCAACATTTTAGAAGTGCTTGCCGCAGTGTACAAATCGGACAAGCTTTCAAATATGTCAACATATTTGAATTGATTAAAATCATCCATCAACAGGCTGTTGTAATCCACAAAACAAGTACTTTCTTTGTTTTCCAGATACGCCATTAAATCAATCATTGCGTCGCTGTTAAATATATTAATCGTCGGATCGGCACCACTTTTTAGCAAACTAATCACCAGCGCTTCATTTCTTGCAATGGCCGCATTTACCAACTCTAAATCCATGCTTTCAAATCCCTGATTAATGTACCCATTAAAGGCTTCTTCATCAATATAATTTTTATTGGCGTAAAAATCCAGCATCAATTTGCGGTGATTTGCATACTCAAAATCAGTTTTAAAATCGGGAAACTTAGCGTCTAAATATTCCTTGCATTCCAAAGCTCTTTTAACCATATTTTCAGGAAGAAAACCTGTAAGCAATTTCAAATCTTCCTGAATATTAACCCTTGCCCAAATATCAATTTTCATTCTTAAAATATCAAAAACGGTCAATTTCACTGAAGGTTCAGTATAGTTGATTTCTTTGGGTATCGAAAAAAATAAAATTAAATCGCTTTCCTCCTGAATTAAATTTTTCAAAGAATCTAAATTCAGATAGAAAAGCGATTTATAAATCTTTAGTGATTTTTCATCCATAGTTACAATTTTAAGAAGAACTACCCTAAAATACAAGTTTTAGCAATAATTTATCAAAATTTGCCACAAAACCAGCCAAATTAACTAATCCTCATCGTGATCTTCCTCTGTTTGGATCTGAATTAAATTAGCATCATTTCTTATTTCCGTATGTCTAATTTCGCCACCGGTGGTTCCGACATTTTTGGCCAATACGCCTGCTGCCAATGCAATCAAAATCACCAAAATAAATCCGAATTTCGAAAATTTGGATTTTTTGATTTCCAAAAACATGGTTACCAATGAAACTGCGCCCAAAATTAAAATTATGGTAAAAAATAAATCTGCGGCTTCTTCGTGCTGATTGATCAATGTTTCGCTTATCCCGGGAATTCTTTCCACAATTTCTTCAGCGCCTTCCCCTGAAGAAAAAGCTGCAATTGAAGCCAAAGCACTGAAAACAAAAATGCCTAAAGCCGTAACTTTTACTTCCGATTTTTTCAATATAAATCCCGTAACCAAAACCAATATTCCAATCAATATTCCTACTATAGGCAAATGATTGACCACCAAATGAAAATGCGCTTCGTTCATAATATGCTGTTTTAATGTTGTTATAAGTTATTTGTTAAATGTTATGTGTTTTTTTAAACTTTTATTATTTAATATTTTAATAATTCCCCCTTCGGGGGTTTGGGGGCCTTATCCCGCAATTGAAACACCAATTAAATGTCCGATTCCAAAAGTCACCGCCGCTGCCGCCAAACCGAACAATACTTGTCGGAGTCCGGATTTTACAAATGATTTTCCGGTAATCAACGTTATGGCCGCACCAATCCCAAACAAACCAATGGTGCTTGCAATGGCACTAAACACAATGGCGTTGAATCCTTTTGCAAAAAAGAAAGGAAATACCGGAATGATGGCCCCTATTAAAAAAAGGAAAAAAGATGCAAAAGCTGCTTCCCAAGCCGAGCCGCCCAATTCATCAGGATTAATTCCCAATTCTTCCGTAACAAGCACTTGTTTTGCCTTTTCCGGGTCGTCCCAAATTTGCGTTACGGCATTTGTGGCTTCTTGTTCAGAAAAACCTTTGGCACGATACAATAATATCAGTTCTTGTTTTTCTTCTTCCGGATTGTTTTCTATTTCCTCAAATTCAAGTTCAATTTGGCGTTCATAAAGCTCTTGAGAACTTCGTACAGAAATCCATTCGCCTAAAGCCATAGAAATAGCGCCTGCAAGCAATCCTGCCAGTCCGGCAATCAAAACGCCGTTGCCTTCCATCGTAACTCCGGCAACGCCCATCACCAAACTCAGGTTAGACACCAATCCGTCGTTTGCCCCTAAAACTGCGGCTCTCAATGCGTTACCGCCAACAGTCCTGTGTCTTCCTTCAATTTTCCCTATGCCTTCACCCGTAAAGGATTCCATCGATTTAAGAATGTTAAAATGCCTTGCCTCGCTTCCTATTATGGGCTCATTATTTTTTTGTTTTTTATTCAAAGCCGCCAAAGACATGCTTTTTTCTGTATTGGTAAGGGTGCTTAAAATAATATTGGCGCCAAACCGTTTTCCCAAATTGGCAATGATTCTTGCTCTTAGCGATGGACCAGCCAGTTTATAATTAGGATTATAAGCAGTTATTTTGGCATAAAATTTTTCTACATGCCGGTTTTCTATGGCTGCCATTGCTCCGTAAAAAATTTTCAATTCTTCATCTTCCGAAAGTTTTACCATTTGGTGGTAAAGAAATGCGGTATCTATTTCGGTTTGTATTGCTTTTTCGAGATTCATAGCTTATTCTGAAATTAAGTTAAATGCCCCTTTAGTTAAAAACTCGGTGTTTGAATCAAAATCATCTGCATTGATAATTTGCACAAAACCATTATCGGTTGCACCAATTTTTACCGGCATTCTTTTAAATGAAGTTGCATTATGTTTGACCAACACAAAAAAGTCTTTCTCAATATTTGCAACTGATTCTTGCGGTAAAGCAAGAAGTTTTTCGGTTGCGATCATAATTTCAGCTTCCACATACATTCCCGGAGCAAATAGTTTGGCATCATCTTCATTTATTAAATCTCCGTGAACATCAATAGTCCTTCCTTCCATATTTATGGCTTTATTGACCAAATGTACTTTTCCTTCATAAACTTGTTTATTGTCATTTTGAAGTTTGACTCTAATGATTTGCCCCACTTTTACCAGAGGAAGGTCTTTCTCAAAAATCTTTAAGGCAATATGCAAACGATCGTTATTCGTAATGGTCATTGCCACATCGGAAGGATTTAAAAACATCCCTTTATCAACAGCTATGGAGGTTACATAACCCGATAAAGGCGATAACACATTAATAACGGATCTTATATTTTCTCCTGTTAATGTATTTACATTGATATTCATCAAGCCCAATTTCTTTTTTAACGCCTGATATTGCACGAGGTTCACTGTATATTCTGATTCTGCTTTCAGAAAATTCTTTTGGGAAGTAACCTGGTCATCCAGCAACAATTTTTGCCTGTCATAATCCGACTTTAAATATTTCAATCTTCCTTTTGCTTCTAAAAAATCCTGCTGCACCTGAACATATTCCGGATTTTCAATGGTAAATAATACTTGCCCTTTTTTCACTGCATCACCGGGCAGAAGGGAAATATTTTTTACATATCCTGCGAAATAAGCACTTACTGAAGCTTTATTTTCCGGCGGAACATCAAACATTCCGTTCGCTTTTATAGAGGTGCCAAAATCTTGCAAAGTGAGTTTTCCCAATGCCATATTTGAAGCGACAAATTGTGATTCCGTGATGGTGATGGTATCAGAATCCATATTTTCCGAAGGGTTTGTTTCAGCTGCTTCTGATGGATTTTTAGAATTACAGGAAGCCAATATTACCAAAAGCAACACAAGTGTTCCTTTCAATCTTAAATGATTATTAAATATCTTAAACATTATTTTCATGATTAATTGGTTAAATAGTTTAATTCTAAAACAGTGTTGTTATAGGCATGAATATTTTGTAAATAACTGATTTCTATATTTTTGGCACTTTCTAAGAGCTGAACATATTGAAGAAAATCGATTTCTCCGCTTTGAAAGGCTTTCGAGGCGGTGGAAGTCAATGCGTTGGAAAGTTTTTTGCCGGTTTGGCCATAATAATTTACCGCTTCTTCAAATTTCTTGAGATCGGACAATAATCCATCATAATTTGCCTGAAGCATAATTTTATAGTTTTCATAGTTGTTTTCGGCAATAATTGTTTCGGTTTTAGCGGCGTTTATTTTCGCTTTATTTGCGCCAAACCATAAAGGAATTGCAACGCCGGCTTCAAAACCTGCATATTGTTTTGCATTCGAACCATTATTTGTGCCCTGAAAAACTGAAAATTGCAAATCGGGCAGCAACCGTTGTCTTTCCAATGAAAGCAGTGTTTTCGACAAGTCTTTTGAAGCCTCAAAATACTGCAATCCGGGATGTTCATTTAATGTCCATTCCTGAAGTTTTAATCGCGGCATTTCACTTTCTTCAACAACATAAAGCGAATCTGACTGAATCCATTGTTGCAAAAATGTGTTTGCTTTACGAACACTTTCTTTGCTTTGCGAAAGTTGCAATGAAATTTCTTTTTGCTTGGTTTCTGCAGTCAGTTTTTCCAATAAATTGGTTTCACCTACTTCAAATCGCCTGTTGGCAGCCCGTGAAAATTGTCCGTACAAACTGTCTAAATACGTGAACTGTTTCACCAAATTATTATTGAAAACAATCGTGTAATAGGCCTGATAAACTTCCTTTGTCAGCAATCTTTCATCAATTTTATATTGCTGTGATGTCAATGTTGCCTTTTGCTTTTCCACTTTGCGTTGCGCTCCATAAATTGTTGGAAACATGATGGACTGGCTAATGCCAAAAACTTTAAGAGAAAGTCCGTTCTCTGCAATATTGCTTTCATCATCATTATAATAAACCAATGTTTTATCGATATTAAAAGCACTGCCCGCCAACTGTTTAGACTGATTTACTTTTTCTGCGGAAGCTAGCAACGCATTGTTGTTTTTTAATGCCAGTTGCACCGCCTGTTCTGCAGTAATGGTTTTGTTTTGTGCCATTCCAAAAACTGGAACCAGCAAAATAGCCAACATGGTAAATGCCTGTTTTTTGACTTTTATTTTAGGAGGATGCCCTTTTCTGTCGAACATGGCGTAAAGAATCGGCAATACAATAAGCGTTAAAGCAGTAGCCGAAATTAACCCGCCAACAACCACCGTTGCCAATGGACGCTGCACCTCCGCCCCGGCCGATGTTGAAATCGCCATTGGCAAAAAACCGAGTGCGGCCGCAGCTGCCGTCAATAAAACCGGTCTTAATCTGTTTTTTGTGCCCATCAAAATACGTTTGTTAATATTGATAATTCCGTGCGCTTTCAATTCCTTAAACTCTTCTATTAAAACAATTCCGTTCAAAACTGCAATTCCAAATAAGGCAATAAACCCAACACCTGCAGAAATACTGAATGGCATTCCTCTTAAATAAAGAAGAAACACGCCGCCTATAGCCGATAACGGAATGGCGCTGTAAATAATTAAGGCTTCTTTTACGGAATCGAAGGCGAAATAAAGCAAGACAAAAATGAGCACCAATGCAATGGGAACCGCCACTTTTAGTCTGGCTGATGCCGTGCGCAAATTCTCAAACTGCCCGCCGTAACTGATGGTATAGCCAACAGGAAGTTTTACATCGCGTTCAATGATTTGCTGCACGTCTTTTACCACCGATTCCAAATCGCGATTACGAACATTTACGCCAACCACAATGCGTCTTTTTGTATTGTCCCGAGATATTTTGGCCGGACCTTTGGTGTAGCTGATTTCGGCAAACTCGCTTAACGGCAATCTGTTCCCGTTGGGCAACATCACCGAAGCCATTTCAATATTGTCAATATCTTTTCGATGGGCATCATCATAACGTATCACCAAATCAAATTGCTTTTCCCCTTCAAAAACAGTTCCTGCCGGCATACCTGCAAAACCCATCGTAATCACTTTGTTAAGGTCTTGGATATTCAATCCGTATTTAGCAATTTTTTGACGGTTATATTTTACCGACATTTGCGGCAATCCGGCTGTTTTTTCAACAGAAATATCGGCGGCGCCTTCCACATTTTTTATGGCTTTTTCAACTTCTAATGCTTTTTTGTAGAGCAAATCCAAATCTTCCCCAAATATTTTGATGGCCAAATCGGCACGAACACCGGTAATTAATTCGTTAAAACGCATTTCAATGGGCTGGGTAAATTCATAATCAACGCCGGCAATTACAGACAAAGCTTCTTTAAACTTATCAGCCAACTCATCCTTTGTTTTGGCAGAAACCCATTCACTTTTTGGTTTCAATTTGATAATGACGTCACTTTCTTCCATCGACATAGGATCGGTGGGGATTTCAGCAGCGCCAATGCGGCTTACCACTTGTTCTACTTCAGGAAAAGACTTTAATATTTTCTCCATTTGCGTGGTGGCTTCAATGGTTTTTGTTAAAGAAGTTCCGGTTTTAAGCACAGGCTGAATCACAAAATCGCCTTCGTCAAGCGTTGGCACAAATTCGCCTCCCATACTGTTATAAAGCAATCCGGTCACTACCAATAATGCAAATGAAAGCGACAATACCAATTTCTTTCTTCTTAATGCCCAAGAAATGGTTGGTTGATATTTCGCTATAAGAAAGGCGATTAACCGCGATGAAATCGTTCTTTTTTCAGTGTTTGCAGGCTTAATAAACATAGAAGCCATCACCGGAATATAGGTAAAACACAAAATCATGGCGCCGATGAGCGCAAAAACGAATACCAATGCCATTGGCTTAAACATTTTGCCTTCTACATTTACCAAAGATAAAATGGGAATAAAAACAATGATGATAATTAACTGTCCGAAGACTGCGGAATTCATCATTTTAGTGGCGCCCTGATAGGTGATTTTATCAATTAAACCTTGTCTTTCATTTTTTGGAAGCGCCAACAAATTGGCACGCTGGCTTGTGATTTTGAAGGCAATAAATTCGATAATAATGACGGCGCCATCAATAATAATACCGAAATCTATGGCGCCAAGGCTCATTAAGTTGGCGTCAACCCCAAAAAGATACATCATTGACAACGCAAAAAGCAACGTAAGCGGAATTACCGAGGCAACAACCAATCCCGACCGTAAATTTCCCAACAGCAAAACCACCACAAAAATGACGATTAAACAACCCAAAATAAGGTTTTCTGCAATGGTAAACGTAGTTTTTGCGATCAATTCGCTTCTTTCCATAACAGGATTGATGGTTATTCCGGGAGGTAAATTGGTTTGTATTTCTGAAACCCTTTGTATGACGGCGGCAATAACCGCGCTGGAGTTTGCGTCTTTCAGCATCATCACCTGGCCTAAAACTTTCTCTCCTTCCCCATTTCCAGTAATGGCACCAAATCGATTGGCGTAACCAAAACCAACTGTGGCGATATCTTTGATATAAACCGGAATTCCTTCTCTGTTGACAATAACAATATTTTCAACATCTTCAATAGAACCAACCAATCCTTCGCCTCGAATAAAATAACTTTCATTTACTTTTTCAATATAACCGCCACCTGCAATGCTGTTGTTTTTTTCCAAAGCATCAAAAGCATCAAAAATGGAAATGTTCAGCGAACGCAATCGCTCCGGATTTATGGCAACTTCATATTGTTTTAGATGGCCGCCCCAAGTATTCACTTCCACCACACCGGGAATTCCGGAGAGTTGGCGTTTTACGGTCCAATCCTGGATGGTTCTTATATCTGAAAGGGAATATTGGTCTTTATATTTTGGATCAACATCAATAATATATTGATAAATCTCACCCAAACCAGTAGTTACAGGTCCCATAAAAGGCGTTCCAAATCCGGCAGGAATTTTTTCTTCGGCACTTTTGATTTTTTCGGCAATCAGTTGACGCGGAAGATAAGTTCCCATTTTATCTTCAAAAACAACCGTAACTACTGACAATCCGAATTTTGAAACTGAACGAATTTCTATAACGCCCGGTAAGTTTGCCATTTCCAATTCAACAGGATATGTGAGAAATTTTTCAACATCCTCAGTCGCCAAATTTCTGGAAGTGGTAATTACCTGCACCTGATTGTTGGTAACATCCGGAACTGCGCCAATTGGAATATTGGACAAGGAATACAAACCAAAGCCCACAATGCCTGCAGTAAATAGCAAAACAATAAGTTTATGGTGAATGCTATATTGAATAATTCGTCCTAACATTTATTTTTAAGTTTAGTAAGTAAATAGTTCGCAAATGTAGCGTCCATAAATAAAGGGTTTCTAAACCCTTTCTTAAAATTTGCTTAAAATACAATGGTGACGGTAGTGCCAACGCCCAACTCACTTTCCAAAAATAGTTTTGCATTAATGGCATCCGCAGCTTTTTTGGCTATGGAAAGTCCGAGCCCATTCCCAAAAATTTCTCTGTGATTTAAAGCATCTGACCTAAAAAAAGGATGGAACAACTTTTCAATATCTTCCCCTTTTATGCCAATGCCTTTGTCCTTAATTTCACAAATGAAACCCGTTTCAGCATCGGAAACGGTGATTTTCAGATTTGAATTTTCTTTTGAATATTTTATGGCATTGTTTATAATATTGTCCAAAATAATATTGGCATAATACTTTTGGGTCAAAGAGTCCTTTGTTATTTCCATATGCAAATCCAAGGTTAGATTTTTAGCGAAAATTTCATTTTTATAACGCGATAAAATTTCATCAATAATAATTGGCAATGATTCGTAAATTGTTGTTTTTGAAACAAGATTTTTTGTATTGGCATTTGAACCTAATCTTGCCATTAACAATAATTGCTCAATAATCATTGTCATTCGATCTATTTCGGAAAGGCTGTGCTTTATTTTTTCCTTATATTCATATTGCTCACGCGGTTTTCTGATTAAAACCTCTAAGGTTCCTTTGAGGGAAGCCAATGGCGTTCGAAGTTCATGCGATGCATCGGAAGTGAACTGACGCTCTTTTTCTATGGCATTTTCTATGCGTTGCAAGAGTTCGTTTATGCTAGATGACAAATGGAATAATTCATCTTTATGATCGGGTAAATTTACCCTTTCATTCAGGTTATTTTTTGTGATTCTGTTGGTGGTTTCAATTATATTTCTAATTGGAATAATGCTTCTTCCTGCCAAATATCTTGAAATAAAATAAAGACCCGCCAAAAGAAGCAAATAGGAAATTATCAGTACATTTTTTAATTTCAGAAATACCATATTTGATGATTCCAAAGACATTGCCGCAACAACATACCCCATGATTTTGCCATTTTGTTCGATAGGAATTTGAATTTGCCGAATGGGTTTTTTATTTAAATTTTCATTAAAATGCCCACCAAACTGTTCTTGTTTTCTGAACGGAAGTTCATCATCTTTAAGGTTGGGCGATTTATCCATAAGATTGCCGTTTTTATCAAAAATCTGAATAAAAACAGGATTTACCTGAATTTCTCTATGTTCAATTTCTTCCCATTCCGCTTTATTTATAAACTGAATGCTGTCGCCAAGCATTTTAATTTCATCGGTATGTTTTTCAGCTTCATAGGTAAGGTCATTGTCCAAATTATTGTAAACTGTTTCCTGAACCACAAAAAAGACAATACAAAAAACAACCGCCACAATAATGGCGGTGGCAATCATATAATGCAATGCAATCCTATTTCTAAAGCTTAGAATCATTTATTTTAAATTTTGTTTGGTTCATAAAATTGATTAAAGTTCTTTTGCCATATAACCAATTCCTCTGATGGTTTGAATATAATTTTCGTCCTCTTTCAAATTCAATTTTTTTCTCAAAGCGTTGATGTACACATCAATAACGCCAGTATTATATTCAAAATGAATGTCCCAAACGCTCTCAATAATTCGGGTTCTGCGACATACCATTCCTTTATTTCGCATTAAAAACTCCAGCAACGCAAACTCTTTTTGTGTTAAATTAATCTCTTCACCATTTTTTAAAACCTGATGGTTGCCTGTGTTTAAAGTGATATTTCCGAGATTAAACAGGGAATGTTCTCCCGACTTTGGCCTTAATTGCACCTTGATTCTTTCCAAAAGCTCTTCAAAATGAAATGGTTTTTTAATATAATCGTTGGCGCCTGATTGCAATCCGAAAATGGTTTCATCAACGGTATCCTTGGCAGTCAAGAAAATGACCGGCGTGTCTTTAAACTCTTTTCTGAACTGGCGGCAAACTTCAATTCCGCTAATGCCGGGAACCATCCAATCCAGCAACAATAAATCATAATCTCCGGTAAGCGCCAATTGAAGACCTTTATTTCCGTTCTCGGCAATATCAACAGAAAATGATTCTTCCTCCAAGCCTTGTTTTAGGAAATTGAATATTCCGGGTTCGTCTTCCACAATTAAAATTCTCATAGCACAAAATTAGTCTATAAATTTAAAAAAAATTTGGCCAATTCTTAAGAGTTACTTAAAATGTTTTATGCCTAATCAGTCATGAAATTGATTTTAATCATCCTTTTTAACGGTGACAATTTAGGGTAAAATTACGTTTATTAGCAAAAACCTTGAGCAATAGCGCTATTTATCTACCCTTTAATTATATCCAATTAATTATGGGAAAATTGAGGAAAATCATTTTACAAACCCTATTTTGATTTTAAATTTGAGTCAGTAATTATGTTTAACTTAAATAATAATATCATGACACTCGTAAAATTTAGACAAAGACCTTGGGAAAATTTGTTTACCTCAGATTTGTTGGATTTTGATGCCGGTAATTTATTAAACGATAAATTATGGATCAAAAGAATGAATGAGCCAGCTTTAAACATCAAAGAAAAAAAAGACGGATTCGAAATTGAGCTTGCAGCTCCGGGATTCGACAAAAAAGATTTTGAAGTGAGTATCGCTGAAGGCTGCTTGAACATTAAGGCAAAAAAAGAAGAAAGAAAAGAAGAAAAAGACGAAAACTATACGCGTAAAGAGTTTAGCTTCAATTCTTTTGAAAAATCTTTACAGCTTCCTGAAACTGTAATTGATGAAAAGATAAAAGCCAAATATGAAAACGGCATCTTAAAATTTAGCCTTGCCAAAAAAGAGGAAGCTAAAAAACAAAAACCAAAAACGATAGAAATTTTGTAAAAGAAGTTTCTTGTACTTTATTCTGGACTTTATTTCCCCACAAATAAAGTCCGGAATATTAAAATTAAACAAATTGTAAAATTATTAAAAACAACATTATGAAAACTGGAAATATCTTATTAGGCGTTTTGGCTGGAGTGGCAATTGGAGCTACTATGGGAATTTTGTTTGCACCGGAAAAAGGTTCCTCCACACGAAAAAAAATTATTAAAAAAGGGGGAAAGTTTGCAGACGAATTAGAAGAAAAATTAGAAGAAAAATATGAAGACTTTGTTGAAAACATCAACGAAAAATTCGAAGACCTAAAAGAAAAAGCTGCCGATATGGCCGAAAAAGCCAAACGTAAAGCTGAAGAAATAACCGAAAAAGCCAAGCATGAAGCTTCAAAAGTAACTGAAAAAGCAAAACAAGAAGCTGAAAAAATGGCAAAAAAAGCAAAATACGGAGAAGAAGTTGGAGCATAACAACAACTTCCATAAACTCAAAAAATGGAAAAGATTAAAAATTTGGCAATTAGCGGGAATTTAATAAGAATTTTCCCCTAATTGTCAAATAATTTATCAATGCATCATTATAATTTTAAAACGAAAAAAATGAGCAACTCACAAAGTTTAATTGAATTATTGTTTGAAAAAATTGAAGAATACGGCAAAACAAACTATGAACTCATAAAGTTCAAATTATTAAAAACAACCGCCATCATTGTTCCCTCATTAATTTCAAGGCTCATTGTTGTGTTGGTGTTTTTTTTCTTTACGCTTATTTTGAGTGTAGGAATCGCCTTCTTATTGAGCGAATTATTTGATAATTTATATGTTGGATTTTTTATTGTTGCAGCATTTTACCTAATGGTAGGCATTCTCTTCCATTTCTTTCTTTATGATTGGATTAAAAAACCAATTGGCGATTCAATTGTTAAACAAATACTTAAACAGCAATAAATTATGGAAAAAATACAATCTTTATCAGAGCTTGAAGACGCCATAAAACTATTGACGTTAAAAAAAGCGGAAGACGAACAATTGCTGAAAGAGCTGTTTTACATGAGTTATGAAAATGTAAAACCGATAAATATGATTAAAAACCTATTTAAAGAGCCAATTGCCTCCCAAAATATAAAAGACAGTTTGTTAACCACTTCTGTTGGCCTTGGCGCCGGTTATCTTTCAAAATTACTGTTTCAAGGCGCTGTGCGCATTCCGTTTAAAAATTTCATTGGCAACGCTTTAATGATGGGCGTTGAAAACCTAATAGCAAAAAATCCTGGTATTGTAAGCACATTGTCATCATTATTTCTGAATGCTTTCAGCAAAAAATCCAAAAAAGATACTGATGAAGAAGTTGATTATGAAGAAGATGCTATTCATAAAGACGTAAAAACAGAACCCGTAGATTTAGAAACCATTTATTAGTTATTAAGAAAAAACGGACAATAGATCTGTCTTTCAAATACATTATTTTTTTTACTGTTTTCCTATCTTCATAATTAATGCCCTCTAGCCATGAAAACGACGCAATGGCATTTATTTCTTATTTATTTCATTCTTGTATTTCTCTTTATAAGAAAAACTAATTATTCGGTTATGGGCCAACATAATGTATTAAAAACGCCCTCTGTAAAATTATTCCTTTGCGGAGATGTGATGCTTGGCAGGGGAATTGACCAAATACTTCCGAATTCAGTCAATCCAAAATTGCATGAATCTTATGTAAAAGATGCAAGAGATTACGTGCGCCTGGCAGAAAATAAAAATGGTCCAATTCCTCAACCCGTTTCGTTCTCTTATATTTGGGGTGATGCCATGGAAATTTGGAAAAAAATGGCGCCTGTGGCAAAAATCATCAATCTTGAAACAAGCATCACCACCAACAATAAGCCTTGGGCAGGAAAAGGAATAAATTACCGAATGCACCCAAAAAATGTGGAAGTGCTCAAAACAGCCGAAATTGACTTTTGTTCTCTGGCCAATAACCATACGCTGGATTGGGGAAGCGCCGGACTTACAGAAACCATAAACACTTTGAAAAATTCGGGTATTGCATTTGCCGGCGCAGGAACAAATGACCTGGAAGCTGCCGCTCCTGCCATATTGCCCTTGCAAAAAGGCAACATAATTGTGCTGGCTTACGGCGCCAAAAGCAGCGGCATCACAAAATCATGGGAAGCACAAGAAAATATGCCTGGCCTAAATATGCTCCCTGAAACTGTTGAATTGACTGTTACTTTGGTAAAAAGTGACGTCGAAAAAATTAAGCAAAAAAATGATATTGTTTTGGTTTCCATTCATTGGGGCGGAAATTGGGGTTATAACATTCCTTTGCCGTATCAAAAATTGGCGCATGAACTTATTGATCAAGCCGGGGTTGATTTAATTCACGGACATTCCTCCCATCATCCAATGGGCATTGAAGTATATCACAACAAACTCATCATTTATGGTGCCGGCGACTTTATCAATGATTATGAAGGCATTGGCGGTTATGAGCAATTTAGGGGCGAATTGAGCTTGATGTACTTTCCTGAAGTGAACCAGGAAAACGGAGAACTTATTTCTATGAAAATATTTCCTATGGAAACAAAAAATTTCAGGCTTCACCATGCCTCCCAATCAGATGCTATATGGTTGAATTCAATTTTAAACCGGGAAGGAATTCAATTTGGCACTTCATTTAAATGGAATGAGGATCGTTCATTGGATTTGGAATGGAAATAAAAACCTTATAAAACTTTCATTTCAATAATTTTTTACCGTTTCAAACTGACCGAAATCATTTTAGCATCAGTGTTTTGGCAATACTTTAGTGTACTGTAATTATGATTTTCAATCCGATTTATATGGATTCACTAAATATTAATATCGTTAAAAATCCACATGCACTTACCTCTAAAAATGTGGTGATTCAGTTAAATAGCGATGTGGAATTTGGTTTGGAAAAAACACAAGTCGAAGAACGAATTAAACAATTCGGAAAAAATGAAATTCCGCTAAAAAAACCAAAAACAACATGGCGCATTTTAGCGGAACAATTTCTTAATTCCATCATTTATATATTAACTGTCGCCGCATTTTTGTCATTTATTTTTAGGGATTGGGCAGAAGGAATTGCCATACTTATTGTCATTTTTATTACCGTATCCATCGGCTTTTTTATGGAACTGCAGGCTATTCGATCGTTGGAAACTTTGCGAAAAATGGGACAGGCAGTGACCCGCGTGCTGCGCGACGGCAAACTAAGTCGCGTAAAAGCATCCTTGTTGGTTCCGGGAGATCTCATCATTTTAGAAGCCGGCGATGTGGTTTCGGCAGATGCCCGATTACTAAGCACAGAAAATTTAACAACAAAAGAAGCTGCATTAACGGGAGAAAGTGCCCATGTTGAGAAAAAAATCGACAGTTTATCAGTCGATACGCCCATTGTGGAGCAAAACAATATGGTGTTTAAAGGCACATTGGTAACAAGAGGTGTGGGAAAAGCAATTGTTACTTCAACCGGAAGCAATACGGAATTGGGCAAAATTCAACTATTGGGCACAGAAGTTGACGCGGAAATGACACCGCTGGAAAAAAAATTGCGCCACCTAAGCAAATGGCTTATTTGGTTAACACTTTTATTGACTGTTATAATTGTAATAACCGGAACTATTAGAGGCGTTGATTTTATATTGATGCTTCAAACCGGCATTGCGCTTGCTGTTGCTTCAATACCTGAAGGTTTGCCTATTGTGGCTACCATTGCATTGGCGCAGGGGATGCTTAAATTGTCAGAAAAACAGGTCATTATTAAAAAACTGGAGGCTGTTCACACACTTGGCGCCACAAACATTATTTGTACAGATAAAACCGGGACGCTTACTGAAGATCAAATGAAAGTGCATACGCTGGTTTTTGAAAATGCTTCTTTTGAAAACGTGAATCCTAAAAATAAAGACGAATTAGACACCTTAAAAAATCTGGATGCTTTTGAAAAAATGATAATCGCTGCCATGCTTTGCAATGACGCCATTTTCACGCCAACTGACAAACATGGGGATTCCATAGATTTGGCTTTAACTGAATTTGCTGTCGATGCCGGCTATGACACTGTCGCCATTAAAAAAAATAATCCAGAAAAAATGGAAGTGGCTTTTGACGCTGATCGCAAAATGATGGCTACGGTAAACCAGTATCAAAAAACCTTTTATGTGTATGCAAAAGGCGCTTATGAAAATATTGTTGAATGTTGCGACAATATCCTTAAAAATGGCAAAACCGAAAAATTTGAAAACAAGGCGCATTGGCATAAACAAGTTGATGATTTGGCTTCTCAAGGCTTGCGGGTTTTGGCATTTGCCTACAAAGAATCAAAAACAAATCCTGCCTATGAAACCTTGTTGCAACAACTCACTTTTATAGGTTTGGTTGGTTTTATTGATCCGGCCAGAGAAGACGTTAAAGCAACTATTGCCACTTATAAAAGTGCGGGAATTAGGGTGGTGATGATGACTGGCGACCATCCCGGAACCGCAAAAAAAATAGCGCAGGAAATTGGTTTGTTGGAACTTGATTCGCACAATGATAAAGTGCTGACGGGAAAAAACATTCCTGAAATGGATAATTTAAGCGAAACCGACAAAAACAAACTACTTAATGCCGTTATTTTTGCAAGGGTAACGCCAAAACAAAAGTTAGATCTGATTGCACTTTTTCAACAAAACAACAATATTGTAGGAATGATTGGCGATGGGGTAAATGACGTTCCTGCTCTTAAAAAAGCTGATATTGGCATTGCCATGGGAATTAGGGGAACTGAGGCTGCGCGAGAAACGGCTGATGTAATCCTTAAAGATGACAAATTCACTTCCATTGAATTGGCCATAAAACAAGGTCGGGCAATTTTTGAAAATATTCGCCAGTTTGTGGTGTACCTTTTATCGAGCAATTTGGCCGAAATAATTTCGGTTGGAGTTGCCTCATTGTTGGCGTTGCCCGCCCCGTTGTTGCCGCTGCAAATTTTATTTCTGAATTTGATTACCGACATTTTCCCCGCATTGGCCTTGGGTTTAGGCAAAGGTGAAGTTGACATTATGAACAAACCGCCCAGAAAACCTGATGAACCCATTATGACGTTCAAATTATGGAAAGCCACCATTATTTACGGATTATGCATTACTGCCGGCGTACTTGGCATCACAGCATATTCTCATTTTATATTGAAACTGGCACCAAACGAAATCAACAATATGGCATTTTTTACCCTAATTTTTGCCCAATTGCTCAATGTTTTTAATATGCCGAAAAGCCATTTATCATTTTTTAAAAATGAAGTGACTTTAAATCCTTGGATTTGGTACGCAATTACTTTGTGCATTTTTATCACAGGAGTTGCATATATTGTTCCGCCTATTGCCAAAGCACTTTCGATGGTGCCGTTAACTGCTGATAAATTTGGTTTGGTAATTTTATTCGGATTTGGCGCGTTGTTGCTCACCCAAATTTTCAAACGAATTGGCGGCACTGTTTAATATAATGCAGCATCCACGTTATTTTGAAACAGTTATTTTATTTGCAATTTTGTGTTTTTGTTTCAAAATTGGTTTTGATTGAGGAACAAGTTCAGATTCCATCGCCAATCGCGCCATAAGGTAACAAATGGTTGATTCGGCGCCTTGGTTTAAATTTACATTCGATTTTTCCAATCCGTCATAACAACCTCCATTTATTGAATTATACATCATTTGTTGCAAATGATTTTTTCCGAGAAACCAATTAAATGCCTTTACTTTCAATGTTTCATACTTTGAATCGTTAAATGTTTTATGAAATAAATCTAAGGTTAACACTGCATAAGAAACATCTATTGGCTGTTCGCCATATTGATTGGGCTCCACACCTTTTTGATACCAGCCTTTATTTGAAATTGCCTTAAAATAATCATCAACAAACATTTTCGACAATAAAAAACCAAAGGATTCTACGGCAATTTTTTTGTAGATTTGTTTTCCAGAAATTAAATAAGAATACAACATCGCTTCAGGAAGAATACTGTTGGCATACGTCAAGTAATTTTCAAACCAGCGCCAATCAACAGTTGAATTTACATCATAATCGGTAATCAGATTTTTAGCCAGTTTCTCAATAACATAAGCAATTCGTTTATCCTTAGTGGCTTCATAATATAAATACAATCCTTTGATGGCAAAACCTATGGATCTTGGCGATAAAATATTTTTAACCCAAGACAAAGCATCTATAAAACAGAAAGTCGCCAGATCAATTATTTCTTCAGATAAATGATCTTTTAATGAAATTACGGTTCCCAAAGCCCAAACAGCACGTGCATTAGAATCTTCCAAATTTATATAGTTATTTTTAATATGCTCATTGTTGTTTTCATCAATATAGTTTACAAAAGTCCCTGATGGTGTTTGGCAGCGATGTATAAAGTTTAAATATTTTGCTATAAATTTCATACTCTCCTGATCACCAAATAATTTGTAGTGCGAACACATGGCAATTAAAGCCCGCGCATTATCATCCAATGTGTATCCTGAAGAAATATCAGGTTCTGAAATTTTACTGAATTGAATAATGCCGATATTGGTGGTCATTTTTTTGATGTGGTCCAATTTTATTGGCGGATAATTATAACGGATGGGGCTCTTTTTGTCTATCAATTCCTCATAAGTATTCGCATGTTTAATGGCGACATTTTCCCATGAGGATTCCCTTGTTTTTTCATAAGCTGCAAATGCCATAGATTCTCTTAATTGGCCATTTGAAAGCAATTTTTTTGTGGCATTGGCCAATTGTTCCTCATTTCCAATATCATAAAGTATCCCGGCATTGGCGGTAAGCACCTCTTTGGTGTGCGGTATTGCCGATGCCACTATTGGGCAAGCACAACTCATGGCGTAAGCAAAAGTACCGCTCACAGCCTGGTTTGGATCTTTTGAAGTGAATAAATAAATATCTGTTGCCTTTAAATATTCTAAAAGTTGGCCAATTTCCAAATAGCAGTTTATGAAACGAACATGAGCTGTTAAATCCATTTTCGAGACCATATCCTCCAAATAATCTCTATATACATCAACGTTGTTTTTAATGTTGTTTGGATGCGTTTTTCCAATGATTAAATACAGTACATCCGGTGTATGCTTAATTATTTCCGGCAATGCTTTTAATGCAGTCTCAATGCTTTTCCCCGGGCTTAAAAGTCCGAAAGTTGAAAGCACCATATGGTTTTCCAGCTTCAGTTTTCTCTTGGCTTCCATAGGATTTTCATAATTTACTATGTGGGTGCCATGAGGCGTATATTCAATTAATTCTTCGTTAATTCCATAATGTTCTTTTAAAATTTTTTGAGATTGCCTTGTCATAACAAAAATTCTATTTATATAGGAAATCATCATTTTTACAAAAGATTTTAGCGCAACATCTGGATTGGGTATCACACTATGAAAAGTAATTGCAAGCGGTTTGTTAATTTTCGCTAAAAAATCTAACAAATAATTTCCGTATTCCCCTCCAAACAATCCAAACTCATGTTGAATATGAACCAACCTTATAGCATCGTCTTTATTAATTTCTTGGGCTACTTTTTTATAATCCTCCTTTATTTTCGGATTTAAGATAAAGGAAATATTTTTGGCGCTTTTCGGCTTATCGGTTAAATCACAGATGACACATTCTAAAGATTCACCAAAAATATTGGTTATGGCTGAAGTAAGATCCTGGGTAAAAGTAGCAATTCCGCATTGTGTTGGCGGAAAAGTGGAAACAAAGACTACTTTAGATTTGGAGGGCGGATTTTTCATTGTTTAGAATTTTTGAGTTCGTTCAAAAGGTCATTAATATTAAGGGAGGCTACAGCAACCCTGCTGTCTGCCGCACCGTAATAAATATAAAGTTGATCATTAAAAATTGCAGTTCCTGTAGGAAAAACAACATTGTTTACATAACCTTTCTTTTCCCAAGGCTCTGTTGGCGAAAATAAAGGCTCTTTAAGTCTGCCAATCAATTTCATGGGATTTTCAAGATCAAATAAAGCAGCGCAGGCATGATAAATATTGCCTTTTGCAGTATATTGGGCTGAATGATATAAAAGCAACCATCCATCGGCGGTTTCTATGGGCGGGCATCCGGCGCCAATATGACCATTTTCATGTTTGAATTTAGGAAACAAGACTATATGTTTTTGTAAGTCGGAAATATATTCTTTCCAAAAACCTGGCGTCAATTCTGAAGGATCATTAAAATATAAAATTTGGATAGATGGATGCAGCCTATGCAACACCGCAAGTTTCCCCTTAATTTTTTTAGGAAAAAAAACCACATTTTTATCCCAGACATATATTTCAGACTTTAATAATTTTGTAATATGATAACGTTCAAAAAGGTTGTAAAACATAAAGTGCATATCACTTATTTTTTCGCTGTTTCGTTTAATTAGCTTAAAATATTCTTGAAAGGTGAATTTTGGCGTGATAATGCCTTTTCTATCAAATTTCAATAAATCCCGGGAAGTGGCGTAGGCGCCAAAAACATTAATACCGTCGTAGGCGGAGTAGGATAGATAATACGTGTCGTCAATTTTGGTAATTCGAGGATCTTCAGTACCCTGAAATTCATGGCTTTCCTTTGGATAAAATATGGGTTCACCATAACGTTCAGCTACATTTAAGGGCCCATCCAGTTTACAATATCCAATACAAGAAAAATTTCCTTCACGAACCGCACGATAATACATATGAACAATATTCCCTTCCTGATAAATAGCCGGATTGAAAACCCCTTCATTTTCAAAACTATTTTGAGTTTTCTCTAAAATAATCCCATGTTTTGTAACTGTCAACATTTTATAAAAATAATTTCATTTGATATCATAAAATTGACACTTATTTCTTACAACAACAATGAGGAATATCAGTTAAATTTTATGCAACACTAATATAAATCAGTTTTGGTTTTTTAACATTAACTTTCATTTCATTCTTAAAAATTTAGGCAATTATTTTAATACCTCACCATGAATTTCGTCACGATTTATTGCGTAAATTGCATAAAAATTAATTAACTATCTATCTATCTATCTACTATAAAAATCCCAACCATGAAAAATCTATTTATACTCTTGTTTTTATCGTCAATTTTATTGACAAGTTGCAGCAGCACAAGCGGAACCGTTAAGGGAACGGTGTGTTACCCTTCGGAATATATTCCGGCAATGATTGTATATATAAAAAACAAAGAAACCGGTAAAATATATTCTTTGGACATCAAAGAAAATCAGAAGCCTTTTAAATTTAAAAAAATACCTGCCGGAGATTATATTGCATTCGCTTATACGGTTCAGGAAGATTTAACCGATGCTAAAGACAAATCTGCCATTACCAATGGCGGTTATACGCATGCGGTTCCTTGCGGACTGACCGTTGAATGTAAGGACCATTCTTTACTTGTTTTTAAAGTTCAAAACGGCAAAACCACGAAAAACATACAAATTTGCGATTGGTTTGGCGCCATTATGCAGGACGGGAAATAAAGCCCCTAACCCTAAAAAGGGGGAATTTTTATTGGACTGTTTAAATAAATGCATCAACTATTTACAAAAGTTTTCAGTTGGCAGTTTTTCGATAAAAAATCAACAATTTACATTTCAAAGCTTCAACAATTACACAATTAAACAAAAAAATGTGTGAATTATACAACTATTATCAAAAGTTGTGTAACATTATTGTCTTCTAAACTTCGCAACTTTGTATATCTCTATTCGAAAAGAGCTAACAATTAAAATAAAATTCAATAAGTATGAAAGCAATAAGAATTATAATGATCGGAATAGGCCTAATTTTCGCGAGCGAAATGCAGGCGCAACTCTCAGTAAACGTAAACATAGGCACGCCACCAATGTGGGGACCTTCAGGATATTCAAATGTGCGTTATTATTACCTTCCTGATGTAGAAGCTTATTATGATGTACAATCATCCAATTTCATTTATTTTTCAGGAAACACTTGGGTTCGTCACACTTATTTACCAAGACAATACAGAAATTATGATTTGTATAATGGCTATAAAGTGGTGATGACAGATTATCGCGGAAACGCTCCTTATAAGTATTATAACCAACATAAAAGTAAATATGCCAAAGGATATAAAGGAAAATACCAAAAAACAGTTGGCAACCGATCTGGACATTCAAACGGAAACAAACAAGGAAACGGAAACCACAACTCAAATGGCAATGGTAATGGAAATGGCAATAATAAAGGCAAAAAACATTAGCCAAGTAAACTAAAAAAATTATAAGACCAGTATTGAAAATAGGAATCTTAAAACCCCAAAGATTCCTTTAAATTAAGATTTAATTTAAATCAATACGTACAAAAATGGTTTAAGACTCCATAATAAAAAAGTCTTGGCATAAATAAAATCAACCCCAAAGCATTATTTACAATTTTGATGATTTTTTGTAACTTTTTGATTAATTGTATATAGAGAGATGACGGCGTTTATTCGAATGAAAATCCCGAAACAATAAACGCCAACGTCTCTTACTTTAAAAAAATAGGAATTGTTTAGTTTAGATAACAATTATAGAACAGGTTTTTTACCTGTTTTAAGTATGTTAAAAACATTTGTAAACAACAAAATTAAGAAATGAATTAATTTTAATTTCAAGGCAAGTTGTAATAATTTAACAACCTAAAATTTATTTTTACTTATAAAGACATTTCTGAGCGTGTTTGGCGTACCTTGCCAAAAAAAAATTTGGATTTTGAAATTATACATTAAATACATGGTAAGCAACCGTTGTAAAATGGCTGTAAAAGATGCTTTAAGGAAGCTAAAACTTCATTTTGTTGTGGTTGATTTAGGTGAAGTGGACATCATGGAAAACATTAATGAGGAGCAGCGAGCCCAGCTAAAACTGGAACTATTCAACTCTGGGCTTGAATTGATGGATGATAAAAGAGCGATGCTGATTGAAAAAATAAAAAATGTGATTGTTGAAATGGTTCATTACTCTGAAGAAGCAATCAAAGTAAATTTTTCAGACTATTTAAGTGAAAAATTAAATCATGATTACACCTATTTGGCAAACTTATTTTCAGAAGTGCAGGGAACCACCATTGAGCAATTTATCATCGTCCATAAAATTGAACGCATCAAAGAATTAATTATTTATGGCGAATTAAACATTACCGAAATTGCATGGAAAATGAACTACAGCAGTGTGGCACATTTATCCAATCAGTTTAAAAAAGTTACGGGGCTCTCCCCTTCCCATTTCAAACAAATGAAAGATAAAAGAAGAAGTCCTATTGAAGAAATTGGCAACCAGCTTGGCAATCAATTAGGTGCTTAAAAAAAATTAATATTGCCCACTTTTATAAAGATATCGGAAAATAAATGGAATCAAAAACAATCAATAATTCTAATTACACCAGAAGCTTAATCGAAGCCAGTCTAGATCCATTTGTTACCATCAGCCTGGAAGGAAAAATAACCGATGTTAATGAAGCCTCCATAAAAGTTACCGGTATTACAAGAAAAAATTTGATAAATACTAATTTCTCAAATTATTTTACAGATCCATTGAGAGCCCAGGAAGGTTATCTGCAAGCTTATAAAAATGGTTTTATCTTAGATTATCCACTAACCATAAAACATAAAAACGGGAATTTAACCGATGTATCCTACAATGCTTCTGTTTATAAAGATGATGCCGGAAAAGTTATCGGTGTTTTTGCCACCGCAAGAGATGTTACTGCCCAAAAATGGGCAATAGATTTAAGAAAAGCAAACAAAGAACTTGCCTTTCAAAATGAAGAGAAAGGAAAACGCGCCGATGAATTGGTGATCGCCAACGAAGAATTGGCATTTCAAAATGTTGAGAAAGAAAAACGGGCCGCTGAATTAGGCATTGCCAATATAGAACTTGCTTTTCAAAACGATGAAAAAGAGAAACGCGCAGAGGAATTGGTCATTGCCAACAAAGAATTGGCCTTTCAAAATGAAGAGAAAGGAAAAAGGGCCGATGAATTGGCGATTGCCAATGAAGAACTGGCCTTTCAAAACGATGAAAAAGGAAAACGTGCCGATGAGTTGGTGATTGCCAACAAAGAATTGGCATTTCAAAACGATGAAAAGGGAAAACGTGCCGATGAATTGGTTATAGCTAACAAAGAACTGGCTTTTCAAAACGATGAAAAAGAAAAAAGGGCGGCTGAATTGGTGATTGCCAACGAAGAACTTGCTTTTCAAAATAATGTAAAAGAAAAAAGGGCGGCTGAATTGGTAATTGCCAACAAAGAATTGGCTTTTCAAAACGATGAAAAAGAAAAAAGGGCGGCTGAATTGGTGATAGCCAACGAAGAACTTGCCTTTCAAAATAAAGAAAAAGAAAAACGTGCCCAAGAATTAGGTGTTGCCAACAAAGAACTTGCCTTTCAAAACAATGAAAAAGAAAAACGGGCTGCCGAATTGGTGATTGCCAATGGTGAACTGGCTTTTCAGAATGAAGTGAAAGAAAAGAGGGCTGCAGAATTGGTGATTGCCAATGAAGAACTCGCTTTTCAAAATGTTGAGAAAGAAAAACGTGCAGCCGAACTGGTAATTGCCAATGAAGAACTTATTTTTCAAACAAAAATAAAAGATAAACGATCGGCTGAATTGCTGCTTGTTAACGAAGAACTTGCACTTCAAAACCTTGAAGTTGCCAAACAGGAAATTACCAATAAAGAACTTGAAGCTTCTAATATCGAAGTCAAATTAGATTCTCAATATTCACTAAGCCTAATCGAAGCGAGTCTGGACCCTTTGGTTACCATCAGTTCTGCAGGTAAAATTACCGACATGAATGAGGCTTTAACAAACATTACCGGACTTACAAGGGAAGAATTAACAGACACCGATTTTTTGGATTATTTTACCGAACCGCAAAAAGCGCGTGGCGTTTACCAGGAAGTTTTCGCAAATGGATCGGTGACCAATTCCCCGCTTACGCTTCGCCATAAAAACGGCAAACTGACTGATGTTTTGTTTAACGGATCAGTTTATAAAGATGATAAAGGAAATGTGGAAGGCGTTGTAATTGTGGCCAGAGATGTTACCGAGCAAAAAAGAATAGCCACAGAACTTACCGAAGCCATGATATTTGCAGAAATGGCTACATCACTTGCCGAGGAAGCAAAAATTAAAGCTGAAAAAGCCACCATCATTGCTGAAGATGCCATGAAAGCAAAACAGCAATTTTTATCAAATATGAGCCATGAAATTCGCACGCCAATGAATGCGATTATAGGCTTCACAAAAGTGGTGTTGAAAACAGAATTAACTCCAAAACAAAAAGAATATTTAAAAGCGATAAAAATAAGCGGTGACGCCTTAATTGTGCTTATTAACGACATACTCGATTTGGCAAAAGTGGATGCAGGGAAAATGACATTTGAACAAATACCGTTCAAAATGTCGGTATCCATCTCAGCGATGCTTCATTTGTTCGAAACCAAAATTCAGGAAAAGAATTTAAAACTGGTAAAAGAATACGACTCAAAAATACCCAGTGTTTTGGTTGGCGACCCGGTAAGATTGCACCAAATAATTATGAATTTGGTAAGTAATGCCGTTAAATTTACCACAAAAGGAAAAATTACGGTGAGTGCTAAATTACTTTCTGAAAATGATCAAAAAGTGGAAATTGCCTTTTCGGTTTCGGATACCGGAATTGGAATTCCTGAATCGAAAATTGAAAGAATCTTTGAAAATTTTCAACAGGCATCAAGCGGAACCTCGCGTTTGTACGGAGGAACCGGATTGGGTTTGGCCATTGTAAAACAATTAATAGAACCACAAGGCGGAAGCATTTCTGTAACAAGCAAGGTGAATGAAGGCTCAACTTTTACATTCATTTTAAGTTTTTTGAAAACAAAAGCGGATGCCGAATTAGAAATGGAACTTGTAGAAATAGACACAGATATCACCAATGTGAAAGTATTGGTAGTTGAAGACATTGCGCTCAATCAATTATTGATGAGAACTTTGTTGGATGATTTTGGTTTTGAATGCGATATTGCCGGAAACGGTAAAATTGCCATCGAAAAAATGGAAACCAAAAATTACGATCTTGTTTTGATGGACTTACAAATGCCGGAAATGAACGGATTTGAAGCCACAGAATATATTAGAAACAACATGAAATCCAAAGTGCCAATTATTGCTTTAACGGCAGACGTAACTACCGTGGATTTGGCCAAATGCAAAGCTGTTGGTATGGATGATTACATAGCAAAGCCAGTTGATGAAAGGTTATTGTACAGTAAAATGGTGGGATTTTTAAAAAAGACGCCAGTTATTGTAGAACCTGATATTAGAGAATTGGCTAAAATTGTAAAAATTAAATGTACCAATTTAAATTATTTGAATGTCCGAACCAAATCCAATCGGGTGCTGATGATGGAAATGATATCACTTTATCTGGAACAAACGCCACCTTTAATAAACGAAATGAAACTTAGCCATTCAAATAAAGACTGGAAATCATTGCATACGACCGTACATAAAATAATTCCTTCTTTTTCTATCATGGGCATTAGTGTCGATTATGAAAACATGGCAAGAAAAGTTCAGGAATATGCAAGCACCCAACAACAATCAGACGGCATCTCAGAAATGGTGTTGAAACTTGAAGAAGTTTGCTTGCAGGCCTGTAGTGAATTAGAAGTAGAATTTAATGCAATTAAAAACAATAAATAATGGATAACGATAATAAAATAAAACTTTTTCTGGTAGATGATGATGCGGTATATTTGAAATTATTAGAAATTGAATTCCTTCAGCATGGCGATTTTGACATTGAAACTTACCCAACAGGTGAATTGTGCCTGGAAAATTTATCAAATAAGCCAGATGTAATTATTTTAGATTATTACTTGGATGGTGTGGATGTAAATGCCATGAACGGAATGGAAACCTTAGACAAAATAAAAGCTTCCAACCCAAATATTCCAGTGGTAATGCTTTCCTCACAAGATAAAATTGATATTGCCATTAGCTGTATGCATCACGGTGCATTTGATTATGTGGTGAAAAGCGAAACTGCCTTTATACGGTTACAAAAAATTATTACCGCCATTTTCGAATTCAAAAAAATAGAAAAACAGTTGAATTGGTATATGGAAAGAATGTAATACCAAGATAAAAAACATTAAATTTATTCAATTTATAAAGTTTATGATGCTGACAATATTGTATTTATAAAAGTAACAATCTCACTTATAAAACACAAACGTCCGTTTCTATTTAGAACGAATTTTTGTGTTATAATACACAAAGCATTTATTTTATAATACAACTATCATATAGCTAATTCGCTCAGAATAAACAATTAAACATTCAGAAGAATTATTTAAAATTATCACTATGCTAGTAACCGTAACAAGAAAAAAGAATATATTTTCTCCAGATCCTTCCAGAGTTATCGCACGTTTTCTGCAATTAAATGATGAAAGGTCGGCAGATATCATCAGACAAGTATTAGCAATGCCTGAAAAAGAAGTGAATACGGCCATGAGCCAGTTACTGAGAGGTTATTCAAGGAGGCACAGAAATATTTCACGAATATTTGAGAACCATTTTAACAAACTGGCTCCCATATTTGATAAGATTGAAGTTAATGAAGAAGATCTTAGTATGGTTCAGAAAACGCTTATAGGGTCTTATTTTACCATGGAATATTCCATTGAATCAGCTGCTTTTTTTAATCCGTCTGCCATGGAACATCCAGATCAGTCAGAATTGAGAACTAACGAAAAAAGGGTAATTTTCAGTTTCCGGGCCACAGGTGAAGGACACATTTCCTCTGTTGTATTCCGTACAGGAATTCTTGACAAAAATAGTAACCTAAGTATTGAACCGGTTGGTAAAATGCTTGCCGAGGCAGATAAAATTATACAGAATGTTTACGACAAAAAAAGTTTTCAGGTAAAACTGAACGAAATGCAAGACCATGGAACAATTATTCCCCCTACAATTATAGATAACCCAGTTGAAATGCAAGACACTGGAAATGTGATTCCTTCCGCAGTTTTAGACAAAAAGGTTAAAATACAAGATCTGCCCAAAATTATTTCTTCTGCTTTTATCTTAGATCAATTGGGCGAAAGTTTTACCTATGAAGAATTGACAATGAGTCTTGAAACAGAAATTAAAGACCCTAAAATTACTGAAGGCCAGATTAAAATTATAAATCAAATGTTATGGATCGCTTCCGCACATTACGAGATTCATTTTTCAATCGATTCAGCCATTTCAGAAAGGGTTATTTTTCCCATATCCGCAACAGAAAAAAAAGGTATTGAAGATGCTCGGTTTGTCAAATTCACCGATGATAATGGAGAAATAACCTATTATGCCACTTACACCGCTTATGATGGGATGACTATTCTTCCTAAGTTAATAAGCACAACCGACTTTTATAATTTTAAGATATTGCCTATTAATGGAGATATTGCCCATAACAAGGGAATGGCTTTGTTTCCAAGGAAAATCAACGGAAAGTATGCGATGCTTTGTCGTATAGACGGGGTTAATAATTATATTGCCTATTCAGATAAAATCAATATTTGGAACGATGCTAAAATTATACAACAACTCAAATATTCTTGGGAACTTGTGCAAATAGGCAATGCCGGTTCCCCTATTGAGACGAAAGACGGTTGGTTGGTTATTACCCATGCAGTCGGTTCCATGAGAGAATATACTTTGGGCGCTTCACTTTATGAACTTGACAACCCAGAAATTGAGATTGGAAGGTTAACCGAACCGTTGATGATTCCAAATGAATTGGAAAGAGAAGGTTATGTGCCAAATGTTATTTATTCATGTGGTTCCATTATTCATAATGATGAACTGATTATCCCTTATGCGATGTCAGATTATTCATCTACTTATGCCACCGTTAATCTAAAGGAACTGCTGACAGTTCTTAAAACTTCCACTAAAAATAACAAGAAGTAGTCTTCATCCAATAAAACCTCAATTGCAAGGGAGCGATCTAAATTTTCCCTAAAATTACATTTTACATAGGCTCATTTAAGCCAAATAAACGCAGCCACAACCGAAAGAGCGCGAATAATACTGTCGCTTATTTCCATTTTACACCATTGAAAAAATTTTAAAAAACCAATCTGTTTATCAACAAATTAACAGATACAAACTCTTGTATAATCTGTGAATCATGTAACTCTTTACATGAATTGTGTAACACTTTTATACTACAATACTTTGACCTTTGTATATAGTTATTATTATAATTCAATTTAAAAACAAAAGATATGAGTTCAGGAAAAGTAGTATTAGGCGTTTTGGCAGGCTTGGCCGCCGGCGCATTGGCAGGAGTTTTATTGGCTCCGGCAAAAGGTTCAGACACCAGAAAAAAAATTACCAAAAAGGGCAAAAAGTATGAAGAGGACCTGAAAGAAAAATTCAGTGAAAAACTTGACAATGCCAGCAAAAAATTTGAAAAGATCAAAACTGAAGTTACTGACTTTGCGCAAAAAAATATGCACAGAGCAGAACAAGTTAAAAAATAGTTAATGCCAGGAAAAACAGGAATTACTATCATAAAATTTACATTTCGAAAATTGCCCTGTCAGGTATTTTGTTAAAATAAAGTGTATAAAGTACCCTAAATTTATACTGCTTCATTTGAGTTAGCCTGACAGGCATTTTCATTTTACCTTGATATCACACAGGCAAAAAAGTCACATCGTATTTAAGATTATTACGAAGTACCCCATTTCCGACAGAAAATAGATTTTTTTATGATTCAAATACCATTCAGCCATGACAACTCTAAAAAACAAGGAACTAAATCCGAACCCAAACACAAATAATCTATCTGAAATCTTATTCATTACCTCCTATCCGCCAAGGGAATGCGGCATAGCCACTTATTCACAGGATTTAATAAAGGCATTAAACAATAAATTCAGCAATTCATTCTCCATAAAAGTATGTGCACTGGAATCAAATGGAGATACTTTTTCCTATCCTGAAGAAGTAAAATACACCCTAAAAACATCATTGGCTGCAGATTATGAAAAGTTGGCCTATGCCATCAATAAAGATACTAGTGTTAAAACCGTTTTAATTCAGCATGAATTTGGCTTTTTCAGATTACAGGAACAAGCATTTCATCAATTATTGATAGCAGTGTCAAAACCGATTGTGATTGTTTTTCATACGGTATTGCCGAATCCTGATAAATTGCTGAAAGAAAAGGTGCAAAATATTGCGGCTGCCTGCAAATCAATCATTGTGATGACCAATACTTCAGCAGAAATATTAATGCAAGATTACGATATTGCACCAAAAAAAATAGCTATAATTCCCCATGGTACCCACTTAGTTCCACGATTAAACAAGACTGCTTTAAAACTGAAGTATCAACTAAAAGGCAAAAAAGTGCTGGCCACATTTGGTTTGTTAAGTTCAGGAAAAGATATTGGAACAACATTAGATGCATTACCCGCCATTGTTAAACAGTGCCCCGAAACGGTATTTTTGATTCTTGGAAAAACCCATCCGGAAGTGGTGAAAAACGAGGGTGAAAAATATCGTGAAATGCTTGAGCAAAAAGTAGCGAAACTTTCCCTTCAAAATCATGTCAGATTTGTTAACAAATATCTTGAATTGCCTGAATTACTTGAATATCTGCAACTTACAGATATTTATCTATTTACCGCCAATGATCCAAATCAGGCAGTAAGCGGCACTTTTGTTTATGACATGAGTTGTGGCTGCCCCATCATTTCCACACCAATACCGCATGCAAAGGAAATGTTGACCGACGAGACCGGAATTATTTTTGATTTTCGCAACTCCAGCCAATTGGCCACTGCCACCATCAAACTGCTTAAAGATGATCACTTAAGAAAAAATATTGGCATAAATACCTTGCATAAAATAGCGTCCACAGTTTGGGAAAATTCTGCCATAGCACATGCCAAGTTATTTGAAAAAATGGATGATGAACGTACTTCATTACAATACAATTTACCTATCATTAACTTAAAGCATTTTAAAAAACTGACAACCGGTTTTGGAATGATTCAATTTTCCAAAATCAATCAGCCCGATATTGATTCAGGATATACGTTAGATGACAATGCAAGGGCACTTATTGTTATGTGCCAGCATTATGAAATGACAAAAAATGAAGCTGATTTAGAATACATTCATATATACTTTAACTTCATTAAATATTGCCTGCAATCTGAAGATGGTTTTTTAAATTATGTTGATGAAGAAAGAGTTTTTACCCGTCAAAATAATACAGCCAACCTTGAAGATGCAAATGGAAGAGCCATTTGGGCATTGGGTTATTTAATTTCCATGAGTGCTTTATTGCCAAAAGAATCTCAAACTCTTGCTACTGGTGCAGAATTAATGATCCAACATGTATTGCTAAATATAGACAATATTCATTCTACACGTGCAATGGCATTTGCAATAAAAGGATTGTATTTTAGAAATAAAAAAAATAAATCTCCACAAAACTCCGCATTAATTAAAAAACTTGCGGATCGATTGGTTCAAATGTATCGCCACGAATCCAGCAATGAATGGCAGTGGTTCGAGAGTTATTTAACCTATGCAAACAGCGTTTTGCCAGAGGCATTGTTGTGTGCGTGGTTAGTTACAGGTGAAATCACCTATCAAAAAATTGCGAAATCTTCTTTTGATTTTCTGCTGTCGAAGACCTTCAGAAAAAATAAGATCAAAGTAATTTCAAATAAAAACTGGCTAAATACCAAAGAAAACTTAAACACCACACCTATTGGAGGTGAACAGCCAATTGATGTCGCTTATACAATTCTTGCTTTGCGTAAATTCTACCATGTTTTTAAGGAGCAAACTTATCGATTAAATATGGAAATATCTTTTAATTGGTTTTTGGGAAGCAATCACCTGAACCAAATTATTTACTCACCTTACGCAAAAATAGGATAAATATTTATAATTTTAACATTTGAGATGTTGATAACTTTTAGCAGAGAATACAATGGAAAATTTTGCAGATT
>LNAP01000882.1_pt1 | contig 33105 bp, 23 predicted proteins | sample 602601 | NCBI WGS metagenome assembly LNAP01 (sample SAMN02440304, study PRJNA202911) | soil metagenome | biome: Subtropical and temperate rainforests or woodlands; isolation source: soil samples (1 kg each in a 20% v/v slurry with milli Q water) were... ...
GTACAACTGGGTTCGACCCCATCAATTCAACGGCGGGCTGGCGCCAGCTCGCGCCGAAGAAAAACTTAACGTCGTGTCCGGGATTAGTTGACCACTACATGGATCACGCATGCGTACTCCCCGTTTTCAGTTTTCACAGCCTTATGCCACAGCACATCTATAAAATCGCGAAGCTCGCCCTGTAGCGCTTTGGCATCCTTGATGTCGAATGGCCGACCCAACAGCTGCTTTTTCGGAGCTGCCAATTCGATCCAGCCTTCATCTCCATTTTCGTAGCTAAAGGGAACGCTATCGCTTTCGAGGAGCCTGCATACACCTTCAACTAAAAGCTTCCCTCTTGTTCCCCAGTAAATTCCGATTATCTCAGCCGGCGCTTGGGGGAGACCGTCCCAACACTCATAAGCCCACCACCGAATTTTTCCTGCGTCCTTCATCGCAGACTTCGCCGACTGTTCTTCTGCTTCCTGCGCCGCCCTCGCCTCCTTCGATAGCCATTTGCGATAAATTGTGACGTAAGCAGGCCTACCTTTGAGTTCATCAATGCTGAACCGACCCATCGTAAATGGAGCCATGGGATCGCCATCCAATGGTGGTCGAGCATTCTGCTTACGATCCCAAGCTATCTGAGCAGCCAGGAGATCTTCATCTTCGATTGTCGAGACGGCGTCAGACTCCCATAGGGAAATAAACCACTCACGTGCCGACGCCACCTCTTGAGAATCACGAGTATGGATACCTGCCTCCATCCAATGCGCTAACGCTCCATCCTCAAGCCCTAAGCCATTCGTAGACATATTCGCCGAGCCAATCAGGGCCTGGTTTTGACCAACGATAACTTTGGCATGCAGGTGGCTCGAATGTTTGATCTGAAGCGAAGAGTTACCGTCCTTTATCTTTGACAAAAAGTATCGAACGACAGCGGGATTGGTTCCGCCGGTTCTGAGGTTGCAGATGATGCGAACAGGGCGAGCAGAATTCAGCGGAATCAAATTTTCCGCTCCGTCTCCCCAGAAAGCGACGGCAAAATCCAAGTTTTGTTCTTCGGCGATCAAGCTTTTCAACTGGTCTTTATAGTCAGCAGGCGCCACAAACATCCGGAATTCCTTTTCTCAAATCTATCGATGGAACTCACGCCAAAAACCAAAGGTTGCGAAGTGAAGCCCAACCCGCTGGTCAATTTCGGCTGAGCCGGAAGGTACATGGTTGCGACGGTGTGAAGTTTGTTGGCCAGCGAATCCATAGCGATAGTACTCGCTGCGCCCGGCCCACACGCAAACAGCTAATGAGCAGCAATTCTCCTGCCAGCCGATTATGGTGCAACGGGTTCAGGAGCTTCACCTGGCTGCCCATCAGCAGACCTGCCAAGGCGCGACGTGACGAAAGTGAATTTGTTTTTGTTCTGATCAAACGTGTAAATGGCAGTCAGCGGTACGGCGGTAACCAGAACCCCAGTTAACACGCTGGTGATCTGAGAGTTGAATTTGTTCAGCAGCGGCACACCGGCCATTGCGTTACTTATCACCCGTCCAACATAAACGCCGACAATTGCTGAGGCCGTCCCCGCGAGCACTACCGTAATTGCGTCGAGCTTAGCCTCATCCTTGCTCAGCATGATACGAATGCAACGGACCAGGCTCAGCGTGCATTCACGCACTAGAGCTAGTACGAAGGCGGGCATCTTGATGATCAGCGAAATGAGTATCTGTGGGATGACACTAAGAGCCCCTGCGACGCCAGCCTCCAGGCCGACAGCTCGTGCGCGCGCCCAGATCTGCTTCTCTTCAAACCGTTCGCTTAGACGTTGTTGGATACGTGCAGTGGCATCCTTTGAGTTCTGTAGCCAGCCGTCTTCATTAAGAATTCGTCCGTTGACGGTTAAGTTTCGGATCTCATCAATAAAGATATCCACGGTTTCCAGCACGATCAGGCCCACGATTTGCTGAGCGGCCATGGTTGCACCAGTCAACGCTATGGTCGATCCAATTTCTACTGCTGCATCCCAACGGTGATCGTTTCGATTGTCTTCCGCCCTGTTAAAGGCCTCATCAATATCGGATTTACGTACCGTAACAACCTCGCCGGTTTTCTGTATCGTCACGTCAATGAGGTCAGGATCGTCGGCTCGGGGGATACCGTTTTGTTCGAGGTACTTATAGATATTCTTGTCTTGGAGCGAGCGATTCAGCGAGTCATCAGCAAATACCAAGTTTTCCTTAGAGTTGATGATGCTGAAGAACTGATCATCTGTAGTGCCTGTGCGCAGCAGTAGATCTTCGTAGTAATCCTTGCGGGCGATCACATGCTCAATATCTGCGCCCCAGGGGGCCAGTTGCTGGTCCTTGTGATACCCGTTATCAAGCTTCTCGTAGCCTTCAGGCGTCCATGTCTCACGGGCTGCGTAACGCGCATCCTTCATTGCTGCAAAATTCGGATCATCGAACATCGCTGCACCGGTGCGCCCTGAGAATGCTTTATAGGAGTCCGACAGATTTTCGTATTTTGCAGCGCTATGATTATCGACGTCGCGCATGACATCGCCCAAAGCAAACGACGCGACAGTGCGGCGAATGGCTTCACGCTTGCATTGGTCAAAGATATCGTCAATGGATTTGGCGGGTACAGGCAGGCCTTTACGGATTCCCTCTACCATCTCCAGTGTTGTTTTCTCTATCTCGAAAGTAGCGCGAAAGGAAGCTGCCACTTTAGCCGTGCCTAGGTCCTTGTATTGGGTGAATGTATCTTTGTAGAACTCAGCCCGACGCAGCTCTTCATAATCGATGTTACTAACACTATCCGAAACAGCGACGTAAGCTCCGACCGTTTTTTCCTTGGTGAAACCGTAGGCGGTGATGGAAGTCTCTTTGGTCTTTCCGGCAGCGCTAACGACGCTGTTTTTCACGCTCTGCGCAGCATCTTTGATATCAAAGGACGCTACAGACTCGCTGACCCGGTTCGTCGCTTCGGATAAGGCGTCCTTCATAGACGCGAGAGATGCTTTGCTTGGTAGCCAGGCCATATGATCTTCCTTGATGTCAAATAGGCATCATCCTATCCACTTCGCTGACTCTCTAAAAGCTAAATTACTGGCTCATAGCCATTAGTCGTAGACCTGTTGCGCGACTCGGTCCTCCCTCCCCAGACCCCATCAATGGATAACAACTTTTTTCGTTCACAACGCTTCTGGCTCGCTTCTCAACACTCTGCCCCGCTTTTCCCCGTTTTGATTTTTCCGAATTTCGTGTAGCTTTGCCTGAAATACGGGCATATACCCGCATACAACAATTCTAATTTGTCATGCTTCATTCAGGAGTCACCCCATGCGCGTTTTGATCGTAGGGGCCGGATCGACCGGTGGGTTTTTCGGTGCAAAGCTCGCCAAGGCAGGACGAGATGTCACTTTCCTCGTTCGCCCCCAACGACTCGCTCAGCTTGAGCAGGATGGCCTCCACGTCAAGAGCCCTGCCGGTGACATAGAAATAGCGCCACAACTCGTCACTGCGGCCCAAATCCAGGGCCCATTCGACATCGTCTTGGTTGCAGTCAAAGCCTATGCGCTTGAGTCAGCATTGGAAGATATGGCTCCTGCTGTTGGGCCTGATACCGTGATCCTGCCCTTGCTAAACGGGATGCGTCACATGGAATTACTCGCCGAAAAATTCGGCAAGGCCCGCCTCCTAGGGTGCGCATGCAAAGTAGCGACATGCCTTGATGACAACGGTCGTATCGTCCAACAGGGAACGTTTAACGACGTTGCCTATGGCGAATTGGATGGCACTGACTCTAATCGAGTCGCCAACGTCCACGAGTTCATGCGCGATGCCGGCTTTGATGCCAAAACATCGAATACGATCTCCCGCGACATGTGGGAAAAATGGACTCTGCTGGCTGGCATGGGAAGCATCAATTGCCTGCTGAGAGGCAGCATTGGTGATGTCGTTTTGGTAAAAGGCGGACGCGAATTTGCTGACACAGTTATCGACGAGGTGGTGACAATCATCCAGGCAGTAGGTCACCAGCTTAGTGAACCGTTCTTAACGGAAGCCCGCCGCTTGCTCACGCTTGAAGGCTCTCCGCAAACGTCTTCAATGTACAGAGACCTGGTTGCTGGACGAGCTATAGAAGCCGATCAGATCATTGGTGACCTATTGGTACGAGCGAATGCGAAAGGTTTGGGAGCGCCGGTGTTGGCTCTGGTCTACTCGAATCTGCTCGTATACCAATTGCAGTCAATAAAGTGACCTTTTGGTGACTTTAACTGAGGAGCCCGAGTTTAATGTTCTCTCCCTTCGGTAGAAAGGGGCCATGGACTGCGATGCTCAAATGAGTGTCACACTTCCCCATACCTCATGCGTGTTTTCAGGTGTTCAGCAGTTTTTGTAATGCGTTCGTCTAATGAGCACATGTGGAACAAAAACCGCAGTCCATCGACTCGCCCTCCCCCTGGAGACCTTCCGCAAAGCTGGTTTACCTTAAGCGAAGATAAACCAGCTATGCGGAAAGCCATACGACCGAACTTGAAGATGCTAAACAGCGCCTGACACCTAGCAGTGCCCCGACTGTCGTGCGACGCTGCATCCAGCGCGGCCCAGTACTGCTAAGCCGTTCCTTGAAGGACCTAATGCAAATGAAAGGATCACCACATGTCTAGATGCACAGCACCAGTAAATGGCCATCGTACAGCGAGCGCGAGAGCGGCCTGCCCCGCCTGTAGTAGCCGCTACGGCAGCCGCGGGCCATCCTCCTATTCGCCCTCGTCCTACTCATCGTCGGGGAACAGTGGGGGCGCAAGGAGCAGCGGTGGTGGGTCCGGAAACAGTGGAAGGCCGCGTTGGTCGAAAGCAGGTTCATCCGTGTTGTACACGCCTGCCGAGGTGCGGACGCTCACACCTGTCCGCGAAAACGTCGAGAAGCGAGCGTCCGTGCCCGACCTTCGGGACGTCTTTCTTTGCCACGCGTGGGATGACCGGAAAGGGGTTGCGAAGGAGCTGCATGATCTGCTCGAGTCGCTCGGTGTCTCGGTATGGTTCAGTGAGAAAGATGTCCTCCTCGGCTCGTCGTTGCTTCGCGAAATCGATAAGGGATTGGCGAAGTCGCGAGTTGGGATTGTGCTCGTGACTCCTGCACTACTGCGCCGCCTAGAAGGAGAAGGCATTGCTGACAAAGAGCTTTCCGCACTCCTCGCACGTGACCAACTCGTTCCCATCGTGCACGACACTACTTATGACGCTCTCCGTGAGGTCAGTCCCCTGCTCGGTTCGAGAAGTGGCCTAAGCACCACAGGAGATACGATGGAAAATGTCGCAGCCAAACTTGCCGAGGTGGTTGCCCTCTAGCTTCATTGCCCACACATATTCGCCATTCAGAGGGGCTGCTTCGGCGCCCTGACGTTTGGGAATTACTTAGCGAAAATGCCCGCCATCCAGCCGTTTATAACCAAACCCCTCCGCACTGGGCTTGGTGGATCAACAGATTAATAGTCGGCTCGACCTAAAGCAGAACATCCACAAATGGTTTGCCGTATTCGGGATAACGAGCGATGTAGAACGGCCAACCTTGGGGGCGTTGCTTCCATTTTTCAGACCACCCGGCGTTGTAGTTGAATACGATTTCTGGCGTCCGGTCATCTGCAACTAGCCGTTCTATCAACTCATGGTCGGGATGATTGTGCATTTTGCCGCTAGTGCTGATCAAAAAGCATTTGCACCCTATCAGCTTCAACAGGGGCATGTGAGTGTTGCCCTTGCTGCCGTGATGAGACACTTTCAACAGGTCGACGGGTTTTACGTCCTGGCCATTCAGCTTAAGCCCTGCCATCACCACCTCTGCAAAGGCGTCCCCGGCTAGCAGCGCGCGCTTGTTATCAAAGGTTAGAAGCAAGGCGATGCTGCTTTGGTTTGGTATGGAGCCATCTGGCGTAAACAAGTGAACGCGCGTGGCAGAAAACTCCTTTGGCGGCCATACGTCTCCATGGCCGAGGGCGTCTCTTGGTAGCTGCTGCGGCTCAGAGGGTGGTACGGCCGGATTTTTCCAAACCCCGGCCAGTGCAGCTAGCCCGCGCTGATCAGGCGACAGCACTCGGATTTCGAGCCCGCCCGGCAGAAATACTGGCTTCGGAGCCTGCAAGATGGCTCGACCGACGTTGTCACTCCCGCTTTTTTGAAAGTACTTATTCCAGGGCAACCCAAGCTTGAAGATGAGCGCGGACAACGCGTCAGCCTCTTTTGCACCCAAGGCGTCGGCGACGCCCAGATGGTGGTAACCGTTGAACCAAACGTCTTCGATTTTCAGCCACGATGGTAGCGCTTCGAGCAATTCAATTACGCCCCGAATATGGTCAACATCATAATGAGTGACCACCAATGCCTCGAGCTTCAGCACATCGTCTACCCGTGCGTTCTCAAGCACGGGCAACAACGTTTCGGTTGATTTCGATGGCCCGCCATCGACGAGGAGGTGGCGCGGACGCTCAGTCGTGCCATAGCTCACCAACAGCGCGTCGCCATGATGAACTTGAAATGCCCTTACTCTAAACATGCCTGGCTCTTTTGATCATGCCTTGCCGAGCACCACATCTGCATCACCGAACGCCACTACCGACAAACCGAGGGCCAGCCCTTCGGCGAGGAGCTTTCTGCGAATACTGCTCATGATGGTGCCTACATAAGTCGAAGTAGGTGCCTGGGCCGCATCGCGCAAGGTGGCTGTTAGGTCTCGTGCTACGCGATTGGCGTGGCGGCCAAGCACGGTGGTCATTGCTGCTACCACCACACGAGCACCGTTTCTTTGGAGGATTGCTGGCAAACTTCCACCACGCGCGTCTCCCAAACCGGTTGAACAACCAATTGCAATGACCACCTGGGCATCGCGGATATGCCTCTGATCGATAGCGCCCTGGTTGAGGTCGGAATTCGCCCCCACATACAGAACCTTATCTTCCAAGTGAACCAGTAGTAACAACAGCGCAGGTGAGGGCTTGGTATCTTCGAGGCTGGCTTTCCAAGCCTTCCAGTCTGTAATGCTCTTGACTCCCAAAGCCGTCTCGATGCCTGCGATTCTTACCACCTCGTGTGGCACCACGTCTTCGTCTTCGAAGTCGTCCGCCCTATCACTAGCAGCGAATGCAATACTAGACAAGTCCTTGATCCGGTGCCGTTTGATTTGCTGTACGCCTGATGTCCCCCACACTTGCGCAGGCCGTCCTGCCTGCCAAGTATGGCGCTCGATAACCGCCGACACGCCCAGAAATCCCATTGGGCATAACGCGTCGCCAGACGCGCGGATACCACAGCCGGCGATTGCCTGACCCGCATTCAAGCACTCTGCGCGTTTCGCACACAGCGGGGCTTGGGAGGATTCCGGCAACGTGCCCTCGAACAGGTATTCGATGGGAAAGAAAGCATCGCTCTGAGTGATCAACTGCACTCTGTCGAGGTTGCTAGGCAATTGGGAAATCACTTCCCGCAAGCCGTCCATTATTATTTTGCCACGGTTGGCCAATTTCACCATTAAAGGTGCCAGCAACGCGTTCGGGTTGGCAACAGCTTCATCGAGCACGTTCAGCAACTGCTGCCTCGCTGTTGTCAGATCGTAGTCCTCGAGCGCGACATGCACAGCGCTCCCATCCGCGGTAACGGCGGTCAGACTTGGCTGCTTTCCGAGGCTGTCATTCACCAACAGTGCAACGTCGAACCCTGCTTTTCGGCGGTCCAGCGGGGTTACGATAGTTTCAATGAAGAAGCGGATTGCCCTACCCCGCTCTGCTTGAAGGCGGGCGGTTTGAAGAAGCTGGGCTCCGTCGCTGATGATAAATCGCAAATCTATCTCATTAACGTCGGCGTCATGGCTGAAGGTTACAACTGAAGAATTCCCTGTTCTGGACAGCAGCAGCGTTTGAGTCGCTGGTTTCTGCCCTAGTTCGAACATGTGGACTTGAAGTGGCTTACTGTCTTCATGCCACTCAATTTGGTCTTCGGGAAATGCCGGGATTCCTTTATACAAAGGGGTTTTCAGCTCAATGCCCACGTTGATATCTACTCGGCCGCTTGTTGACCATGTCTGTAACTGCTTGGTGCCTTGGACAACGGTGGCGGTTAGGATTCGCTCAGTTGGTGGGGCAGACAGAGGAATTACTTCAGGCGGAATAGTCACTTCAAAGTCCCTGAGAAACATACGATCGCCTGAATAGGTGATAGCTTCCGTCTCAGTTTTGAAGCGAACGTAAGGTACGTTGGCACCCACAATGAATGACTGGGTAGAGGACAGAATCAGTGCCTCCAGGTCCAAATCCTTGCTAGCGAATTGCATAGCTTTCAACAAAGAAAATTCGCTCGCTACCCAAAGTCCAACGACTTCTTGCAACCAAGCAGCAGCCCGTTCTCCGTCCGCATGCACGTGAACGACACTTTGCGCATATAGATCCCGGCGCAGCACACTAACATTGGCGAATGCATCCGCAGCAGACTGACTATAGATAACGATTAACTTGGCGGCCCTTAAATACTGAACTGCCGCGACGGAACTCGCGATGGCAATGTCTACTACCTTCCCGTCATCGCGCCAATCAACATATTCAAGCGCTTTTATACCAAGGGCATCACGACCCAAGGTGGGGCTGGTTATCACACAGCGGCCTTTCGACGACGCCGCAAACGCAGGAAAATGCGGTCTCGCGTTAACTTCCCATTCCGGAATCACCTGCAATGGGGTAAGCAACTCGGAAAGTTCAAGAACAGCGGCGTGAACCGCGCCGCTTCCCCCAGGCCAGCTCCACACAGATCTGGCCACCTTGATGGTTAGATTACGTGTGCTGCTTACCTCCTTAAAAGCTCGTGCCAATGCCAAGGCCCGGAGCCGATCGACCCACAGACCGGCATCCAACAGGCTGGCATCGCCGCCCCAAGCAGCAGGCCTGTACTGAGGCACTGCGTCATTAAGACAGTGGAATGTCTTGGATGGGTCATGCCACCATGACCAACCCCCAGTCTCCAATAGAATTCCCAACGCTGCACGGGCTGCCGGGCCGAGGTGTGCATCCTCTTCGCCTAGCCACTGGATGTCCTTTTCCTGCTTGCTCATCTCGAAGTTCCTACTACTGGCTATGCTACTGGTAAGCGGCAAGTGGAATCAGGTACAAATCTTTAAACGCCCTAGGGGCGACGTCACCGCTGGCAGAGCAAGTTGCTCCGTAATTAGTGCTGTTGACTCTAAACAAGCGTGTTGCTTTTCCTCTATCTTAAAGCTGGCAAGGGTGTCTTGTCTTTCATGGAGCATGGATCTTTGCCCCACCCCATCACGAAACCCAATCTTCACCAGGATCACTGCAAGTCGCGCTAAGTAAATACACGCGTGCAACTTAATCGGAACCTTCCCCGCCAACGGGAATGCCAAATGAGCGTCGATCAGCTCGTTTGTAGGTGGCTATTTTAGGCGCTAATCACCAGCTCGGCAGTTTAGGTGTCTACGGTGTTTTGCATCACGCAATTCTAGCCGGGCTCACTAGGATTTTGACCGTTGATCAGCAGGTGATACATCAGGGGCGCCATCAAAAAGTCGCTGCCGAAGCCGAACAGAACGGTGGCGATCCCGGCCATTCTTTCTAATACGCATAGCTATCTGATCAAATATAAAACCAAAATCAGTCACCCAGCCAGCGTTATTCTATTGGTCGATAGACGTGCGTGAAAGGCAGCTTTGGGATCCTGACGCTTGGTGCATGCGCATAAGGTTGAATGTCACTACGTTCAAGAACATCGTCTTCCGGGTTCTTCAGCCATGATCCAAACAGCTCAGCTGTAGCCAGCTCGCCGGAGGTTTCGGCGACTTGTTGCTCTCGTCGCCAAGGGTCAGAGTTTCGTCATAACTAAGCACGGTCGAGCAAAGCATCCGCTGGTGAGTGCGAATGCAGAGACGCTCCCGTAAGGCAATGGCACACGGGTAATGAGTTTTTCGTTACCGACGAGCGCAGCTTGCTATCGAACGAAAGGACCTTAGGAGGCAATTTGAAGCAATTTCCGCTCAGACCTGGTGTATCTCTAGACATATTTCTACAAGCATGTTTGCCACGCAGAGACGCCGTCCCTCCATCCTTAACTGAAAAAGCCGTTATCCCGGGAATCCCTAATGCTCGCTACAGGCTGGACCACGACCGCACTCCTTTCATTGAGGATGCAGTGCGGTCCAACAAACGCGAGAGCCAAGTACTCGCCGAGGCTGGGAAGCTGGGCGATATCTTGCCGCTAGCTCACATGCTGGCGGTTTCCGGTGGCGGCGATGCGGGCGCATTCGCCGCGGGACTGATTGCTGGATGGACGACTCATGGGACTCGCCCCTTGTTTAAAGTCGTCACAGGCATTAGCGCGGGAGCCCTCGTCGCCCCTTTCGCTTTCCTAGGGTCTGAGTACGATGGAGTAATTCGTTATGTCTCCAACGCAATCGGCCCAAAGGACATTTTTCATTCGCGAAACGTTTTAACCCGCTTCGCCAGCGATGGCATTGCGGACAGCAAGCCACTGTCGCGACTCATCGCAAAGTATGTCACTGCTGAGATTCTTACAGCGATCGCATCGGAATACGCCAAAGGACGAATACTGCTAATCGGGACCACTGACCTTGATTCAGGTCGGCCAGTAACTTGGAACATGGGCGCCATTGCCTCAAGCCAGGCATCGGGAGCGCTCAATCTCTTTCGCAACATCATGCTCGCCTCAATGAGCATTCCCGGTGCAGTCTCACCCGTCATGATCGATGTGGAGGTTGATGGCAAACAGTTCCAGGAAATGCACGTGGACGGAGGGGTAATCACTCAAGTGTTTCTCTACCCACCCACCACCATAACTGAGCTGAGCAAATCTTCTGGGGCACCTTTACGACGCGACCGTAATTTCTACGTCATACGTAACGGGACGCTGGACCCTCAGTGGTCCGGGACGAAGCGCCGCACATTGAACATCGGCGGCCGCGCTATCAGTACATTGATTCAGACTCAGGGGATCAGCGACCTGGAGCGAATCTACCGTATGGCGCAGCAGGATGGAGCTGATTTTAATCTAGCGTTCATTGGCGCTGATTTTGACGTAACGCATGAACGGAAATTCGACGGTGAGAACTTGAAGCGTTTATTCGATTACTCCTTTCAGCTCAGCGCGAAAGGCTACCCATGGCATAGGACCCTGCCCTCGCAAAAAAACTAATGATCCAAACGCCAGCAGAGCGATTTAACCAATCTGTTGCATCTATCGGTTGAGTGCTTCAAGCAGCTTGGAAATCAGGAACGGTCCAGTAAGTAGCTGATAGCCAATGTTGGGATCGAGGTGATCGATGTGAATGAACGACTGGTTCCGCGAAAAAACGGTTTATCCAATTATAGAATGCAGCCCCGGCTACATGAATAGACGGTACGGATACACATTACCAGGCAGATCCGGGACGTTGGCGATGGTCCGAGCTAATCTCTGCGAGTAACGAATACTCACCGGAACTGGGTCGTAGAGTGCGTCATTATTCCAATCCATTTTAGTCAGAGCCATGGCCTCATGGGCAATGAGTTCAAGTGGACCACTACCCGCATGCCGAATGAGTTGGAGCGGTTTTGGAATGCTCTTCTTCCCTTGGTAGTAGTCGCCTTTTATAGACACCTCAGGTGCATTGCCCGCCACCCAAATGAGTGCTGAGTTCCGTGATCTAACAACCATCGTGCCCCGCGGAACCGGGTAGCCAGACGGCTTGCTCAGTGGCTTCGCTCGACCGGACTCAATTAGCCATACACCTCTCCAACATGAAGCCGCACCGACCTCGATGCACTCAATTTCGGCTACGCCTGACAGCGCATCGAACGCACCTTCAATTTCCTCTGGCTTGAACGCGGTAGTTTTATGGATGACGAGCCTTTTGGGTAGATTTCCGCCGTTTCTCCCTTGATAGAGCGCGATGCTCCTTGCAAGCACCGCTCGCATATCGTCTCGACTCAGGAAAGGATTACGGCGGGCCTCAGCTACATCTACTACCGGATCACGTGCCTCGAAGGCGACAAACTGCATTCCACCGCCATCCATGTCGAATACCTGAGAACAACACGTCACATAATGTGCATTGCGCTGATCACCGCGTAGTGCATAGGCAAGACCAATGTAGGCTGTGTCAACGGGCACCCCCTTCAGCGGTGCCAACTTCCATGGTGTACCTGCTGCTTTCACGTATAGAGCAATTGCAAGGCGCCAAGCGAGCGATGCCTTGTAGTTAAACTTGAAGACTCGGTCATTCAGTACCTGTGACGGGATGTTGTACTTGGCGCCAAGAGCCTTGAGCACATCGTGTGCATCGAAAAACCTGCTGCGTGTTGCTGGAGCCCAAGAGTCAGGTAAATGGATAAGCACTACGTCGAATTCGTTTCGAATCAGGTCTAGACGGCCTAAGGCTGCGTCCATTGCTTGGAACAGCCGTTCTTGAGGGGTGCCATCGCCGGGAAGCTGGCTCAGGGAGTCCGGCCACTTGATATGCGCACCAACAGGCGCGGATTCAAGACTCACGTGGAATAGCGCTTCGAAGCCAGGGTACGGAGGCACGTACTCTGAGCGGTCGCTCGGGCGGTATGACCCGCGTAAAGAGGCCATCAGTTGTCCGCGAGTTTTGAACGCACTCTCTGGGCCAACAGTTGCGATCCGAACCCGTGGAGTGAATCCGCCAAATGAGCCCTTTGAGTAAGGGCCGAAGTTAACAAGTCCTCTCAGAGGATGCACGTCTACCTGCTCAGCATCCGAGGATGAGAATGAAAGCAATGGCTCGTCCAACAAAGTGAACGGCGGAAGCTTTGATGCATTCGCGGGACTTGCCATCAAGTGGTCCTATTGAAATACGGATGATGATGGCCAGGTCGGCTCCAACCGGTGATCTGCGAGACAGCAAATTTCGCATCGATGCCTGCACCCTCCTCCAGACCAAAGGTGCACACAGTGCCATCTTTGGTTGAGGCAAGTAGAGTCGCCCACGCGCCAATTATCGCCGCCCATTGCTTGTTGTATTTTGGGGCCCAACGTTCTCTTCGCCAGTCGCCGGCGGGATCGCCTTCTCGGCGCTCAGGTGCCATTTCTAACGCATTGCCTCGCTCAGCACTTTCCGACTCGATTTGCTCAAGCCTGGGAATGTCAACGAACGTGTACGGCTCAAAAGCGCACCACCAGCGGCTCTCAATTTGCTCCAACTTCAGGAATACACCTTCTTGGAAGGGAAAGCCTAATTTTGGAACACTCCCTGTCAGGGGGCTCTCATAAGCAGCGCGCAAATGAGAAAGCTTTTGGGGCCTCAGGCTCGCCCTATCGTTACCTTCGCTTTCTTGAGGAGCGGCGACGACCAGTGAATGACCAGATCGCTTGAATCTAGGAATTAGATGGCGGTGGCGCGAGAGCGCTTTGACTAGCGAATCGTAAAGTAATCCAAGCGCCCAACTGTCCTTACTCGCGTCCAGTGCCACCGTTCCGGCAATCTGTGCACCAAGAGATGCAAGCGCAATTAATACCTCATCATCTCTCCCGAATACCGCTAACTCGCGACCGTTCGCAGCCACTACGGCCTTACATTTTTTTTCTTTAAGCAGCGCTCTGACAGCCGGAGAAGTGGTTGCGTTTGTAAGTGTCATCCGACGCGCTACGCGCGGGAATGACTCGATCAAGATCGCCGAATACCTAAGCACCGGAAAATTCCGCGCCTCAGTATCCGGCAGTCGGACAGGCACCAAGCGGGGTGCGGCCCGTCCCTGCATCACGTGATCCATCAGCACCGGCGGTAAGTCGATATGCTTTATCACGTCAGCCGCGAGTTCGTCGAACGTCTTGCACTCGACCACCGCGACATCAACACCAGCAAGACGAGCAAGCTCTAGAAACTTGGAGACTTCGGGCAGAAGTCGAGATACCGCAGATGTCACCCAGTACAGGCCATTCGGGAACGGCATTGTCTCCCGCAGAACAGAGGTAAGCGCCTCCATGATCGAAGCATCCCGACCGCTGTAACCAACGAATACCATGCCGAAACGTTTGCTGGCCTCGACCAGCACATGCCTCATATGCTCGTCTTGTTTCTCCAACTCTGAACCGGTGTTCTTGATCGAGTTGGATTGGTAATCGCCATGAAGCTTCGCTACTAGGGGCCAGTCTGACTCGCTCAAGCTCCGCATTGCACGCTCACTCGAATCAATAGCCGCGACCGTTGGACGGGCTTGTTCAGCCGTCGGCAATAGAGCATTGGCGGATAGAGCAGACTCTTCAATTAGCGGATCGAAGTTCGTGGTAAACACGCAATCCACTTTCCTTGCCGCGAGCAAGCTTCCGAGCACTCTGTGCCCGAAACATTGCGTGCCTCTAGAGATAGCGTCATCGATGTACTGCCTGCGGTGCCGAGGCTGGGGGTAGACAGCCTCGAACGCAGCCGCATACTCAGTTGGGTCGCCGTCGAGTGGCAGGAGCGACGATCTCCGGAAGAAATCATCGATCCGGTCAATCCACACCTGATCGCCGGTGTCGATTTCGCGTTGTGAGAGGTTGTTCTCCCGACAGAATATTTGTGCTTTAAAGTCCCGAATCATGGCATAGCCTGTAGGAATTCCCGAGGCTGCTGATGCTCCGGCCCCTAGAAACCAGGCAACAAGATTTGGCCTCAACGCTAATGCGGTCGAGAAGCTACGTGCGGACATTGTCTGGATTGATTGCGTCACGTCACTTCCTTGTTTCTATTCGTTATAGCAGTTCCCGCCTGATAGAACCCAATATAGACCACGTGCGGATATCGACTCGACGTATAAAAAATATCTGATGTGAATGCAGATCCTAGTCTTGATCCCGCGTAACGCGCAGAGGTGGTCGATGGCTGTCCTTAACCACTGAAAATGACATGAACGTTCGCTGCTGCTGGACGGTTTTGTCCCTGAGGCGCCGCAGTTGATAGCGATCACCTCAGCTATCCATAATGGGAACTAGGTACCTCATTAAGCCCATCAGTACAGGAAGAGAACGCATGGTAAGGAAAGCAGAGGTTGTGAACGTATTCGCCACACCTTACGAAGATTGGTCCAAACGAAAGACAACCCTCGAGGAAGCATTGGATCTCGTTCAGAACAGTGGCTGTCATATGAGCCAAGCTATACAAGTGAACGACAAGCTTAACGGAGTGGTCTCGACGCACATCGAAGCAGCTGCCCACATGCTCCTTCACCGCGTAGACAATGGACTGGAGAACCATATCGATGACGCTCTCGGCGTCAGCGCCGCGTATCGTAATTTGCGAGATTTGATGCCGCAGGTTGAACCAGAGGCCCTTAGTTCGTATCAGGGTAAATTTTCAAAACACGACTGGGCAATTGCGGATGAGGCCATTAAAGCTTATGGCGTTGAGTTGGCAGAAGGTCAGCGGATTTTTCACGGCGGTCACTGGGCAAGCGACAGCACGAGTTTTACAACATCGCGACCGTTCTCCACGTCCTTCTGCCCCCAGGTGGCTTTAAGGAATGCCGAGTGGAAGGGTAAGGCTTATGACTCTGGTCGCGTCGACCTTATGGTAGTTTGCGTGACCCGGCCAAGCACCAAGGCATATGCATACAGCCGGGAGGGCGATCACGGCAACGAGAAGGAAATCGTCTTCGCAAGCGGTGCGCAGCTAATTCGTATGCGCGAAACTCACATCGCAGACATCCCAGTTTCAAAGGTCACTTCGGGATTTCAGATTTTAGAAAAAGTTGTACCTGCCTATGTGGTCGAAGTCGAAATCAGTTGACTCAACGAGCTTGCCGCCGAGCTACCCGCTCTAGCCTGCGGGAGAATGGCAGCTGCGCCTTCGGCGCGAGCACGGCGGAACGTAATTTTTGAGCTGGGTATCTTGCCGGCAAACTTGGACGTGGGATGGTGTGCCTGCTTCGAAAGGGAAACGTCGAGAAACCGTCCGATCTTTTCCGTGTCGTGTACACGGAGCTAGACCCGCACGAGGGATAGCAAAAAAGACAGGTAATGGAGATGAAAGAGGCTGGGTTAGATTTCGATGCCTTAAGATTCGGCGGGCATTGCCTAGGCGTTGCTTTTTACCCTGCGCGTTGGGCAAACCAGCCTCAAGAAAGTTAACGTCCGCCGGCTCACAGAATTGGAAACCTAAAACTGGCACATCGCCACCCCTTTGCTATCGTTAATTTTCGTTCAAAATGAAATTAATCGAGGTCTAGGACATGACAATCGTAAAGGCAGTGGCGTTGGGTACGGCTGGTAATGAGATTTCCAAGAAAATCACTGGCACAGACGAAGTCAGTGCCGGCAGGACAGTAGTGGCAGCTGGGTCTGGTGCAGTGCTCGGGGCCGCCGCGGCTGGCACGATAGCCGTAGGAGCCGCGGCGGTTGGTATCGTTGCCGCGCCAGTCACGATACCTCTGGCAGTTGGTGCAGCTGTCATAGCTGGCATCGCAAGCCTGTTTGATTGACTACAAACTAGATGTGTACATCAAGGATGATGTGCAGATCCCAGATAAAATACGCTGCCTGGTGATCGAGCTGATCCAATGAGGCACCTCTTACAGCCTCCTGGTTATCGAAAGGAATCGACGATAATGCCGCATGCAAATGTCAGATATTGCGCAGTTCACGAAAACACTGCTTGGCGGAAGGTGCGGGGCCATACCTCTTTAGAGAGCGCGTTATTCGGAAAGAAAGACGGTGCGCCAGGCCTATTTGAACACCGGGCGCGTATCGATTACGTAAAGCACGGTGAGCCGCTTTTCGTCGTTATTTGGGAGGAAGGCAAAAGCACCGGTTTCATAGTCAAGAGTGAAAGCTCAAGCAGTGATGGCACGACGCGCGTGCCAGTAGATGCAAGGCTGCTTCAACAATATGATGCCAATGGCGGAGCCAGTATTGCTGAACTGGAAGCTCATTTCTCTTCTACAATCATCAATCAAGCATCTTCGGGGATCTCGGCACAAGCAACTCTCATCGATGAAGCTGAGGAAGGGGCGCTATTGCTTAAGAAACATCTGGTACGGGAACGCAACTCCTCGCTCGTAGCATCGAAAAAAGCCTCAGTTCTTGCCGCCACCGGTTGTTTAGCCTGCGAGGCGTGTGAATTCGACTTCACGCTTATTTATGGAGAAATTGGCGCCAACTATTGTGAGGTTCACCACACCGAGCCCCTTGGTCACCGAAAAGGTACCGAGAAAACGTCGCTCCAGGACTTGGCTATATTGTGCTCAAATTGCCACAGTATTATTCACCGAACCATACCCATGTGGAGCGTTAGCGTTCTCGCGGCGCATCTAAAAACACCCCGCAGCAAGCTTTTATGATGTCAAATCATCAGTGAATGACGCTGGTGTTAAGCACTTAATCTCCGATAGCGGCTCTCTTTTTTCTCTGAGCTTCGGGCCCCGCTCAATCAAAGTTGACAGCGTTATCGTGAATATATGCTCGAAACTCATCAGTCGTCATCGTGTTATGCCTAGCATCATAGGTAGCCGAATCTCGGTTATAAGGCGAGGTCGTACTGAAAAGAACTATGCTTCCCCCAGAAAACCTTTCCACACGCCGAGCGGAATCTGGTAGCGGCTTTCCATTATGTTCATTTTCAAACCAGCTATTTAGAGGCACATAACACCCTGGCTCAATTTCAGTAATCTCTTCACTTGAGTCATCAAAAGGTCTATCTGGATTTACCACAGAACGCACCTGTCGAAGTTCGAGTCGGAAGTAGTTCCACTCAGGCTTACCTGGAAATGGCTCGAATACCAAGCGGGCCGGTGCGCACAAGTCGAACATTTTATCGCTAACACATAATTGAATCATTCCCTCTTCTGGAGCCACGTCAGCGTCCTTGAGTGTCATGCCTCCGCCAGTAGGATAGAACATATGATTCAAGGCCTTGGCCTTGGATGCGAGCTTCAGCACCGTGCATATCTGGGTTCTACCTTCCCATTCGGCCCTAGAAGGTTGGCCTAACGGGAATAGCTTTTCTGAGACCTCTCTCCACTGATGGCGAATCTTTTCATCAAAGCTCGCGTTGATCCTGACCCATTCAGCTAGCTGGCGCGCAAATTCTTCAGCAGAAGGCCTTTTTCCGGGCTCGTGATCTGTAGAGGCCACCAAAAGATCATCTAGAGGAGTGACGTAGTGATCGGATCGTAGAAATTTGGAGAGGCCAATGGCAGTTGATTGAGGATCATATTGGCCGTCAAAACCAAGACTTTCTTTCGTCAGAACGATCCAGAGAGATTTCGCCAAAGAATAGACGTCCGCCGGAGCACCGTCCGCCTGAGAAGCAGTTCTTCGCATCTCAGGTGCGATAGTAAATTTCGCACCGACGTCCCTGCGTTCTGGAGTAATCCCATCAGCTTCTGGGAGCTTCACTAACCCAAAGTCTGAAAGACACACTATACCGTTCAGAACGAGGAAATTGGCCGGTTTAACATCTCGGTGACATATCCCTTGTTCGTGTAGTCGCGCAAGAGTCAATGCCAATAACTCGAAATCAGCTGAGATCTGCCACAAAGTTTTTTCGCTAATAGTGTCTTGGTACGATATAGCGAGGGGCATAACGTACCAAGGCCTATCCTTCTTGGGATCGCTAGGGATGAAAAAGTCCAAGAGAGGTACGATACCGTTGAAGTCTTCGAGTTTTTGCAAAGCCTCGATTTCGCGGCAGAACCGCTTGTACGCCTCGTCTCTACCGCCGTGGATGAGCAGCTTCAGCGCGAACCGCTCCGAATCATTGCTGGTAACTGCCCATACCTCACCGTTACCACCGACACCGAGCCGCTCCAATAGCTCCCACCTTCCAAATTTTTGCCCTTGCGAAAACTTACTCATCGAACATACGCCTCAATTGAATTTCAAAACATTTAGCTGCACAGTTACGATCACATAAGGTGTATTTTATTAACAATGTCGACCTAGCGCCCTATCCGAACCCAAAAATTGAGCTAATCATTTCTTGAATACGGAGTATTTTCCAACTAACCCCTATGATTATGTTATAAAAATAATTTTATTGGAATATTTCGAAGTAAATGTTTTTTTAAGCCTGCTCAAATACACCTAAGAAGATGTAAATATTCTGGCTTTTCTGGACAAGGCTAGATTTGTAAACCATGATTATAAGTCTATTCGGGAGGTGCGTATGGACCCTAAAACGAAGCTAGATCTTATTCATTTATACGGGGGCGGATTTGAGGTTGGTCCGCAAGATGAATACGCAAGGAACATGACATGGGGGTTATTCGCCGAGCCGCACGTCGATCTTATTCCCATCAGCGACCCCAGTGTCTTTAATGACCAGTATGAAATTCGAACCACCCCAGAAATCGGACCCGGACGATACAACTATGTTCATAATGGGCCGCCTGGTCGGTTCAATGAGCTTTTCGTGGGAGCTTGGGTAGATAAAATACAAGGACGACTTTTTAGAAACATTAGAACAAAGCAAACATATTGGAATATAAGGATGTTATGGTGGTGCAGTAGTCGCACCCAAAGGCCTTTTCGATACGGAATTACTTTATTTGACTCACTAAACTCGGTGTTCCCGGTCAGAGACGCAAATCCAGACTTTATCCCTGTTCAGTCTTTTGATGCTTTCATTATTGATTGCCAGTGCACACAAAACAATAGCGCTTGGTTACATGAGCTGCCTCCTGTTCCCGTTGAGACAATGAAAATAGGCTCACCGCTAGATGATTTCTTTGAAACGGCAAAATTTTTGCGGATTAGAATGCCAGGGTACCTTTCGCCGGATCATGGCCCAATTTGTCGGTAGAGCAAAGGGAGCGCGGTGAGTTTGAAATTACACCTCCGCTCAAGGCCATTGGGCTATCTGGCGCCGCTTGACTTCGCCACAATATGCCCCCATCGACATTAGTCCCAGTGTGAAAAGTTCACTGGCTGGCCATTCCAAGTCGAGAAAAGCGTCCTTTGTCCCCAGTAGGTTACCCTACTGCCATCATCGCTGCGGGTTGCACGGAACACCGCCTCACGGTGTTCAGAGTTATCTGCGCCCATATTCATCACAGGAACTACTCGTCCCGCGTGAATATCACCAGCAATGCAAACGCTCGGTATACGCGCGAGCAAAGCTGAGGTTCGTGATTCCCTCAGTACTACACAAAAACACGGATACCTCTGATCACCGACTACTAAGCGAGGGTCACCCCCTCGAGCCTGAATACCTTGAAGCAATGGCACTAGTTCTTGCATTGCCACGGCACGATTACGAGCCATAACCATCTTTTGGGCAGAATCTTCGCACCACTTTGTCAGATTGGAACTGTCTGCAAGAATGAGCCTTGAGCCAGCTTTCTGAGCGAACTCACGAACCCCTGGCAGATAGCGTGAAGACGTTATGAATAAGCCTCGATTAGCTTGATGCCGATCGACATGAGCAGAGAGTGCTGCTACTGCTTCCAACTCAATCGGATTATTTGGAGCGTAGCGCTTTACTTGCACCAGCGTTAGAAGATCTCCTATTGGATCTCGTTGCCAGATACGCAGGTCCACACCCTTATCCCCGGAACCCGGACCTAGCTCAGTCCTCCATCCGCGAGCGGAAAAGATGCTACTGATTAATGTCTCAAATTCACGAGGAGCGAGGCGATGAAAATCTTGGGCATTTTCCGCGAAATGAGCATAAAGGTCTCCACTAACGTCCGCCGTATCAGCTTCAACAAGTCGACACACCCACTTCCACCGAGCTACCCCATAGGCTGCATCAACCAGTTCACACTCGTCATCGATGAAATAAAAACCCGAAACGCACGAATCTTCAGATTCTAAGTAAACACCTACCTCTTCAAGCTCCTGACGCAGCTCCTGCGCCTCTTTGTGATCCCATTCGAGAACGGTATTTATGGCGCCCTCCGCACACAGCAGTAGCAACGGTCCCCCTATGAAAGGCTCATCGTCGTAGTAAGAGATAGGATCAACTAGGCTAGCGTCATACCAAATCCCATGACGCGATGCCCACTCGGTCGTTATGCTAGTGATCTGCGCTATCAACCGATAAACAGCGGCCTCTAAATCCATTTTATTATCGATTTCCAACAGTTTTTTCCTCTGTTCTGAGCACGTTGTTATCGCTTCAGTACTGAATTACCCAATCCCCCAGGGGAGTTGCCCCCAATTCTCACTCCGCTCAAAGGTCCTCAAGCATGAGGCTAGCAATATTCCCCATGGACTCGATGGCAAACCTCGCCTGGCTACGAGTGATGCTATCGAGCCACGGCCGCCCATGCCCAGTGCCTTCCTTATTCCTCAGCGCATTAAGAGCGCACCCCAGTTCATAGGCCGCTCGCTCGACGCGCTTTTTCACAGGCTCATCTTTCTCTGCGGGATTCATAGGGGTCGCGAAGTCCAACGCCGTGAACGCCTGGCCCAGAAGTGTTGGGAAATTCGAATGACTTGGGTAATTGCCCCACTTCTCAACCAGGACATGTGCCGCTGTAGCTTCCAATAGATCCTTCGCTGTACCCGCCAAAAGAGGGCTGTCCAACGCTCCCCGCCGCGCCCTATCCGCGTAAGACGCAAGAGCAGCTGTTAGCTCTCGTCCCTTCATTGCTTCGAGGACCCGGGGTGCCAGATTGCCGTCTGTGGACAGGTCCCAACCATTGTTCGCAATCGTGGCAACGAGATTCGCTATAGCGTCGGAGCCGCAGTAGTTCGCTGATTGAGATCGAAATCCACCTTTACCCTGAACATTTGATATCAGCGCCGAGACAAAGGCTTCACCGCTTTTATGGTTGTTGATCATCGCCCAATTTAGTGCGCCTCGAATGCGCTTAGCTTTGCCGACGGGTCTACCACCAGGGCCCTGCTGCTCGCCTCCCGCAAGGTGATACTGAGCAAACAACACATCGAGGTCGTAGTGGGTTGGCTCGCGCTTTTCTGTCTGAGAATCATCTACCAGAAGCGCCAACGCCACGATCACGGCATCGGTCAGTGGTGGATTGTCGGCCATTCCTTGTCCATCCCTATAAAGAAACGAAGCTGATTCCGCAACTCGCATGACTGCCAAATACGCACGCTGAACGGACCGTCTTCAGATTTGACTGCCTCTGAGCCTGGCCAGCCCCTGATTGATGAAGCCCGCGTTCTCTCCTATCGCTGAGAGTGCACCTCGGATGTTATCGCCGACCTCCTCCAACCCACTTTGCTCGGCATGAAGCGTAAGCTCCATCAGCGCAGCTTCCAGAGCTAGCTGGTTCTGATACATCCTCTCTAATACGCTATGCAGCGAATATTCGTCATTCATGAGTAGGCTCCTTCCACATCACTTAGGTTTACCAAATACTGCCGGACTGTTGATATCCGCCGGCGCACGTCGCTACTGACTCACTTAACCAATCCTCCGGCGCCAGTAGAAAGGCGTGGGCGCAGATCAAGCACCTTGATCAGCAACCTGACACTGTCGCCCATCTCGGTCATAACTTTAGACGCTTCGGATTCAAGCATCCTTCGCAACCCCTCAATACCTAATAATTCGCCAGTTTCCGGATTCTCCCAATTCCGTTCGCTGGTAACAGTCACTAGAAGACAGCCAGAACGGCAGCTCTCAGCAGCCATGTACCGGGTGACGAGCTGTTTTTGTATGGTTTCACGCAGCACCCGACCCGACCAGTTTTCACCTAGCTTGAGTTCAACTGTGGCTTCCTGACCGGACAGCGACCGTATGCGAATATCTGTTTCCTTTTCGTCAGCCGTGACAGCCTCTTGATCGACTGTGTAGACATGATTGGATGCGTCTCTTAATACCCGAGCAATCTCCCGTCGCATCACCTTCTCCTCTCGGATCAAGACCCAAGCATCGCGTGGCGAAATATCCTGGAGTAACAAATCATCGATGTCCTCGAACCGATCGACAAGCACAGCGTACAGGTCGTCGCCGGTAGTAGGTGGTGCCTCGCCGTAGCGATTCAGGGTTACCACATCTGATTCTGTAAGCACTGAGCCATCAACTTCTTCAGCCGATTTCTCGCGCGCAAGTAGCGCTAGGCGATCACGGAAATGAGCGAATAGCGGGTCTGCGATCATCTCGAGTTTCACCGCCCAAGCTTCCGCACCTTGAGTGTCGAGTATTGCATTAAGGAGCGAATTTCGTGCGTCTTGAGCATCGTCTCTAGGGCCTGGTGAAAAGGTACCTCGATGGGCAATGTCGTCGGTGGGACGCACATAACGATATGCAAGCCGCAGCAACCGCAGGAGTAGTTGCGGGGTGAAGCCAGCTGTTTTCAGATCGACACGCAGACTAGCGAAACGGCTGCCAAACAAAGTACTGAAAGCATTGATAGCGGGACCCGTTGGCGTAGGCTGAAGCGGCGCTAGGAAAACCTCCAGAGCATCTGTTCCTGCACTAGGGTCGAGCCGCATTAATGTAGTTAACCAAACCTGGCTGATGGAGCCGTTTGTGGGAATGTTGAGCTGCTGCGCAGCCAAAATACGAATCTTGTCCCGCGTAATGTCGCCGCCGTGCTGGAGTAGAATTTTCAGTACGCGCTCGAGTCGACCTAACGCACCAGTCTCATCTTCTCCATCACAAGGATTGCTGACAAAAGTGTCGAGCCACGTGAGCAATCGCGGCACAAACAATTGCGCGACCACAGCTGGGGCATAGCTCACGTCCTGGAGAAGCATTGCAAATGAATTTGTCGTAGCGGCTTCATCGAGTTCAGCAGACAAATCGGGACCAAGGGTCTCTTCGACCGCATCTGGAAACGCCCGAGCCAGGGATTCGAACCATGCGGGAAATCCGCTGCACTCAATTCGAGCGTAACGCGTGGCCAATTTTGCCTCATCGATCGAAAGTTTTTGCGCCCAGTTAGGGTCTTCGGCTTCTGCGGCTATCGCGGCCAGCCCGAGCTGCCACCTAATAAGAAACGTCCCCTTCTGCCCCTCCGGCCTTTCGTAACGAAGCGTGGGATTATCGCCACGCCACATTGAGCGCATGCTGACACGTAATCTATCGGCGATTGCTTTACCAAAGTGGCTCTCAACAAAACGTCGATCCCAACCAGATGCACGACTCTCGTTTCCAGAGCGTTGCATTGCCTGCCAGAGATTCCAAGCGGTATTCCCTTCGCGGTCAGGCTTAAAGGCAACATCAGGTTGCTCAGCTATCTCACGCCAGAATGTCACCCAGCTCGCATGTCGCTGCGCCTGACGCTCCTCATTGGCTACGCGGTGCTGATTCAGTTCTGCTTCTAGCTTGAGCATTTCCGGATCGACTTCCGGGGTAACAAGCTGTTGGTCGATAAGAGCGATCAACTCTGGCGCATCGAGAACGTACTGCTTCAGGCTTTCGATGTGGTCACGGGAATCGCCCACACCGTCCCATAGCCCTCGCATACAGGCATGCAGCATCATCGCGCGCTCCGGGAACGTGCGACTGGAGTCACCCAAAGTGCGACGTACCCAAACCGCATCCTGGACGTAATTTAATTTGAGCGGTCCGCGGAATGAAACCTGGCAAAATCGCGCCCAAGGGTCAGCGCGTGAATGAAGACTCTCGTTGAACGCGTCATCAGCCCAGAAGACGGCTTCACGATGTTCTGACTCCAAATCCGCAAGTGCCCTTCGCAGCTTATTCAATGGCTCCTCATGAACGTGATCATCTGGCGTAAGACGCAGGGCAATCGTGGAAGAGCGCAACACCGCTACTCGATACTCGCCCTCTTGAATAAGTCTTAAGCACACCGCTGCAAGCGTTGAAAGCAAATATGGACGCTTACTGACTAAATGCGGCCACTCATCTCCCCAAGCCAAATCTTCCGTGACCAAGTCGGTCAGACCTTCCCGCAGCGCCTCCAGATAGCCTGAAGGAAATTGAAGCTCTGCAAAGCTGTACGGTAACGACCACTCCTGCTCGAAATCCTTGCTGGATGACTCAGAAAGGCGCCCCAAAATCCCACAGAGTCGAGCAGGCGCGAAAAATAGAGGGAGTAATCTGACTATGGCTCCATACACAATTTCATCAGGCCATAGCGCCTGCGCCTCTTCCATCGACTGTGCCAAGAGTTCTACCCGGGGGTCACAAAGACGAGCCAGCGTCGTAATTGCATCAAGACGCTCGCTTGCCCTAGCAGAGACATCGATTGCGACTGCATGGACGATATCTGCACACGCGGGCATAGGCCCTGCGCCGATGAGATCAATCAACAGCTCACGAACTTCGGGATTCTCAATGCCCCTCCCCCATAGTTCTAAAACCAATGGTTCTAACTCTGGTCTGGCAAAACGATGAATCTGCACCTGCGGAGCTTGTAGTCCACGCCATCCTCCAGAGCCGTAATGCGTAACGTATGCCCTCAATGCGTCCTCGCACTGAGACTGCGTCAGCGATTCCGGGTCAGCGTGATTCAGCAGAACGCTGGGATCGCGGTCACGGACTTCGGAAAAAATAGTCGACTGTGATGCAGCTAGCCATGCCGCGACCGGACGCATTGTTGGGCGGATGACTTTGTCGTTCTGTTGAGTCTCAGCGAAGAGCAAACGCTTTACTGCTTTGATTGGCACTCCCTGGCTCATACGCAGGTTGAGATATTGAGCTGCAAGAAACTCGAGGACCGAGCGGTGATGGAATCGCACTCGCCCGTAACTCGCAAACCCGAATAGCGCTCGCTCTAGCAATGTTTCCCGCTCTTGTGGAGTCCAGTCATGTAGCACCACTTCGGGATTCAGTGCTCCGCCTGGCTCACCACCACGATCCGCCTCCACACTGAGGCGTATGGTCAACTTTCGGGTAAGCAGCGCAGCAAGCGCAAGCCGGCTTGCTCCATCCAGTGCCCTATCGGGTGAGAGTTGCGCAGGCTCTCTTCGATCAGTACGCGGCTTGAGTTTGACGTGAATATTTTGCGCCACTTGCTCTCGATGGGTGCGAATACGGCGGTACTCTCGCCAGTCAGAGCAAAGCTCAACAAGATCTTGCGGTCGTCGCGCAAAATCCTCGGCGTTGCGCTTACGTATATCCGAAAGTAACGCATCAGCATCATCGACACCCTCAATGATCGCCATCTCACGAATTTGCTGGTCGGAGAGAGGCATCAACGCGACGTTACGCCATGCCGGCGGCACCTCCTCCTTTTTGGAAGGACGACGAACGCGGCCCGACGCAATGTCTGCAAAATCATCTCGGCTCGGCGCCAGTTCTACCCGGTCAGGTACGGGTAAATGCCGCTCGATAATCTTCTGATCCACAGCGACCGGTCGGGTGGTTATGACAATCCGCACTCTTCCAAGCTGACTACCAATAGCCTTGCCCAACCGCCTGAGAGCGACCTCAAACGAGCCGAGCGTCAGCTTCAACTCATCAATCGAGTCTAGAAAAAAAGTGGCTACTTCGGACTGGGCAGCTAGCCAAGCGTCAAGCCGCTCCTCTTCCTCTCGTGACAGCAAATCCAACAGGTTATTTGCGGCAAGCTGAGATAGCTCTAGATAGAAAGCCGGCTCTCCTTTCTCCCACAGCACCTGCTGCTGTGCTCGACACTCATAAGTTTTCCCTGCACCGGCTTCCGAGATGATCAGAATACGTTGCGATTCCAGCAGCGTTTCCCATCCCACATCTTTTGCCCAGCCCAATCGTGACAGCATTGATGCCTGCTCGACGTCGGCGATCTCCTCCTGAGATAAATTGCGGAAGGTACGCTGAATACGACGGGGATCTGTTTGTGGTGATTGCATCAGCGGCCTACATCCTTTTAAGTTGAGCCAGAACGGTTTTCGCAGCGTTATCATACGCGCGAAACTTGTTGATTCTAGCTGGTAAGATCTACGTTCCCAGGCCTCGTTTTCTTGGCCCTGCCGGACGATCCGAAACCCAAATCGCATCAATGTACAAAAACCGACGTGCTTCGTGATCGACGGTGAATAACCGAATAATCAGGGGCGTCAAATTGAGGTCAGGGATGTCAATTTCTACGCTTACGAACACAATCAATCGGCTGCAAAGAGAACTGGCAGATATCTCCAAAAGCGTTAGCCAGGAAACGAAAAAGGAGTCAGACCTCCTGAGTCGGATCGGTCAGATCCAGCGTTCAATTACGAAGAGCACAACATTAAGCGCCTTAAACACCAAACGTAGCGAGATCGAACGTAAGCAAAAGGAGATCGCAACGGTTACTGGCAAAAAGGCGGCTTTGGCAAAAAAAGAGGCCGATAAAAACAGCCAACTGCTGAAAGCAAGACAGGACCTTTCAAAAGAGGAGGAGCGCGAGCGTAAACGTATCTCCACTGCCCGTGAACGAGAGATCCGGAAGGAAAACGACCTCCTCCGGCAGGGTCAGGTATCGAGGCTGATGCTTGAGCGCGAGATCAATGCTGAACGTGCTGCCACTACCAGCCTCAGCGAGGCTCAGTCCTCCCTCCCCACAATAGATGCTGAGCCAGAGGTTGAATACGATCTGTTCATCTCCCACGCTTCTAACGACAAAAAGGATTTGGTGGAACCGTTAGTTGAAGCACTCCAAGCTTTAGGGGTCAAGGTTTGGTACGACAAACAAGCACTGCGGGTCGGGGATAGTCTGCGGAAAAAAATTGATCATGGCCTGTCGAACTCACGCTTCGGAACAGTGGTCCTTTCCTCTGCTTTTTTCGCCAAGCAATGGCCTCAATACGAACTCGATGGGATGACGGCATTAGAAATGAACGGCAGAAAGATGATCCTCCCGATTTGGCACAAGACGTCTAAAAGCGAGGTCATAAAATTCAGTCCTACCTTGGCCGACAAGGTAGCCCTCAACTCGTCGATGATGACGATTGAAGAGATAGCGAATGAGTTAGCCGAGGTGGTTTTGGATCGATGACGCTCAGTTTAGGGCCGATGAGAATAGTCCTCACACGGATTACAAATAGCATACAAGCCGTCCCAGTTTTATTCTGGCTGCCAAAGTACCCCTTCGATAAAGTCACTCAAATAATCCGAGACTATATCCAAACTGCCAAGCTGCCTCTCAAGAGTTGAATATTCAACTGCATGAACGTGGTCTGCGCTAAGTTCTCCCAATGTCTTCGAGTCTGGAAAATCAAATTCTGAATTTAAAACCATTTGTTCAAACATCAAATATTCCTTCGGCGAAAAAATATTAAAAATTTTTCCAAGTAATAATAAGGCACACATCCTCTCATACGGCACGCTATTAGATGCACCGTAATCTAATCTCTCATTCAAATCTAAAACCTTATGCACAATAAGAGGATTGGAAGCAGTGAGCAATTGCTTTGCCACGCCAGATCTATTTCGATCTGTTCTAGGAACTAAAAATAATCGCAGGATAAAATTTACTGCACTTGTTAATTTGGTACAGTCCACGGGAACATCTGTGCCGGGTAAAACGCAAAACCTTGAACAATTAATCTTGTTTATCCACATCTGAACACGCAAAGTCAACCATGCACGAATGTTGTTAGGAGTGAGCCCATGCATGTGACGACGAGTATAGGAACTTCCCTTACGCCCTTGATAATAGTCACCGAGATCTCCACGTACATAAGCGTTCCACTGCTTATCAAGAATTGGGTACCCATCAAGATAACTTAGCAAACACCAATGAATCGGACAATACGACTGAGTTACATAGCACCAGGATTTCCTCCATGATGGAAATCTCTTCTGGAGGACGTCTGACTTGATGCACAGATGGCAATAAGCAGCGCGATATTTTGGTGACAGAAGAAGTGTTGACGTTGGCCTGAATATCTTTTTTATAATGCAAACATCCAATTTCAATTCGCGCACCAACTCTAATCCTCGCGAATCATCAAAGTCGAACTCCATACCTAAACCAGCAAATGAAAACAGTCTTTTACGATTATCTAGTGACTCCCACTCATTTATATCTCTTTCCGAAACACCCAATACTTTTGGGTTCAGCGCGCACCGCGTTAGCCACGAGGGCAATGTTTCATCATGGATTGGGCGAAGCAAACCAGAAAACTTCATAACTTCGAACCTTTTTGGTAATAACCCCACGGCTCCGCTACAGCTACCGCTATTATTTCCTTGGTAATGCACTCCTCGCCGGTTGTTATTGCATAGCTTGCAGCAGACTTAATAATTTTTACAACGTTATCCATCGTCCCCCCTGAACAATTATGTATGAGGCGAACCATTTCTTCTTGGTGCAACATTGAAGGTTTTTTTAGTTTTACTTTTTTCTCAAGGGTTGCCAAGAAGTTTCTGAAGCCATCATCAAGCACCCATGGTAACAAGTCATGGGTATGAAAGCGCCGAGCCAATTGCTCATCATGCTGAAGTGCGTTCTTCGCAGCCCGCACCCCGAACCCTATAACAATCAGGTTGTACGGCGAACCAGAAAGCGCCTTCAGCAACGACAGGTTTTTCAATTGCTCACTTCGTGTAACCAACATTGATTCATGGAATTCGTCTATGACGAGGGCTTTTATGCCATGCAAATGGATATAATTCGCTACATCTTTCGATAGCATGTCCCTGCCTACTGCTAACCTCACTGGCAATCCGATAGCTTCCAAAATCAGATGTTTAAACTTCAGGTTACTAGGATTTTCTGCGAGAGAGAGGAAGACCATTGGCGATCCCAGGCCCCGGTTCATTTTCATGAGCTGATTAACAATGGTGGTCTTCCCGCTGCCCCCCGCGCCGCACACGAGCATGCAAGGTGCTGTGGTGCGATTCGGAACGTCCAGTAGCGTCAGAATCGCGTCGAGGGGACGACGTGCGCTAGGGCAGTCTATCCAAATATCCTTATGGATATTACTGATTCTCAACTTGACGTCACTTGTGTCAAGCTTATCGAGTTGTTCGATATTGTTCTCCACCTCAAAGGTCCTCGCTATCAAAAATTACAGGACTTTTGGAAAAATCAATTTTCGATTTTGCAACTGCTTTAGATTCTTGCTCACTTGGAGTAAAATGTTGATCAAGAACATGCTTAGTGTGAGCTTCTGCCGCCTTGAGTTTTTTTTGGATTGTTTCGTTTTTTTAATGCTTTCGCGTACTTCTTGTTCATTACCATCGCGGGCTACAACAACATTCTCAAGCATTCCTTTGGAACTTGTTCGATATGAATGTTTGTTTGCAATCAGATGCTGCTCATAACTTAGATTGTCTCGAGTAAGGTCAGCGAAACGCAGTTCGATGTACGAGCCTTCAATTTTTGCCCATATCGTATGCAAAGCGAATGGATCGTATTTTATAGTTACATTTCTTAAGCCAATGTGATGACTTAACTCTGGCGCCCAATAAGTACGATTGAATAAACTAACACCGATAGGTCTGATTTTTCGATTTTCCTCGGGCATAAAGTCAAGCCTGAACTTAAACGGATCTGTGATTAATTTTTGGTGAACACCCATGGCGGCTTTTATTGCAAAAGCTTTATTCCATTTTTCAGAAGGTCGACATTTCAAAGCCGAATGCACGCTGTAATTGTAAATCTCAACTTGCCTTGCAAACCAGCGATTGAACTCTTCAATCGTTAACGCTGCATGTTTTTCACTATCATAGTCGCCCCTTTTTAATACATTCGACATCGTCGTACCAGGTAAAAAATGGACATGGCTATTCATCATAGTACCAATCAAACGTTCAATATGGCCGCCCCAATGTTTCTTTCCTAGGGGCCGCCATTCTGCTTTGATACCATGAAGCGCACATGGCCTTTGAAGTTTGATCGTACGAAACTCCGAAGCGTTGTCCATGTGGAGGACTTCAGGCACTCCACAGAAAGGGTGATTTACGTCACCACAACCTATATTCTCCAGATACCGCTTCTTTGGTAGCACTGCGTGAGTAATTGCACAAGCGACTGATAAAATAGACGGTGCATGAAAAGCTATATAATAGCCCAATATTATACGCGTATAAACGTCTATAACCAAAGTAAGCCAAGGCCTAAACAAAGGTTCGCGGCTTTCATCATCCACTAATATACAGTCGACAACTGTGTGGTCAATTTGTACTTTCTCTAGTGGATACGACGTTTTTAGTTGTCCAGGTTTGGCACCGAACTTTTGATTAGCTGCCTCTGCGCCGTCTTTCTTACGACTAAGAAGCCTTTCACCTACTTCTTTAATTCGTGAAGTCACGGTGCTTTTGCAAGGTGTCACTTGCTTCAATTTAGTACATTGTGCTTGCACCTCCTCCCACACTTTTGCGTACGATGCGGCTTTGCCCTTGTACATCTTTTCAATGGCAGCTGTTATAATGTCTTCCACATTATCAGGAATTCTTTTAGTGTTTTTTTCCATTCCTGGTCGTTTTGGATAAAGTGAGCTAGCACCGAGAGTTTTATCGTATCTTTCAATTAATTTATAGAAAGCACTTTTTTTGGTACCTACAATTGACAAGGCTTTTTTAAAATCAATTCCCCCATCTAGGTATCGCTCTATCGCAAAAGCGCGCTCTTTCGCAACGTTATGAACCTCATCAGTAATCTCTTCATCATTAGGTAATGGCGCGCACTGATCTAATGCATCGTCAGTGGATCCGATGCTTGGGGGAAGAAATTTAAGATCGTCAATATCGACAGTTAAAATTTCTCTTGAGCCCACTAACTGCACTTTTACTTTCCCCATAGGTAGCGGCAATATGACGATCGCGGGCTCACCCATTGCAACAACTAGAAGATTTGGCTTAATTTCTGTGTGACGCATTCAAAAAACCTTCATTTACCCCAAGTGCCTTATACTTAGTTAATACGCCTCGCGAAATCAAGTAGTGATAGTTTTGATATAATATCAATTAAAACAATAAAAATTACATTTAAAATCAGATGCTTATGCTAATAAGTCAGTGTCATTGACGACCATTATCCTATTTTGTTATAACCTCTAATAAATCTATTTCAAAATGATCTTTAAATGTGATGTTTTTTTACTGATTTAGCGAAAATAGTACAGTTTCAATACTCGCAATCTGATTTTCCATAGAGCAAGGCATTTGCCAGCCCTCATTAGCTGAAATGGGGAATGTACAGGACTACTTCCGATAGCCAGGGCGACTCTCCACGCTACCGATTCAAGTGGACTGACCACCTTTGCCGTTAGCGACAGATCAGCAAGTCGACTGAGATGAAGGTGAACCTATAGATAGTGAATAACAGATTGAGCGATTCGTTGATCCTCAACTGAGACCTTCATAATAAGCTACGGCCCCTCAATTGATGCCCATGATGCCCGGCAAAAAAACCAATTAATCGCCGGAAAAAACGAGATTTTCTATTTTTTTTTCCGGCGAATTACCAATTTTTTTGTATTTCCCTATTAAAATCAGAAACTTATTTTTTTCCGGCGATTCGTTGATCGTGACAGGCACTGCCTCTTACGCATCACCTGGTTCAGCTTGCTGCTTGGCGATGTAACTCACAATGTATGAATCCTGCGATCCGCGCTCCTTGTGAGAACCAACCACGTTGGCCAACGTCCACCGCAGCATCCTCATCAGCATCGGGTCAGAGGATTTCGCGCAGCTGGACTCGTATGGATACCGGGTGTTGATGAACACACTTTGATATTTTTCAAAGCATTCTTCTTGGCTGTCCAGTGCCAGGCTGCGCCTGATCTGTTCAGGAACGGCATGAAACAACGTTAGCAAATCATGCCAATCAACACGTTGGCCGTGGTCAGTTTTCCCCGAGTCTTGAAGACGTTTGTGAGCCGTCTTGATTGCCTCTTTATCGAGGACGCAGGTTTCCCCAGTCGTTCCCTGGTGCTGGTCTGGAATCGAAATAAAGCTCTTTAGCAGGATCTCCATACTCGTCGCTGCATTGACTTGTGCTACGTGTGGCAGATGTTGCGCATCCAGCAGCTCGGCTGCTTTCAGGTAGCTGTGCGCGCTTTCGAGCATCCAGCCCGGGAAGTGATCGATTGATGTTTTTTCCCTTATTGCTAGCTTCTGTTGAGCGATATCGTTCATTTTTTTGGAAGATAGCGTCCAAGGATGAGCTACCCTACTCTTTTGCTGATTTACAGTTATAACTAAACTAAACGGCTATTTAGTTTAGTTATTAAAATGACCACAAAAATGGCAGTGCCACCCCTGCCTTCTCTATGACGATTGCTACGAGCAGCTTTGCTCGGTTAACCGCAACGTAAAAAAGCAGGATCGGTACCCGATTCGAGCGAAACCTGA
>LNAP01001918.1_pt1 | contig 33105 bp, 37 predicted proteins | sample 602601 | NCBI WGS metagenome assembly LNAP01 (sample SAMN02440304, study PRJNA202911) | soil metagenome | biome: Subtropical and temperate rainforests or woodlands; isolation source: soil samples (1 kg each in a 20% v/v slurry with milli Q water) were... ...
CCTGTATCCAGCCTGGCGTGCCGCGCGCACCCAGCCTGCGGAGGCGCTACGTTATGAGTGAGTCGGGCATGAGTGATAAAGCAATCTTGAGCTGCCGCAGCCTGGGCAAATCCTACGAGGAAGGCCCGGAATCGGTGGAAGTGTTGGCCGGCCTGCAACTGGAGTTGCACCCGGGCGAACGTGTGGCGATTGTCGGCAAGTCAGGCTCGGGCAAAAGTACCTTGCTCAACCTTCTGGGTGGCCTCGATACGCCGACCAAGGGCAGCGTCTGGCTCGACGGTGAAGAACTGTCGGCGCTGAGCGAGAAGAAACGCGGCCTGCTGCGCAATCGCGCCCTCGGCTTCGTGTACCAGTTCCACCACCTGCTGCCGGAATTCACCGCCCTGGAAAACGTCTGCATGCCGCTGCTGATCGGCAAGACAGCGATCCCCGAAGCGCGTCAGCGTGCCACGGCGTTGCTGGAGCGGGTAGGGCTGGGGCATCGCCTGGAGCACAAGCCGGCCGAACTGTCCGGTGGTGAGCGTCAGCGCGTGGCCATCGCCCGCGCCCTGGTGAACAATCCGGGCCTGGTGATGCTCGACGAGCCGACCGGCAACCTCGATTCACACACCGCTCAGGGGATTCAGGACTTGATGCTGGAGCTCAGCACCTCGATGCGCACGGCGTTCTTGGTGGTGACCCACGACATGAACCTCGCCCGCCAGATGGACCGCGTCCTGCACTTGCAGGAAGGTTGCCTGACTCCCATCTAACGGATTGAAACCCGACGCGATCGAAAGGAGTGTCGGGTCTTTTATTTTTATACGGTGCCCCAGCGAATGTTCAGACCGTTATCGATCTTTATCGGCACGCGCTATACCCGCGCCAAGCGCCGTAATCGCTTTGTTTCCTTCATCTCGATGACCTCGATGATCGGCCTCGCCCTCGGCGTGCTGGCGATGATCGTGGTGCTGTCGGTGATGAACGGCTTAGCTCACGCATCCTCGGCATGGTGCCGCACGCCACTATCGTCGGCGTGAACCCGATTGACGACTGGAAGCCTGTGGCGGCGGCCGCGATGAAAAACCCGGAAGTGACGGCGGCGGTGCCGTTCACCGAGATGGAGGGCATGCTGTCTTACAAGGGCACGATGCAGCCGATCCAGGTCAGCGGTGTCGACCCGGCGCTGGAAGGCCAGGTGTCGATCGTCGCCAAGCACATCGTTCAGGGGAGCCTGGAAGCCCTGAAGCCGGGCGAATTTGGCGTGGTGATCGGGCAGATCACGGCGCGCCGCTTCCGCTTGAACGTGGGCGACAAGATCACCTTGATCGTGCCTGAAGTCAGCAATGCGCCGGGCGGCATTACCCCGCGCATGCAGCGGCTGAATGTGGTCGGCGTGTTCAAGGTCGGTGCGGAACTGGACGGCACCATGGCGTTGATCCACATGGCCGATGCCGCGCAGATGCAGCGCTGGGAGCCGAATCAGGTGCAGAGCGTGCGCCTGGCGGTGAAAGACTTGTATGCCGCGCCGCAAGTGTCGAACGACATCGCCACCGGGCTGGGCGCTGCCTACAAGGCTGACGACTGGACCCACACCCAGGGCAGCCTGTTCAGCGCGATGAAGATGGAAAAAACCATGATCGGCCTGCTGTTGCTGATGATCGTCGCGGTGGCAGCGTTCAACATCATCGCGACCCTGATCATGGTGGTGAACGACAAGGGGGCGGACATCGCGATCCTGCGTACCATCGGCGCCACGCCACGGCAGATCATGGCGATCTTCGTAGTGCAGGGCACGGTGATCGGCATCGTCGGCACCTTGATTGGCGGTGTATTGGGCGTGATTGCCGCGCTGAACGTCAGCCAGATAGTGGGCTGGATCGAGCGGGTCAGCGGGCAGCACATCTTCAGTTCCGACGTGTACTTTGTCAGTAACCTGCCGTCTGAGCTGCAAGGCGCGGATGTGGCGCTGATCTGCACGGCGGGGTTTGTCATGAGCTTCCTGGCCACGGTTTACCCGGCCTGGCGTGCGGCCAAGATCGAGCCGGCTCATGCACTTAGATATTCGTAACCAATAACACCGTCATCGCGAGCAAGCTCGCTCCCACTGTAGATCTGAGTCAGCTCGGTCAACTGTGGGAGCGAGCATGCTCGCGATGAGGCTGGACCTGCCGGCCTCAATCCCCCCTTGGCAACTCGATCACAAACCGCGTCCACCCGTTCTCCGATTCGCAACGAATCTGCCCGCCATGTGCACGGATGATCGACTGGGTGATCGCCAGTCCCAGTCCCGCATGTTCGCTACTGCCTTCACGACGCGCAGGATCGGCCCGGTAAAACCGGTCAAACAGGCGCGGCAATAGATCTTTGGAAATCTGTTGGCCCGTGTTTTCAACGGTCAGGCGCAAGTCTTTTGGTTGATCGACGATTCGCACCCGAACCTCGCCATCGACCGGCGTGAATCGCAGTGCGTTGTCCAGAAGGTTCGACAGTGCCCTGCGCAACATGCTGCGGTCACCTTCGATACGGGCATTGCCGTCACGGCTCAGTTTTACCTGCGCGTCTTCCGCCAGTGGCGCAAAAAACTCCAGCAGCAGATCCGTTTCCTGTCCCAGTTCCAACGGTTCGCGCTTGGGGATTAACAGTCCATGGTCAGCCTTGGCCAGATAGAGCATGTCGTTGACCAGTTGCGCCATCCATTGCAGCTCTTCGAGGTTACTGTGCAGGGCTTCGCGGTAGTCCTCGATGGGGCGAGGGCGGGTGAGGGTGACCTGGGTGTGGGTGAGCAGGTTCGACAATGGCGTGCGCAGTTCATGGGCAATGTCGGCGGAGAATGAAACGAGTCGTCTAGGCGTCCGAGCATTGCGTTGAAGTTGTGGGCCATTTCCGCGAGTTCCGGCGGCATGTTTTCTTCAGGTAGCCGCGAGTTCAGCGATTGCGCGGAAACACCACTGGCCACCGCGCTGATCCGCCTTAACGGGCGCAAGCCGCTGCGTGCCGCCCAGGCGCCCAGCAGTGCGGTGGCCAGGGCTGACAGGCCGACGGTCAGCCAGATCAAATGCTGCATGCGTTGCAGAAAGTGCTGGTGATGGGTGATGTCCAACAGCAGGGTCAGTTGCGGTGACTCGGGTTTGTCCGGGAAAAGCGGCGCATTGAGGACGCGGTAATCTGTGCCTTCATGGCTCACCGTCGATAATCCGGACCGGCGCGGCAGTGTCTGGGGGATGTTGGTCGAGCTGTCATACCAGCGCTGGCCGTCACTGCCGGTGATTCGCAGGGACAGGTCAGCCTGCCGGCTCAGTTCCTCGGCCAGTTTCACTTCGCTGTCACTCGACTGCAAGTCGTGCAGGGCCCGACGCAAGCCAATCAGCTTGCCGTCCAGCAGTTGCTGGTCGAGTTCAACGAAGTGCGCCTCGCTGGCGCGGCTGAAGAGCACCCCGGCGAACAACGACACCACGGCGGTGCAAGCGGCGAACAGCAGGGCCAGGCGGCTGCTCAAGGAGAGGCGGCGCATCAGGCGGGACGCTCTTCAAGGACGTAGCCCATGCCGCGTACGGTATGGATCAGCTTGTTGGGGAACTCATCGTCGATCTTCAGGCGCAAGCGACGGATCGCCACTTCGATGACATTGGTGTCGCTGTCGAAGTTCATGTCCCAGACCTGGGAAGCAATCAGCGACTTGGGCAGGACTTCGCCTTGGCGGCGCAGGAGCATTTCCAGCAGGGCGAATTCCTTGGCGGTCAGGTCGATACGCTGGCCGCTGCGCTCCACCCGGCGCCGGATCAGATCCAGGCGCAGGTCGGCCAGTTGCAGGTTGGTCTCCTGCGGCGTGGTGCTGCCGCGACGCAACAGGCTACGGACCCGGGCAAGCAGTTCGGAGAAGGCAAACGGCTTAACCAGATAGTCATCGGCGCCCAGTTCGAGGCCGTAGACCCTGTCCTCCACGGCGTCACGGGCGGTCAGAAAAAGTACCGGTGTGTCCAGGCCGGCGTTGCGCACTGCCTGGAGAATTTGCCAGCCATCACGACCCGGCAGCATTACATCAAGAATCAGCAGGGCATATTCGCCGCTGAGGGCCAATTGCTGACCGGTGTTGCCGTCGGCCACCAGTTCCGTATTGAATCCGGCCTCGGTCAGGCCCTGGCGTAAATAATGGCCGGTTTTCGGTTGGTCTTCGACGATCAGCAGTTTCATGGGCGACTCATGGCAAGTGGAACGAAGGCTTTATACCGTGGGCAGCATTCGCACAGGGCAACCTGACAAAGTTGTAATCAGGATGTCAGGTTGCGGGCAGTGGCAGCAGTTTAGAGTTTTGCGCATGCTGAGCCCTAACTTGTTGGAGTATGACGATGTTTTTACGCAAATCCGTGGCGCAAACCCTGTGTTTGCTGGCGCTGAGTTCACCGGTGTGGGCAGACGCCGGGCGTACCTACGATTTCGGTCAGCCGGCCTCGACAGCCAAGGCGACCCGCAGCATCGAGGTGGTGATGGGGGACATGTCCTTCACGCCTAAGTCCCTCGATATCAAGGCCGGGGAAACCGTGCGCTTCGTGCTGGTCAATAAAGGCCAGTTGCTGCACGAGTTCAACTTGGGGGATGCGGCATTGCACGCCAGGCACCAGCAGGAAATGTTGCAGATGCAACAGAGCGGCATGCTGGCGCCAACCGGTATGAAGGCAATGGCCGGCATGGATCACAGCAAAATGGACCACGGCATGAAGCATGATGACCCCAACAGCGTGCTGGTGGAACCGGGCAAGACCGCTGAGCTGACCTGGGCCTTCAGCAAGGCCACCAGCCTTGAGTTTGCCTGCAATATTCCCGGTCATTACCAGGCCGGCATGGTCGGCAAACTGACTGTCAGTCAGTAAGCACTCAAAGGCGGGAGCAAAGGCTGATAGAATCCGCTGATTCTTCAGTCAGGTTTCCGCCATGCATCCCGCAGCCGAACACGTCCAGCGAATACATCGCCACCTACACGCCGTCCTTACTGTTCCCGATTCCGCGCACCGCGAAGTGGGCGGAGCTGGGCCTGACGGCGCAAACCCTGCCGTACAAAGGCGTGGACTTCTGGAACTGCTTCGAGCTGTCCTGGCTGCTGCCGTCGGGCAAGCCGGTGGTGGCGATTGGCGAATTCAGCATTCCGGCGGATTCGCCGAACATCATCGAGTCGAAGTCGTTCAAGCTCTACCTCAACTCCCTGAACCAGACGCCGTTTGTCGATACGGCGAGCCTTGAGGCGACGCTGGTCAAGGACTTGTCGGCGGCTGCCGGCAAGCCGGTGGGTGTGCGCATTCGCAGTCTCAAGGAGGTCGAGAGCGAAGGCGTCGTGGCCTTGCCGGGCGTGTGCATCGATGAACTGGATATCAGTGTCAGCAACTACGAGCATCCACGGCCGGAACTGCTGCGTTGCGATGATTCGCGCATTGTCGAGGAGAGCGTGCACAGTCCAACTGCCCGGTCACCAGCCAGCCGGACTGGGGCAGCGTCGCGGTGGAGTACCGTGGCGCGGCGCTGGATCATGCAAGCCTGCTCGAGTACATCGTCAGTTTCCGCCAGCACTCGGACTTCCATGAACAGTGTGTAGAGCGGATCTTTCTCGACCTGCAGCGGTTGCTGAAGCCAGAGAAATTGACGGTTTATGCGCGTTATGTGCGTCGTGGCGGGCTGGATATCAACCCGTATCGCAGCACTGAAGAGGTGCAGCTGCCAAACCATCGCCTGGTCCGTCAGTAACGAAACCCTGTAGGAGCGAGCAAGCACGCTCCTACAAAGGCATTGGTGGGTTCAGATCCCCATATTGGCCAAGGCCTGCCCGATGCTGCGCAGGGTGCCGGCAAGAGTTGGATGTTCGAGTTCGAAGCGGTCGACAGCCAGGTTGACGCCATCGGCTAGGCTGGAGTCCTTGGTTTTGGTTTCAAGATCAAGCTGCAGTTCAATCTGCTGCATGAGCGCGTGCAAATCCTCGCGCTCGACTTCGGTCAGCGGAGGATTCTGTTCCAATTGCTCGCGCAGGGCATTGAGCTGTTCTTGCAGTTCGCGGGCAGGCATGGCGTTCTTCCTTTTCTCGATTGGCACTGGCATAGACCGCAACGGAGCGCCAAGGCGGCGCGCCAAAGTTCTATGGCTCCCTTTAGATTAATCCACTCGCGCGCAACGTGCATGATCTCGATCAGGGCTTTTCGCCCTTGAACCGACGCAAGCTGATATCGATCAGGCAGGTGTCGAGTTCACCGAGGTGATCGATCACCGAATGCACGCCCAGGCCGAACAGCTGCATCGTGGCCTTGGCGCGTTTGATGTCGCGCTCCTGTTGGGTCAACGCGTTCCATTCCTGGGGCGTCAGCCCGCACAGCGAGCCGCAGGACGCCAGGCCGATAGTCCACAACCCGGCATTGAGCCCTGCTTGCAGCAAGCGGGGTTCGCCGCTCACCAGTACACAGCCGTCGAGTCGGTCGACATTCAGGGTCATCAAGGCTTGCCAGCAGGCATTCGGGGCGGGCCATGGAATGTATGTTTCTGGATGTTGCGAAGGTTTGATCCACTCCGGCAGTGCAGCGGCCAGGGAATGGCTGAGGGCAGGGGGGAGTTCATCGAGCCAGGCGCAGGGGATCTGCTGGCGCTGCAAGCTGCGCAGGCTATCCAGCGCGCCGGGCGTAGCCTCGGTGTGTTCGGTCGAGTGGCTGCCGTGCCGGTGCGTGTGTGCGCCGAAATCCACCAGGCAGCCACTGAGGCCGAACAGTACGGCGGTCAGGCTGGGTGCGGTTTGGGGCAAGGCGTCGGCGAGCGGCATGTGTACGTCCCTGAAATAGCTTGAAGGCTAGTGGGCGACGGTGACAGTTGAGTGACATGGATGTGAATCGCTCACATTTGGCACGATTCTCTCGGTGTTGCTTTCGTGCAAAGTGCCTTAAACGGCGTTTACGTCATATACTTGCCAACTTATTGCCTGGGCCAAGCGCCCGAGCCAGTACAAACCAAGGAGTTTTTTTCTATGCGCTGGAGCAATCATCTAGCCAGGATTTGTGTATGCGCCAGTGTGATGCTGGTTCCGTTCGTGCCACGGAAGAGGATCCTTGGGAAAGCGTCAACCGCCCGATTTTCAAGTTCAACGACGTGATCGACACCTACGCGCTCAAACCCCTGGCCCAGGGCTACCAGTACGTGACGCCGCAGTTTGTCGAAGACGGTGTTCACAACTTCTTCCGCAACATCGGTGATGTGCGCAACCTGGCCAACGATATCCTGCAGGCCAAACCTCGTGCCGCAGGCGTTGATACCGCACGAATCATTTTCAACACCACCTTCGGCTTGCTGGGCGTCATTGATGTCGGCACGAAAATGGGCCTGCAGCGCAATGACGAAGACTTCGGTCAGACGCTGGGCTACTGGGGTGTCGGCAGCGGCCCTTACGTGATGCTGCCACTGCTGGGGCCAAGCACCTTGCGTGATGCGCCGTCCAAGTACGTCGACAGCTACACCGGCGCTTATCGTTACATAAACGATGTTCCGGTGCGTAACTCGTTCAACGCCCTGGATATCATCGATACCCGTGCCAACCTGCTGTCGAGCGAGAAGCTGATCACCGGCGACAAGTACACCTTCATCCGTAATGCGTACTTGCAGAACCGTGAATTCAAGGTGAAAGACGGTCAGGTCGAAGACGATTTTTGATCTCGACCGGTAAACTGAAGAAGGCGGCCATCAAGGCCGCCTTCTTTTTGTCTGCGAAGAGCCGCATGCAGATGAAATCGCGGTTTTCACTGTACTCCAGGCCGGTTTGACTCGTGGGTTCGAACCTTCCATTGGGTTACGGATTTGCCTGTTCTTATAACTCTCGGTGATTTGACAAATAAACACGTCAAGCGACCATCGGCGTGAGCTTGAAACGCCCCGCGGATGGGAGTACCGTCTGCGCCTTAGAAGGGCACCTCTGGTGAACGCGTGTGTAGGGCAAATGCCCGAAAGCGGTGCGACAGAGAGGCTAGAAAGCGAATCCAGTAGTCAGCGCCGGGCCAAAAATCCCCGCCTGCTACGCCAACCTAATTCTGGCGCCGTTTGCCCACATGCCAAAAACCAGTGCCACGCTGCTGATAATCGATGATGACGAAGTAGTGCGCGCGAGCGAAGACAGTGGTTTCAGCGTCTTGCAGGCCAGCAATGGTCAGCAGGGTCTTCAGGTATTCGAGCAAGACAAGCCCGACTTGGTCATCTGCGATCTGCGCATGCCGCAGATGGGCGGACTCGAACTCATTCGCCAGGTAACCGAATTGTCGCCGCAAACCCCGGTGATCGTGGTGTCGGGTGCCGGCGTGATGAATGACGCGGTCGAAGCCCTGCGCCTGGGTGCGGCGGACTACCTGATCAAGCCTCTCGAAGATCTGGCTGTGCTCGAGCACTCTGTGCGCCGGGCCCTGGATCGTGCGCGCCTGCTGCTGGAGAACCAGCGCTACCGCGAGAAGCTGGAGAAGGCCAATCGCGAGCTCGAAGCCAGCTTGAACCTGCTTCAGGAGGACCAGAACGCCGGTCGCCAGGTGCAGATGAACATGCTGCCTGTCAGCCCCTGGACCATCAACGAGTTCCAGTTTGCTCACCAGATCATCCCGTCGCTGTACTTGTCGGGTGATTTCGTCGACTACTTCCGGGTCGACGAGCGCCGGGTCGCCTTTTACCTGGCGGACGTTTCCGGTCACGGCGCCTCCTCAGCCTTCGTCACCGTGCTGTTGAAGTTCATGACCACGCGCTTGCTGTTCGAATCCAAGCGCAGCGGCACCCTGCCGGAATTCAAGCCTTCAGAGGTTCTTGGTCATATCAACCGGGGCCTGATCAGTTGTAAGCTGGGTAAACACGTCACAATGGTCGGTGGAGTCATCGACGAGGAGACCGGTTTGTTGACCTATAGCATCGGCGGTCATTTGCCGTTGCCAGTGTTGTACACGCCAGACAGTGTTCGTTATCTGCAAGGGCGTGGTCTGCCGGTGGGCCTCTTCAACGAAGCCACCTACGAAGACCACGTGCTGGAACTGCCACCGACGTTCAGCCTGACGCTGATGTCTGATGGCATTCTGGATCTTTTGCCAGAACCCACACTCAAAGAGAAAGAAGCGGCGTTGCCCCAACGGGTCAAGGCTGCGGGCGGCACCCTGGATGGGCTGCGGCAGGTTTTTGGATTGGCCACGCTAGGGGAGATGCCGGATGATATCGCCCTGTTGGTGTTGAGCAGGAATCTTCAATGAGTACCGGTAGAATCCAGTTCGCCGAGCAGGACGGCACCTTTGTCCTGAAGTTCGTCGGTGAAGTTCGCCTGACCCTGTGTTCGGCGTTGGATGCGACTATTGAGCGGATCTTCACGGCGTTGAACTTCAACGCGATCGTGATCGACCTGACCGAAACCCGCAGCATCGACAGCACTACCCTTGGCCTGCTGGCCAAACTGTCGATCCTGTCGCGGCAAAAGGTCGGCCTGCTGCCGACCGTCGTCACCACCCACGAAGACATCACCCGTCTGCTGCAATCCATGGGCTTCGAGCAGGTGTTCAACATCGTTGACCGCCCGATCCCGTGCCCTGAATGCCTGACCGACCTGCCTGACCAGGATCAGTCCGAGGAAGTGGTGCGGATCAAGGTGCTTGAAGCACACAAGATCCTGATGGGGCTGAACGATTCGAATCGTGAAGCGTTCCATGATCTGGTGAATGCCCTAGAGCGTCACTGATCCCTGTGGCGAGGGAGCTTGCTCCCGCTGGGCCGCGAAGCGGCCCTGAAACATCCACCTCGTTGGGTCAGCCAGATCCCGGTTAATCGCTTTACGACTGCTGCGCAGCCGAGCGGGAGCAAGCTCCCTCGCCACCGTTCTTGATCTGCCTCAAAGCCGCACAAAAAAAGGGCGAACCCAATGGGTTCGCCCTTTTTGCATGGCGTCGAAACTACATCACAACTTGGCCTGCAACAGCGACTCAAGCTTCTCCTGATCACGGGCAAACTGACGAATCCCCTCAGCCAGTTTCTCGGTTGCCATCGCATCTTCGTTCGACAACCAACGAAACTGCGCTTCATTCAGGTTCAAGCGCGCTTCGCCGGCATGACCCGGAGCGAGTTTACGCTCCAGTTTGCCTGTGTCCGCCGCCAGCTTGTCGATCAAGTCAGGGCTGATAGTCAAACGGTCACACCCGGCCAACTGCTCGATCTGATTCAGATTACGGAAGCTCGCGCCCATGACCACGGTCTTGTAGTCATTGGCCTTGTAGTAGTTGTAAATGCGCGTCACCGATTGCACGCCCGGATCATCCGCACCGGTGTAGTCGTTGCCGTTGGCCTTCTTGTACCAGTCGTAGATCCGGCCCACGAACGGCGAAATCAGGAACACACCCGCATCGGCGCACGCGGCCGCCTGGGCGAACGAGAACAGCAGCGTCAGATTGGTCTGGATGCCTTCTTTTTCCAGAATCTCGGCAGCGCGGATACCTTCCCAGGTGGAAGCGATCTTGATCAGCACGCGGTCACGGCCGATGCCGGCCTTGTCGTACAGCTCGATCAGACGGTGCGCACGCTTCAATACGGCGTCAGTGTCGAACGACAGGCGCGCATCCACCTCAGTGGAAATACGGCCCGGAATCACCTTCAGAATCTCTTGCCCTACCGCAACGCCAAAACGGTCGCTGGCCAGGCCCACGTCGCCCTTGCAGTCGTTGACGCAAGCGTTCAGCAACTCGGCATAAGCGGGAATGGCCGCCGCTTTGAGCAGCAGGGAAGGGTTGGTGGTAGCGTCCACCGGTTTAACGCGAGCAATCGCTTCGAAGTCGCCGGTGTCGGCAACCACGGTGGTCATCTGTTTGAGTTGTTCCAGCTTGGAAGTCATGGGCGTGCTCTGTCCTATGGGTCTAATGACATTACCCGAGCGCTGACAGCCACTCAAGGGCGCATGTACGTATCGGCAACAACCTGAAAACGGCTGTTTGAATGGCGGGGCGCGGTGTCCGTAAATACGATGCCAAATCCGGGCGCAGGTTCAACCCGGGTGACCGTTAGCGTCCTTCCAGCAACTCCGCCGCCTGATCCAGCAACACCAAAGGTTCCTTGGCCTTGTGAATATCCACCGACAACAACTGCCGAAACTTGCGCGCCCCCGGAAACCCGGTGCCCAGCCCCAGCACATGCCGGGTGATGTGGTGCATGGAACCGCCCGCATCAATATGCGCCGCTATATAAGGCCGCAATTGCGCCAGCGCCTCGGCCCGGCTGATCACCGGCGCCGTGCTGCCGAACAGTTGCTGATCCACCTCGGCCATGACATAAGGATTGTGATACGCCTCGCGCCCCAGCATCACGCCATCAAACGTCTGCAAATGCTCGTGACAGGCCTCCAGCGTCTTGATCCCGCCGTTGAGAATAATCTCCAGTTCCGGAAAATCCTTCTTCAACTGCGCCGCCACGTCATACCGCAGAGGCGGAATGTCGCGGTTCTCCTTCGGCGACAACCCCTCCAGAATCGCAATCCGCGCATGCACGGTAAAACTCGTGCACCCGGCATCGCGAACGGTGCCGACGAAATCACACAACTCCTCGTAACTGTCCCGTCCGTTGATCCCGATCCGATGCTTCACCGTCACCGGAATCGACACCGCATCGCGCATCGCCTTCACACAATCCGCCACCAACTGCGGATGCCCCATCAACACCGCGCCGATCATATTGTTCTGCACCCGATCACTCGGGCAGCCGACATTCAGGTTCACCTCGTCGTAACCGTGCGCGCAAGCGGCCAGGTCCAGCGGAACGCTACCGCCGAGTTGCAGGGCGAGCGGGTGTTCGGCTTCGTTGTGACGCAGGAAGCGGTCGTGATCGCCGTTGAGCAGCGCGCCGGTGGTGACCATTTCGGTGTAGAGGAGGGCGTGCTTGGAAAGCAGGCGCAGGAAGTACCTGCAATGTCTGTCAGTCCAATCCATCATCGGGGCGACGCTGAAGCGGCGGGACGGCTCAGAACGGGCATGGCTAGTAATTACGGGCGCTTCAGGTTTTTCGAAATTCATTTGTACTGGTCTTTTATACAGCGGTTTTTACCCATTTTTCCTTGTCTTTCGAAGTCGGTTGCTACAATGTAGCAAGCTGACTCGGCAATGTAGCAACTGGAAATGGGCACGATCACATCACGTAAGCGCAAGGACAACTCGACGGCCTACACGGCGCAGATACGGATCAATCGGGACGGGAAGACAGTTTATCAGGAAAGCCAAACCTTCGACCGCAAGCAGGTCGCACAAGCCTGGATCAAGCGTCGCGAGACGGAGCTGGCCGAACCGGGTGCCATCGAGCGCGCGAACCGCAAGGGTGTGACGATCAAGAAGATGATCGAGCAGTACCTGGACGAGTACGAGAAGATTCGGCCGTTGGGCAAAACCAAGAACGCGACGTTGAAGGCGATCAAGGACACCTGGTTGGGTGAGCTCGACGACTCGGCGCTAAATAGCCAGAAGCTTGTGGAGTTCGCGCAGTGGCGAATGAGCAAGGAGGGCGGCGGCGTACAGGCGCAGACCGTCGGGAACGATTTGTCGCACCTGGGGGCGGTGTTGTCGGTGGCGCGGCCGGCTTGGGGTTATGAGGTCGACCCGCTGGCCATGTCGGATGCGCGCAGGGTATTACGCAAACTGGGCATGGTGAGCAAAAGCAAAGAGCGCAACCGTCGGCCTACGCTGGAAGAGCTGGACAAGCTCATGATGCATTTCTTCGAGATGCAGACGCGGCGAAAAGCCCAGATCGACATGCCAAAGTTGATCGCCTTCGCGATCTTCTCGACGCGCCGCCAGGAGGAGATCACGCGGATACGCTGGGACGATCTCGACGAGTCTCGGCAGGCCGTCTTGGTGCGGGACATGAAAAATCCCGGGCAGAAAATTGGCAATAATGTGTGGTGCCATTTGCCTGATGAGGCCTGGGCGGTCATTCAAGCTATGCCGAAAACGGCCGATGAAATCTTTCCCTACAACGCCAAGTCAGTGTCGGCGTCCTTCACGCGGGCCTGCCCGATGCTAGGCATCGAAGACCTACATTTTCATGACCTACGGCATGAGGGGGTGAGCCGGTTGTTCGAGATGGACTGGGACATTCCGAGAGTGTCGAGTGTTTCGGGGCATCGGGATTGGAATTCACTCCGTCGGTACACGCATTTGCGTGGGCGGGGGGATAGTTATGAGTCGTGGAAATGGCTACGAAATGTATTGGTCGCTGTTTAAGGTTCTATTTTCAAAAATGAGGGTAGGTGTCAGTGTTAGATATGGATATAAGAAAGCTCACGGCTTATCTCAAACGTAATGTGGTCGGCATTATCGTCGTGTTTACGCTTTACGCAGGGGTGGGTGTGGCAATGTGGGATGTGCACAAGGATCAGGAAGCGGAGGCGAAAAGGTTAACGCAAGAGCGCATCGTTATTAATGAATTGAAAGTGGGTTTCGAGACAGAAAAAGCTGCTGCTTCAATCGAGCAGGCGAAGCGTGACCTAGAATTGCAAAAAAGAGAATTTTTAGTCAGCCGTGCTGAATCGGATCTAACCAAGCTACAGCTGGATATAGCCACTCGGGAAAAATCTGTTCTGGAATCGACCCAGCAACTGAGGACGAGCCAACAGCTTCTCAGCAAGGAGCAGCAGATGGCGGCAGTGGAGACTAAAATCCAACAGGTCATTTCCGAGTTTACTGAGCTAGGCGTGAACCTTAACGACAATTATTATTGTCTGAGTGGCGAGAACTTAAGAAGATACAATTCAGCCAAAGCGAAGTTTTCGCAGATATATTCTTTGGTCAACGCAAATTATTTAGCAGCGAAATACGGTGATTTCATTCGGCAAAATATGTCAGTACGTAACTGGCGGGGTTGTTAAGCAAGGGGCCTAGGCCCCTTGATTTATGCCGCGCGTCCCATCAGTTGATTTTGTTCTTTGGCAGCTTTTGCCCTCTGTCGGTCGATATAGTCGGCCAAGTCTTTGAGATGAATCCCGAGTGCGGCTTTTTGGCTGTCGGCCCCTAATCGAACAACGGGAATGTCGATTTCTCCGTCCAAGCGTTTACGCTTAAATTTCTCTACGGTTAAGTGCATGTAGTCGGCGCAAACTCGATCGAGGGGAATGATGGCTTGACCCTCATATTGGGCCATTAACAGAAACAGAGTATTCATGCGGCAGCTCCCAGTACGTCGATGCGCTGATCAGTGTTCGTTTTCACCCAGGCTTGCATCGGCCTAGGTGAAACCTTTACGTCCGATACATGCGTATACCCCACCACAAGCTGCGCGGGCGGGCGATTCTGAGCGAATAGCGTTGCATCAGGTGTCGCTGCCTCGCGCAGCTTTTCTTGGGGTATAAGTGCCTCGGCAGTGGCGCTGAGAGGGGCAGTAATGCCTGCTGCTGCGCAGCAGAGGCAGTTTGTTTCTGGTGTGTCGACGCCATTGGCGTTGCAGAGCAAAGCGGTCGATGCTTGGGTGGTGTGCTGGTTCATTTTCATACCGCTTTGCTCCGGTGTTCGATAGCGTGTTGGCCCATCTGGCGTTGGTGAGGCGTGAGCCGTGTTGCGATGGCGGTGAGAAATTTGGCTCATGCTGCCTCCTTGACCAGGGCCGCCAGAAGCAGGGCGTTTTGGTGTTTTTGTTCAGTTTGCGTAGGGCGTCGTTGCCGGTCGAACTCTTTTCGAAAGCGCGTCAGTTCCAGCAACTCGGTGGTGGCTTTGGTGCATTGCTTTTGCAAGGCGCCGGCTGCCTGTGGTGTCAGGCGCAACGTTTGGAGAGCGCGATTCATGCCGCGTCCTCCTGCGTTGCTGGCTCTAGCAGAGCAGCCATGGAGAGCGCTTGATCGCGCAGGGCGAGTGAATCGCGTTCGAGCTTTTTGCCGGTGCGGAAGGCGCTGAATGTCTCGGCGGCGATCCTGAGTTTTTCTGCGATGGCCAGCAGGGTTTGATGCTCTCGTTCCCCCAGTTTTGCGGCCGCCAGTGCGCGCTCGTAGTGGGCGTACAGTTGCAGGTGCTCTGCACGAACTTGGTGTAGTGAGTCCTCCAGGCTGCGGATGGCTTCGGAGTTATCGGATTGTTGGATGGCTTTGCCTTCGTCGATTCCCTCAATGCGGCCATCGATCATGCCGCTTCGGTAGCCGTTCCAGTAGAGAAGGGCAGCGCCGATGATGAGGCCGATCAATACGCAGATTTGAAATGCAGTCATGTGGTGTGCTCCTGGTGTTGTCGTAGGCTGGTGACCGAAGTTCTCGAAACAGCCTAAGGGGGCCGTTCAATGATTCCTCAAGTACTGACCAACTGCGTCGCGTTTATCGACGGCGTGAGCCTGTCCGGTGAAGTGCCAAGCCTGACCCTGCCGAAGCTGACGCAAAAGACCCTCGACTATCAAGGTGGCGGCATGTCCGCGCCGATCGAGTTCGGTGTGGGCCTGGAAAAACTCGAGTCCGCGTTCACCACCAACGGCGTGCGCCGCGAGACGCTGAAGTTTTTCGGCCTGGCCGACCAAACCGCCTGCAATCTGGTGTTTCGCGGTGCCTTTACGGGCCTTAAGGGTGCGGTCACGTCGGTGGTTGTGACCATGCGCGGCGGGGTGAAAGAGGTCGACATGGGCGACTGGAAGCCGACCGATCAGGCCGAAATCAAACACTCGATCAAACTGACCTATTACAAACTCGAAATTGACGGGCGTGTGATGTACGAGATCGATCCGCTCAACATGATTCAGGTGATCGACGGTGTCGATCAACTGGCTGCCGCCCGCTCGGCCGTTGGCCTTTAAGGATAAAAGCACATGACCCTAGTTACTCAAGCGTCGCCGGCCTGGCTCGCAGTCACCGAGGAAGGCGTTACCGTAACGCTGCGTTATAAAGCCAGCTTCAACGGTGTGCTGGTCGACAAGTTGACCATGCGTGCGCCCAGCGTAAAGGACTTCAACGCTGCGAAAATGATTGCCGCCGGCGACATGGAAAAGATGGAGCTGCACCTGTTTTGCTCCTTGCTTTCGGTCGCCGAGGCGGACCTGTTGGCCCTGAAACTCAAGGACTATAACCGCTTGCAGGCCGGCTATTTTCGCCTGGTCGAAGAAGACGACGTGTAACGCAACCACGCTCAAGATCGCGGCAAAACGCTTGGCTAAAGAGACGGGGTTCTCGGCGGCCGAGATCGAGGCCATGACTTTTGATCGGATGGTGTGGTGGCTCACGGATTGAGCCGCCTTCGATCGACTCGACGCATAGGGCACGCAAATGGCGAATAAACTCGCGCTCGGCCTGGTCATTGGCGGGGCGGTCAGTTCCACGGTGGGCAACGCCTTTAAGGATGTCACCGGGCGAATCAAAAAGCTGGAAGCCGAAGGCAAAAAAGCCCGGGTGCTGGAAAAGACCATTGGCGACACCATCCGCTTGCGTGATGAGTGGCGTAAGGCGCATCTGGCGGGTGAGCAGGGGGCCGGCGCACTGCTGAAACGGCTTGAGTCCAATATCAGTAGCCTGAAAAAACAGGGTATTGAAGTCCGCAATTTGACCAAGGCTTACACCAGCATGGGCGCGGTGGCGGCCAAGGCCGAGCTGAAAGCCAAAGGACATATGCAGCTCGATGAGGGCAAGCAGAACCTGAAAAGCAGCGTCGGCCAGGCAGCGGCGGCCACGGTGGCCATGGCCGTTCCGACCAAGGTCAGCGCGGACTATGGCGCGATCATTCGCGACATTTCGATCAAGGCCGGTATTGCCAACAAGCCGGAAGAGGCGCAGCTGTCCAAGACGATTATCGACACGTCGCGCGATACCGGCATGGCGCGCAATCAGGTGGCCGAAGTGGTCAATGCCCTGGTCGGTGCCGGCATGGAACTGGACAAGGCCCTGCAATACGCGCCGACGGCGGCCAAGTTTGCCGTGGGCCAGGGTTCGGACGGCACCGAAACGGCGCGCATGATCAATGCCCTGGGGCAGAACGCCAAGATCACCGACCCGGCGCAGATGCAAAAGGCCTTGGAGGCGATCGCCTACCAAGGTCAGGCCGGCAGCTTTGAGGCGGCCGACATGGCGCGCTGGTTCCCCGAATTGCTCGCGGGCATGGGCAAGCTGGGCATCACCGGCATGGACTCGGTGTCGCAACTGGGCGCCATGCTTCAGGTGCAGATGAAGACCGCCGGCGGTTCCGATGAGGCGGCGAACAACCTCAAAAACTGGATGGAAAAAATCGGCTCGGGCGACACCGTCAAGGCCTATGCAGACGCCGGTATTGATTATCAGGCGTCGATGAACACCGGCCTGCAGAATGGCAAGTCGACCCTGGAATCCAGCTTTGAATTGGCGCAGAAGTACATTGCCGCGACCGATCCGAAGAAGGCCGCCGCGATGGCGGAAGCCACGGCCAGGATCAGCAAGGAAGCCGATCCAGAAAAAGCCAAGGCTATGATTGCGTCCCTGGAACAAGCTCTGCGCACCGGCGACCTGTTCGCCGACATGCAGGTCAAGGGCGCGCTGACGGCGTACATGCAGAACAAGGATTTGTACGCCAATTTGAAAAACGAGTCGGCCAATGCCAGCGGGATCTTGGATAAGAACCTCGAAGAGCGCCGCCAGTCTTCGGCGCAGAAGTGGGCGGAAATGGCCCAAGGCATGGACGATGCCATGCGCGCGATCGGCGACGCCTTTCGGCCGGTGACGGATGCCGTGGCGGGCGGTTTGACGTCGGTCGCCCAGGGCCTGAGCAAACTGTCGGATGAATCGCCGCGCCTGGTGACGGGGATCGGCGCAGCCGTTGCGGCGGTGATCGCCGCGCAGACGGCGTTTAGCAGTTTCAAGATTGCCAAGGGCCTGCTGAACATCGGTCGCGGTTCGCTGGGGGGTAATCCAAACATCCCGCAAAAGGTGATCGTCACCAACATGCCGGCCGGCGGTGCCGGCGGCCTGGATGGCGGCGGAGTCGATGCCGACGGCGGCAAGGGTAAGCGGGGCGGCAAGGGCGGTCGGTTTGGTGGTGGTCGCGGTGCGAGTGTCGGCCTGGGAGTGAAGGGGCCGGCGATCTTTGCGGCGGTTGATTCCATGTTTAAGGCGGTGGACACCTACCAGAACGCCGAAACCCAAGACGAAAAGGCCGAGGGCTACGGCGGTGCGGCGGGCGGTTTGGCCGGGGCGATCGCCGGCGCTTCGGCGGGGGCTTTCATCGGCTCGGTGGTGCCGGTGATCGGCACGGTGGTGGGTGGCGCGATCGGTGCCGCCCTGGGTGGGATGGGTGGCGATCTTTTGGGTGGGGTGCTCGGCAAGACGATGTTTGGTGCTGACGAATCACTTAAGCGCCTGCCTGACGCGGGGCCGCTGATGATGGCCAACGCCGGCAAGGACATTCCGCCGGCGCTGGGCAGCATTGCGCAGTCGTTCGCCAAGCCTGGTGTCAGTGGTGTGTCGCTGTTGGCCAGTCCCGGCCGGGCGGCGCCAGCGGTCGAGGCGCAGCCCGGTGATGCGGCACGCGCCATGATGTTGCCGCCGGCCAGTGCCGACGCGGCGGCGAAGTTGGCCGCGCCATCGCCGGCCAAGGCTGAGGCCGGAGGGGTAAAGGTCGATTCCAAGGTGGAAATTCATGCGCCATTGACGGTAACAGTACAGGGCGATGCGAAAGATCCGGCGCAGCTCGCGGAGCAATTGCGGCCGTTTTGGGAGCAACAGCAACGCAACATCGCCCAGCAATTGGAAAGCCGCAAGTTGTACGACTCGCCGAACATTTAACGCGGAGGGCTTATGCCTGCATTGGACCAATTACAGTCGGGTCTGAAATACCTGGCCTCGGCGGGGGAAACCGGACGGCGCAGCCTGGACGGCATGCTGGGGCCGATGAATGGCGCGATCAGCGAAATCACCGGCGCCGCGTCCGAGCTGGAGGATCTGCCCTTTGTCGGCCCGGTGGTCGGCGCCAAGCTTCAGCGGGTCATGCGCGGGGTGAATGCCGCGCAAGCCAAGGTCGGCGCGGTGGTGGCCACCTACAACAAAGCTTCCCGGGCGTTGTCGGGGATGGATGAACGCTTGGGCACGCTCAAAGAACAGGCCGGGAAAGCGGCGACGGCGATTAACAAGATCGCGGGCAAGGCCAGCCCGGCGTTGGCCAACATCGTGCCCACGGGGGCCTTTGCCACGGATCAGACGCCGGCGCCGGAGGCGGTTAAGCCGTTTCCACACCTGCTGATCATCCAGCCGCAAGACCCCAAGGCGCCGCCGTATTTCTTCAACCTCGACACGGCCGCCTTTGATGAGCTGCGTCGCTCGACTGAATTTCGTTGGGCCTCGCAAGAGCGCCTATCACGGCGCCCAGCGCAGCAAGCGGTCGGCATGGGCGACGAGAAAATCACCCTCAAGGGCGCGATCATCCCCGGCCTCAAGGGCGGCTTAAAACAGCTCGACACGCTGCGCACGCTCGGCGCCCAGCTCCAGCCGCTGACCCTGACCACCGGCTATGGCGACGTGCTGGGCACCTGGTGCCTGAAAAACCTTGAGGAAGAGCAAAGCGCGCTGATGCAGGGCGGTATCCCACGTAAACAAGGGTTCACACTGGAGTTTGTGCGCTATGGCGACGACATGCAGAACGTCTGACGGGGATCTGTTGGACACCATTTGCAATAATTTTTATGGCCATCTGGTCGGCAGCGTGGAGGCAGTCCTGAACGCCAATCAGGGCCTGGCCGATGAGGCGCAACCGTACCGCGCCGGGGTGCTGATCGTGCTGCCGGATTTGCCCAAGCCGATCGAAGAGCAGGTAACGCTCTGGGATTGATGATCTAAGATGTGATCGCTTAATTCGTTAAGCTCCTTACTTTCTGGCCCGCCTTGTGCGGGCTTTTTTTTGGAAAAAATCCATGACGCCTGTATTTCGCATCGTGGCCGATGGTGCCGATATCACCAGCCTGATCAATGATCGGCTGATTCAACTGCGCACCACCGACAAGACCGGCATGGAGTCGGACGAATTCGAATTGCGCATTGACGACCGCGACGGCCTGGTGACGCTGCCGAGCCGTGGCGCGGGGATCGAGGTCTACCTGGGCTACGCCGAGACGTCCTTGGCCCGCATGGGGCGTTACGTAGTAGATGAAATCACCGTGTCAGGTCCGCCCGACACCATCGTGATTCAGGGCAAGGCCAGCGACATGCGCGGCAGCGGCAAGACCATTCGCAGCGGCAGTTGGGAAAACGTGCCGCTGTCTAAGATCGTCGCCGATATCGCCGCGCGTAACGGCTGGCAGCCGGTGTGCCCGGTGGTCACCAAGGTCGAGCGCGCCGATCAAATAAGCGAGTCCGACTTTAATTTCATCACGCGCCTGGCCAAGCAATACGACTGCACGGCCAAGGTCGCCGACGGCAAGTTGTTGGTGATGCCGCGCCAGGGTGGCGAGAGTGCAAGCGGCAAGGCCTTTGGCGTGATCACCCTGACCCGGCAAGACGTCAGCCGCTGGCAATTCCGTCTTGGCGATCGCAACGCGCACAAGTCGGTGGCGGCCACGCATCAGGACAAGAAGACCGGCCAGCTTGCCGTGGTGTCCCTGGACAACGACGACTCGCCGGCCGGCTTGCCGGCGGTGCATACCGATCGGCACATTCACCCGAACAAGACTGCCGCCGAGGCAGCGGCCAAGGCACGCCTGGCGGCGTTCAATCGTTCCACCGCCGGCGTGCGCTTTGAAATGCCCGGGCGCACCGATATTTTTGCCGAGCGCTCAATCAATGCCCAGGGCTTCAAGGTCGGGCTCGATGGCGAGTACCTGGCCGACTCGGTGGAGCAGGTTTACACCCAAGCGGGATGGTCGACCACGGTCGAGTGCAACGGCGGGAAAAAGGGCAAGGCCAAAGCCAAGGGCAAGAAAAAGAAGGCCGACAAACCGGTCAAGGTGGTCAGCCTCGCGTAACGCAATACATCCCATCGCCGCCCTGTGCGGATTTTTTATGTCTGGAGTTTGTATGCCCATAACCGAGCAACAGCTGCAACGCATCATGCCCAACGCCCGCCGCCAAGCGGGCGTTTTTGTATCCGCGCTGAATGTCGCGATGGCACACCGGCAGATCAATACACCGAAACGCCAAGCGGCGTTCCTCGCCCAAGTGGGCCATGAATCCGGTCAACTGCAATACGTTCGCGAACTGGGCGGCGAGCAGTACCTCAGCAAGTACGACACCGGGTCGCTGGCTGCCAGATTGGGCAATACGCCAGAGGCGGATGGCGATGGTCAGCGTTATCGCGGTCGTGGCCTGATCCAGATCACTGGCCACAGCAACTATCTGCGCTGCAGCTTGGCACTGTTCGGTGACGAACGATTATTGCGTACCCCAGAGTTGCTTGAGCAACCGCAATGGGCGGCTGAGTCAGCAGCGTGGTTCTGGTGGTTGCGAGAAATGAATGTCCTGGCCGATCGGGATGAGTTCGAAGCGATCACCCGCAAGATCAATGGTGGGCTCAATGGCCTGCCGGATCGACTGCAGCTGTGGGGGCGGGCGAGGGCGGTGTTATGCGTTTCATCGACCTGATTCCGGCGTTATATCGGTTGCTGGCCACTGGGGGGCTACTGGCCATTTTGGCCGGCGGCTCGGCCGCGATCACTTGGCAAGTCCAGGACTGGCGCTACGGCCAGCGGCTGGAACAACAGTCCCGCCTGCACACCGAAACCCTCAACCAACTGGCCCTGGCCTCGGCCGCGCAACAGCGTTCCGAGCAAGACAAACGGCTGGTCCTGGAACAGCAGCTTTCGGCCAGCGAACAAACCCACTATCGAGCCCTGAGCGATGCCCAACGTGATCAAAGTCGCCTGCGCGACCGTCTTGCCACTAGTGATGTGCGCCTGTCAGTCCTACTCGACGCCACCAATACAACCAGCGACTGTGCAGTGTCAGCCAACACCGCCGCCAGCGGCGTGGTTCATGGCCCCGCAAGAGCCCAACTTGACCCAGCGCATGCTCAACGAATTGTCGGCATCACCGATGCCGGCGACCAAGGACTGATCGCCCTAGCGGCCTGTCAGGCCTACGCCAAAGAAGTCTCAACAGCGAAGTGAAAAAGAGCGACCGGGGTGGATGCGTCAACATCCAATCCGGCCGCCGTCCCCGCAGATTGCCCCTGCAAGTCCAGCCAAGGCTCTTACTCCGTGCACGAAGCGCGGCGAGCCTAGCACCTGTTTATCCATACAGTAAAGGTCTTGCTATTTATGTCTACACCTATCATCCCTTGGATGGGCGGCAAACGGCGCCTGGCCGACCGCCTCATTCCGCTTTTTCCGCCACACGAATGCTACGTTGAAGTCTTTGCCGGCGGTGCCGCGCTCTACTTCATGAAGCCCCAGCCATCGCCGGTCGAAGTCCTGAACGACATCAACGGCGACCTGGTCACGCTTTACCGCGTCGTGCAGAACCACCTCGAAGAGTTCGTGCGCCAATTCAAATGGGCGCTCAGCTCTCGGCAGGTGTTCGAATGGCAGAAGATGACCCGCCCCGAAACCCTCACCGACATCCAGCGCGCCGCCCGATTCTTCTACCTGCAGCACCATGCCTTTGCCGGCAAGGTCTCCGGTCAGACGTTCGGCACGGCGACGACTGCCCCGGCCATCAACCTGCTGCGGATCGAGGAAAACCTCTCGGCCGCTTGGCAGCGCCTGTCCGGCACCTACGTCGAAAACCTTCCCTGGCTTGAATGCGCTGAACGCTACGACCGGGCCCACACCTTCCACTACATGGATCCACCTTACTGGCAGACCGCCGGCTATGGAGTGGACTTTCCTTTCAAGAATTACGAACGAATGGCAGACTTCATGCGCCGCTGCAAAGGCAAGGTGATGGTCAGCATCAACGACCATCCGGACATCCGCCGTGTGTTTGAGGGCTTTCACTTCGAGACGCTGGACATCCGTTACTCCAATACCAATCAGCGTCAGGGGAAAGCTGACGTCACTGGAGAGTTGGTGATCACGAATTGGGAGCCCGCGGCATTGGGAGCGCTATTTTAGTTTTCACCGGGCATCTTTTTGTAAGAAGCTGAAGTAGTCTCAGCGCTCTATCCTGGTCGAAACTCACGAAAGGAATTCGTTGTGTTTAAGCTGTTCATGCATACAGTGTTGTGGGTAGGGGGACCAGCAGCACTATCTTGTTTTTTCAGCGAATCCCTCGGAAGAAAGATTAGTAATCGCAACGATCAGGGTTGCTATGCGAGCTGGAGACTTTTCAGTTCTATGCCGCTAGTATTCAAGGCGATTAGGGGGGCTAGATCCCCGTACACAGTAAAAAAGATCAATTTGCATAGTTTTTATCTGGTACTAATGCTTTAAAGTCGTCAGCTTGTGCGATTTATGGCGGTTGCTTTGATGTATTAGAAACTGAGAATTATAATTTTAATAGGCAAGTACTTAGGGGTCGTTAGCCCAAGGATGAGATAGATGCCTCAGGTGGCGAAAAAAAAAGTTCCAGGCTCATATTTTGAGAAGTTTACCGTTGATGCAGCCTTGCTACGGGAACTGGGTGAGAGGCTAGTTGGTAAACCTCATATAGCACTGGCTGAGCTTGTAAAGAATAGCTATGACGCAGATGCGACAGAGGTAATTATTCGATTCGACTCGGATAGCATCACAGTTATAGATAATGGTGATGGAATGTCACCGGACGAGTTTGTGAGGTATTGGCTGCGTGTGGGCACGACTCACAAGCAAGAGAAGATATTTACTTCTAGAGACAGACAAGTTACGGGCTCTAAAGGAGTTGGGCGTTTATCTGTCCAGTTTCTTGGAGATGAATTGGAGTTGGTTTCTAGAAGTAAGGATCATAAAAAACAATTTTATGCTTCGGTAGACTGGTCTGGAGCTCGCGCAGCAGGAGATCTTGTTGAAGCAGGGGCAGACATTGTCGAAGAGAGCAAATTATCTCTAATTGACGGAAAATATCGGCATGGTACGTCAGTAAAAATCAAGCTCCTAAAACAAGAGTGGGAGGAAAAAGACCTTCAAGATCTCGCAAAGGAATTATGGTTCCTTAAACCACCAGAAGAATTGCTTGAAGCAGACAACTCTGATGAGGTTCCTGACCTTTTCAATGTTGAGTTAGAAGGTGTTACCGAAAGCTCAATGGAAAAGTTTTCGGAGCAAATGAATAAAGCTCTTCAAAACTGGATAGCTGTTATTCAAGGGCGGCTAAAAGGTGGCAGGCAAGGAGGAGAAAACACTATATCTGTAAGTTTCAGAAATGGTGATAGATATAAGGCTAAATTTAAACCGACTACGCAAGCGTTAGATAAGGTTTATTTTAAGATATACGTATTCAAGCTTTCTGGGAAACAATCAGGCGGCGTTCAAGTTTCTGATGCTAGGGAATATTTCAAAAAATTCGGCGGCGTGCATATATACGATAATAGTTTCAGATTGCCATTTTATGGCGGGGATGAGCAAGATTGGTTGGGTTTGGAGATGGATCACTCCCATCGACTTAATAAGTCGCAACTTCTTCCTTCAAATCTTCAAGTTCAAAGTGGACTCAATGACCTTCCCACGAATGGTCGCATATTTGGTGTTGTAAAGATATCTACATCCCATGAGCGTCAAGTAGCGCCTTCGCCAGATGTTGAACGTGGCCGTTATTTGAATGTTCAGGTTACACGGGATCGATTGATTGATAACAAGGCGTTTGAAGAGTTGCAACATACCGTCCGCTGGGCGATAGATTTTTACGCAATGCGCTCTTATGAGAGAAGGCAGCGGCTGATTGCGTCAGAACGTTTGGAAATGCCTGCAACTGACGAAAAAGTCTCCGAAATCAGAAAAGACCTATTTCAAATCTCATTGCAAGCTCCCGCAGATTTAGCCAATAAGTTGGAAGAGGTTTCGGGTAAATTTGAAGAGCTTGAAGCTCTTGAAGTGCAGAGGCAAAATGCATTTGAAGAAGAGCGAATTTTGCTTGCGGCCCTTGCTACTACCGGTATGGCAGCATTGGCTATGGAGCATGAAATGTACAAAGAGTTGACCCTCCTTGAAGATATCAGGTCAAGATTGAGATCCGGTGGTAATGTATTGGATGAGCCTGAGTTGATAAAGTCTTTAGATTCTTGGGCTTATCGAACTGCAAATGCAAGAAAGCTTTTTTCTCCTTTGATGCACGAGGCTGATAGAGAAAAAAGAAATATTTTCAGTGCCAAAAAGCTGGTATCTCGGGTGGTAAGTAATTCGGAGGTTCTGCTGCGTCAGGTGAAGATTACAAATGATATACCCGACACTATCAAGTTGCCGTCCGCCACGTTTGCAGCTTGGAACGCTATTTTTCAAAACGTATTGATCAATGCTGTAAATGCAATGCTTGACTCTAAGGTAAGAGAGGTCAGATGTTGGGGGGAAAATATAAATGGAAAAAATAAGATTTATGTGATGGATACTGGTGTTGGTGTTAGGCTTCATGATAGTTCAGATTTATTTAAACCATTTATCCGTCGCTTGGAAATACCCGAAGAAAGAAAATCTTTAGGGTTGGGTGGGATGGGTATTGGACTTACTATTGTTAAGATGGTAGCGGACTCGCTCGCTTGTAAGGTTTATTTTGTTGAGCCGGTAGGTAAATTTAAAACCTCGTTTACGCTAGAGTGGTGATTTCATGCGAATCGTAATATTGGATGATGAGACGCTGCGTGCAAACTCCTGGAAAACAACGCTCTTGGATTTTTTGGATGCTGATGTTGATATCACCGTTTTTAACGTAGGGCAAGTTTCTCAACTCATCGGCGAATTGCATCGGGCTCGGTTTGAATCCCGAACTAAAGGGTATCGCCAGGTCAATAGTTTAGATGGTTATGATCTCGTAATAATTGATTATGACTTGTTAGGCTTGGAGCCTGATCAAGCGGCAGCATGGGCTACCGGTGCTGAGGTGGCCTACACAATGCGATTGATGTGTGATGTAGGACCAATCGTAGTCGTGAATCAATTTGGTACTAATACCTTTGATTTAACAATGCGTCGAGGAATTGCTTCTTACGCCGATACAGATGTTGGTAGTCTTCAAGTAACTTCAAAAGGCTTGTGGTCTTCCGATAAGTTCGAAGGTTTCAGGCCTTGGCATTGGCCCAATCTATGTCATGAATCTGCAAGATTTAAAGCAGCTTGCGAATATGTTGCTAATAATTTGGACGCTCCTTTGATGGCGTCTCTTGGGTTTGATGTTAGTGACACAGAATCAGATTCGTTCATTAATTACGAGCTCGCCGCTTTTGTAGGTGCTGCTAATGGTCATGACTTGACTTTTCGTGAGTTGGTTATGAATAACGCAGGGCTCAGAGTATTCAATATACTTGAGAAAGATATTGATATTTTAACTTCCATGCCGGACGAGCAAGTTGCTAGAGTGTCAGCAGTAATTTTAATGCACTGGCTTGAAAAAGTCGTACTGCCTGCGCAGGAGGTCGTTGGGGATGCCCCTCATTTAGCTACACAGTTACCATGGGTGCTTAACGACTCAAGCGATATTGATGAATGGAGTGCTCTGTGCACGTTAACACCTGGCGGGATACCTCAAGAATTGTTGTCATATGTTTTTGAGCCATCCTTCCTTTTTTCTAGGCCTGTTTTTTGGGCAGAAAAAGCTAGGCGTGAGTCTAGTATGCCTCAGGAGTTCGAATTTGCAGATCTCCCTCTTGTTCAGTTCTGTGAAAACCTTTCAAGCTTTATTCCCGAATCGGAGGCGACAAGTTTTCCGAGCGATGTAATTGCGTTTGATAAAAAAAGATGGGTAAAGATTGATGAGGGTAGGGTAGGGCAGAACGAGAATTATGAGCCTCAATCTTATCTGCTCATGTAGTCGGAGATAAATTCATGGAAGAGAAGCAGATAATCTCTTTAGCAGACTTTTTAGTGAATTTGCACTTTAGAAATAAAGATATAATTCAAGGGCGTCCTGCGCTCGTTAAATACTCGCAAATTGCTGAGTCTCCCAAATCAAAAAATTACTGTGATATTAATTATTCTAGTGATCAGAGGGTTAGTCTGAAAACTAAGTTGCTAAGCTTTTTTCGCAGGCCTACAGCGTTCAGTGCGATGTTGCTAGTTCATGTTGATGATAGGCATGACTGGATTAGACTTGTTAGATTTGTGGCAAAGGATGATGGCAGCGTAAATGCAGAAACTATCGCTTTAAGTGGCAAAGATGTAGAAAAATTTAATGGGTTTGGTTATCGGTATGAGCATCCTGAGGATGCGGGGGATGAGCATAATTTTTTTCATATTCAACCCATTGTGACCGTGTCGACTGGGGAGCGTATTCCAGGGATTCCTGCATGGTGCTCAGATAAATTTCCAACATTTTACATGCGTGCTGATAATTCATATGAGTTAATTATTTATGCTCTTAGTTCTTTGTGTGGTTGGCGTCAACTTGAGCTGTATCAACGAACGGCACGAGAGGATTGCTGGTTGCTGAAACATCTAATTGCGCAGGGTAGAGCGGCATTGCAAGTCACTCAGCCAAATCAGTGATATGACTATTAGCCTAGTCACAAAGATTGGGCGATAAGTTAAATGTGAAAAATGCTGTTAGGCTTTTCGAGTCAAACCCATGAAAATTTGTAGCGATATAAATGCGTGTAGTCAGACGTGAAAATACGAGGGTGGAGATTAAGGTGCGACGTCTGTTGCTCTCATTCGCCCTCCGTTTAGACTGCATTGTAAAAAACTGCCTTGAAGTCCGGATGTGTTACTTCATAAATTTAGAACAGTAATTTTTATGCATGGCTGTTTTTGTTATAGACATCCTAACTGTAGCTACGCCACTACACCTGAAACCCACTCTGAGTTTTGGCTCTCAAAGTTCGAGGCAAACGTTCAGTGCGATTCCAAAAAGGAAGCCCAGCTGCGAGAGCTGGGCTGGGGCGGGTACTGGTGGTCTGGGAATGCGAAACTCGCGACCCTGGAGAGCTTGAGGATCGACTTAGGCGTGAGCTCCCTCTCGCCTGTCCTGTTCGTATGCCGCGACGTGACGCATTAGGCTTTCACCGATCACTTCACCTAAGCGTACCGGAACAGCGTTGCCGATCATTCGACCCACTGCCTTGAAAGTGATTTGCCCTGCGGGCATGAACTCATAGTTTCGTGGAAAAGATTGAAGAATTGCTGCCTCGCGCAGCGACAGTGCCCGAGCTTGCTCGTAGTGACCAAAGCGACCATTGCCGAAGCCATAGCACAGCGTGGTCATAGTGGGGCTAGGCTCATTTCTTTTCATTCGCCCATAGACGCTGGGGTAGGTCTTGCCGCTTGCCTTACGGTGACATTCTGCGACGAGGTGTGGAGGCCAATCCCGCCAAGTACCGCCTTCGCGAGAGTGTAGGATCCTCTGCAAGTTGATCGGAGTGAGTGTGGCTGCACGATGCATCGGATCATCAGGGTCGCATTCGCCCGCCGCGATTCGCGGTAAGTCACCGATCATTTCCATGACGGAGACCGGCGCATTGCGATGGGTGGGGTTGATGATCTCAATCGGACCGAGCTTGGATGCCAATAGGACGTGCCGGCGCCGTTGCTGAGGAAGCCCGTATTCGACACAAGCCACGCGATTGGCCCACACGCTGTAACCTTGATTCTCAAGATTCTTCACGAAGTCGTCGTAGACTGAGTGTTTGGTGACGTCGGGCACATTCTCCATCGTTACCAGTTCAGGCTGCACTTCTCTAATCAATCGGGCAAAGTGGTGCAGAAGGGGCCACTTGCTATCGGCACTTGTGTCTCGGCCTTGGTTATAGGTAGAGAAGGGCTGGCAAGGAGCGCAACCTGCGAGCAAACGATAGCGTCCATCTACTCGCGGATACCAGGCTTCGAGTTGTTCTTTGGTGAGGCTTTTCACGTCCTGGGACACGAACGCGGCCTCGTTGTTGACTTCGTAGGCGTGCCTGCATTGGGCCTCAATATCGTAACCAGCATGTATTGTGATACCAGCTAGTCGCATCCCAGCTGTCAGGCCGCCGGCGCCACAAAAGAGGTCAACTGCATCAATCATTGGGTGTGTCTTCTTTTAAACGAGGCGCATTTTAGTCAGTTGGAGCTGCAAGTCGAGCGTTGTTTCTTTTGGGTAAGCCCATCCGTCTTGGATGCGGAACGTGACCGCCTCCTTCAAAAGGACGTGGTCGGGATACTCGGCGATTCGATATCCTAGGAGACTGGTGACTTCTCGGTCCAAATATTCGATGACCTCTACTTCCCAAGCGAAAACGCCATGCTCGGTTTCGATGCTGAAGGGAAGAGTGATCTTTGCCCAATCGTTCCCAGAGCGCTCTCCGTCGCGGCTTTCACGCTGTACTATGCCATCGGTAAGAATTGGGTGCTCCTTGCCATCGGCCACGTAACTACCATCATTACAGATCTCTATCCAGAACATTTTCACTAATCCTTGGCGATCACTGTGCGAGATCATCGATCAGGTGACGCGTCGCGTCAATTGTTGGTGCCGAACTTCTCCTGGCAGACCGCTCGCTAGGCGATATCATGCAGGCGGAATGGCTCAGCATCGAGAGGATGCTCGGGCACTCTGATCAAAAATCAGATCAGCAAGGACCAGCGCCGCTGGGTTAGCCTGCGAGAGAACAAAACATAGCCCTATTCGATTCTCCCTTAGCCTCACGGCTCTCATTTGAGCCACGCTTTGATCTTTCTAGACATCAATCAATCGAAACTGTTTATTTGTACAGTAAAGCTTGTCGGGATGGGCGATCATACCCTGGTATGCAGTTTCAGGGGGGGCTTCAGCGGTACAAATAAGGCACCGGCATAATGTCAGACAGCTGACAGACCTGGTATCCGGCAGGCTGGAGTTCATTTAGTCTAATCAATCACTTAAGAAGCTACGGGTGTTAAGTAATAACCGACAGCGATAAATCTATAGCGATCATTTATAACGGCCTGCTCAGATGTCTTGGTGCCGGCTGATGGAGGCGTTACCTAATTTTATGACCGACTTTTGCCGGCCTACGTCGAACGATCAGATGAAAAGAAAGCCCTTGGCCTCTTCGATTGAAAGCCACTTCCCCCTCTTGGCAATTGCGCGGTGAAGCAATCGATGACAGTTTGCGCACAGCAAAGCCATTTCCTTAACTTTGGTTTTTGTCTCGCCAACGACGCTGAGCGGAATAATATGGTGACACTCAAACATTGAATCTCTCACGACTGGGGAAATTTTGGTCCCATCTATGGCGCATAGGTCGCACGACAGTCCACCTTGTTTGAGGCGCAGTGAAATTAACTCCTTACGGAGCTTCCTACTACGCTCACGCCGGATGTGCACTTTAGTTGCGGACTTGCCCTCTGAGAATTCCTCCTCATCCTCTGGCAGTGGAAGATCATCAATGATCGCGACGCTTCGGCGGATAAGATTTGCCTGATCATGAGTGCGCGTTGGATCACGTCCAAACTCTTCCCAAACTTCGCGGTCTATCTTTGAAGTGTTTTTGAGCCCAGCCCCGGTATCTACACTGCGCAGATTTTGTAGTTTGAACGCTACACCGTCGGGATTTCTAAAGGACCCTTGGCGCGCCGCGTTGCTATGGTGCGGAAAAGCTCTTAATTCGGCAGATAGTTTATATACCCTATCATCCGTGGGGCCAGGAAGCTGACCGCCACAAGAATGGTATAGATCAAGCGCGAGTATTACCTCATCGCGCGTCCAATTAGGGTTCCCGTGCCCTTTTGTTATCGCCATTCCTAGCATCCTCCAGCTTTGCATTATCTGCTATTCGGCAGTTTCAGCAGAATCAACTTTGTTTTCGCGCGGCCTCAGAGAGCCGACAGCGCTCTATCATCAGCAGCCGCTTTCGGTCATTAGCGCACAGAGGCTACGGATTTGCTTTAGGGCAGATTTGAGCCAGTCCCTGCGAAAAGGAAAAACGGTTTGAGCTGTTTTAGGCTTCATTCGGCACATATCCTAGAAAGAGCCGACACTGATGTTTTGAAGATTTCAGTTTCCTGCAAAATATCTTGTCGAACCCGACTTGCACTTTCCTTGTAATTTTCTTGCTCGTTCTTAGTATTGCTAAAGCGGGAAGACTGCTGTTCGTAGAATTCCAAGGACGCTCGCAATTTTTGTATTCGATCGCTGTGTGCTCTAGCTAACTCTTCTGATCCTGGAAGATTGCAGGTGCTTATCGTAGCTGCCACTGCAGCTACTGGTGCTGCTGATGTTACTAATCCTGGTAGATACCCGCGAAAACCAAAGCCTACACCAAAGCCGACAATAATTAGACTAAACCCAAATACCACTGGGTGAGATTCAAAGCTGGACTTAAAACTCATAGTTTCCTTAAACCTAACTGCTATTGGGTGGCACTAATTTTGTCCCCTTTAAGCCCTTGTCTTGCTTGAGGACATTCGCGTCAAACGGGATATTTGTTCAGCGGAAAGAACGCCATTGATGGCGGCAATCTCAACTGCGGTCAAGATTTAGCGTAGGATGTCAACGCTATCAATTTGCCACTAGTATGTCCACCGGCGGCTGAGGCCGAAAGCGGACATCACTCAAGGATAGCTACCGACATAAAGCAGCCCCTCACGAAGGGCCGAGATCGGCTGATTCTGTTGAAAAAGTCGGTCCGGCCAAACGGCTTGGACATTGACTGGTGAAAACGCCTTTTTTGCACGCTGCTACGTGAAATCTGAGTCCGGGAGCCACTGCTGAAAGTAAAGATTTCAATCTCGGACGCATACTTTTCTGCTGAGGAAACCATGGCCGACTTTTTCAACAGAATCGGCTAAAAGCAGTCCTTCAAATTTGTTTAGGAAATCAGAGGCGATTCAGAACGCAATTTGCGCCCTATGTAATCCTCTGCGTAAACTCAGCGAGCATGTTGTTAAGATCAATAATTGTGCAAGGAGAGCATCTATGAGTCAGTCTATACGCTACTACGGAGTTCAGTCGTATGCCCATCGGGACCTCTACGTCAGGGTAGAGCATCGCCCACTGGCGCGGTTCGGGTTAGATGGAAAAAAATGGCATGCCTATCCCCTATTGTCTCAAGAGGACGTGCAACTCAAAACTCCGACGACAAATAGACGTGCCGACTACGTCTTTGTTGATCCATCGTTTAAGCCAGACGGGCAAGGATTTACTGATGCTTATCTGGTATCCGCAGAGCAGGAAAACGTGAAGGTTCTGATACCAGCGTGCCGTTTTGAGGTGATTTTCGTTTGAGCTGAATCGGCCTTTATCTCGCAGATACCTGACCGCCTGCTTCTGGCCGAAAGATGCCGATCAGCTCGAAATTTAATACGCGCGTTGACTGAAAAGCCCCGCAACGTGAAGTTCGATGCGGGGCTTTCAGAAAGGGCAGTGAAGGAGGGGTGCGTACTAATAACCGTGTTTAGGCGTGGTTTCACAAGTATATCTGGGACATACCCCCCCCCGATTTTATTGACCCTGACAGTCTACTGACCACCTTGAAACATGGCGGAGTATTTCTGCTCTCGGGTGTACCACGGATTGGACATTTGGTTCTGTACCGAGGCTCACGATTGATCCATGTCCAGGGTTGAATAGGGGCAACTACAGCGATTCGACTCCGAGCTAGGACGCGCCCTTTCCCTTCAGTTTGGCTAGGCCTTGCTTGATGTGTCCGGCGTTCTCGCCAATTGCCCATAAGGCGCCCCGTACGTTGTCTCCTACCTCGCTCATCCCTTGCTTCTCAGCATGAAGCGTGAGCTCCATCAGCGCTGCCTCTAGGGCGAGCTGATTCTGGTACATCCTTTCCAGCACGTCCGATAGCGAATACTCGGCTGCCATGGCATCAACTCCTTTCGAAAAAGAAAAGCATAGTACCGGTAGTGCCCCGCGTGGGTGGTAATTGCTGCATGCTTAGAAATTGCTACAAAGCATTATGTACTTGAGGGATGAGCCAGGCTGGCCGGGGTGCAAACGAGGGGCTACGCCCAATCCATCATCGGAGCAACGAAGAAACGACGGGAGAGCGGGGCGGGTGTGGCGGTGATTGGGGGCATTGGCGGTTCTGGGAGGTGGAGAGTTTATCAGGATTGGGGTTGCGGGGCTTAGGCGAGTCTTGTTGTCGTTGTTCAGGGCATCTGAACAACGGCATGAGAGGAATTCGACGATAGGGCGACGAGATTGCATGGTTAAGAGAAACCAAACCCCGTCATTTCAATAAC
>LNAP01003306.1_pt1 | contig 33088 bp, 34 predicted proteins | sample 602601 | NCBI WGS metagenome assembly LNAP01 (sample SAMN02440304, study PRJNA202911) | soil metagenome | biome: Subtropical and temperate rainforests or woodlands; isolation source: soil samples (1 kg each in a 20% v/v slurry with milli Q water) were... ...
AAGATGGTCTGGATCGAGTCGATCACCATCACCTTGGGCTTTTCCAGCCGCGCGGTGGCGATGATCGATTCGATGCAGGTCTCGGTCATCACCTTGAGCCGGTCCTGCGGCAGGTCCAGACGACGCGCACGCATGGCCACCTGCTGCTGGGATTCTTCACCGGTGACGTAGAGCGCCGGGTACTGCTGGGCGATGGCGCAGAGGGTCTGCAGCAGGATCGTCGACTTGCCGATGCCCGGATCACCGCCGATCAGCACCACCGAGCCGTCCACCAGCCCCCCTCCGAGTACGCGATCCAGCTCGCCGGAAGCGGTTGAGAATCGCGGTACTTCCTCGACGCTGACCTCGGCGAGCGTCCTGATGTTGGCCTGCTCCCCGGCCCAGCCTGCGCGGCCGGAGGGCGGTGCCGCACCCTCGATGATCGTTTCCACCAGCGTATTCCAGGCACCACAGTCACCGCACTGGCCGGCCCATTTCGGGAAGGTCGAGCCGCATTCGGTGCAGCCATACATGCGCTTGGCCTTGGCCATGGGAAACTCCGGGTCTGGTAGGTGGTGTCGCATGATAACGGCTGACTTGATCGCCATCAGCCACAAGCGGCGAGGCAGCGGCCAGACTGTAAACAAATCGAACAGGAGTGAGCGCCATGCGACATCTGTTGTTTCTGCATCTGCTGGGCGCCAGTGTCTGGGTTGGCGGGCATCTGGTACTGCTGTTCAGTGTGCTGCCGGGTGCCCTGCGTCGCCGCGATGTGCAACCGGTACGCCAGTTCGAACAACTCTACGAGCGCGTCGGGATACCTGCGCTGCTGGTGCAGATCGTCAGCGGGCTCTGGCTGGCCAGCCTCTGGCTGCCCCATGGGCAATGGTTCGATTCGTCGCCCATGGCGCATCTGGTGCAAGCCAAGCTGGTACTGCTCGGATTTACCGCGCTGCTCGGCGTGCATGCGCGGCTGGCACTGATTCCCAAGCTGGATGCGCAGCGCCTGCCGCAACTGGGGCTGCACATCGTGCTGATCACCCTGACGGCGGTTGCCTTCGTCTGGGTCGGCTCCGGGTTTCGCTTCGGTGGATTGTTATAGCGGGCCAGACAGCAAGAAGCCCGCGCATGGCGGGCTTCTCTTCACGGGTAGGCGCTATCAGCCGCAGCAACCGCCGCAGCAGCTGCCCGAGGCGCGCTTGATGTCGCGGGCGATGTCGTCCTTCATCGCCACGCGCTCCTGCTTGAGGGCATTGAGCGCGCTGTCGTCTAGGGTTTCGACACCGTCTTCGACGCGGCAGATGCGCTTGTCCAGCGCTTCGTATTCGTCCGCCTTGCGGGCGAAGGCCGGATCTTCCTGACGCAGTTTCTGCAACTGCTCGCGTTTCTCAGGGAAATCCTTGATCAGTGGGTGATGTTCGACGTGCATGGAAACCGCTCCGGTTTGTCAGGAAGGCGTTCACCTTAGTCTCCCTCCTCCGAGAACCGGTTGACGGCGATCAAGCGAACCTCATTCGCAATAACCGGTCGATGAAAGGCGTTCTGTCGTGGCCTGCGCCGGCAAGCCCGCCTATGCTCTACCACGGCGTTCACCGCCATGCCCGCGGGGGCATGGCGGGCGGCCCGGTCATCCACTAAAGGAAAATCTGCGTATGAGTCTGATCAACGAATTCAAGGCGTTTGCCGTGCGGGGAAATGTCGTCGACATGGCCGTGGGTATCGTCATCGGCGCTGCGTTCGGCAAGATCGTGTCGTCGTTCGTCGACGGGGTGATCATGCCGCCGTTGGGGCTGCTGATCGGCGGAGTGGACTTCTCGGATTTGGCCATAGTGCTCAAGGACGCCGTCGGCGAGGCGCCAGCGGTGGTGCTGCGGTACGGTGCATTCATTCAGACCGTGGTGGATTTCGTGATCATCGCCTTCGCCATCTTCATGGCGATCAAGGCGATCAACCATCTCAAGCGCAAGGAAGCCGAGGCGCCATCTGCGCCGCCTGCGCCCTCCAAGGAAGAGTTGTTGCTGACCGAGATACGCGACCTGCTCAAGGAGCAGAGGGGAAGCTGAAGCGGGGGCCGTTACCCGGCGGCTGGCGCCGGGTAACGGGGAGCGATCACTCGGGCTTCGGAGTGTTCGCGGTGCTGGCGGGAAGTACCGGATAGGCGACTTGCGGCTGCTCGCCGGTCACACTGTGCAGGAACGCGGTAATCGCGCTGACTTCGTCCTTGTCCAGTTTACGGCCCAGTTGGCTGTCACCCATGATGGCAACGGCCTGTTCGAGCTCCCAGACCTCACCGCTGTGGAAGTACGGCGGGGTCAGCGCGACATTGCGCAGCGGCGCGGCACGGAAGACGTACTCGTCGCTGGCGGTATTGGTCACCGCGAAGCGCCCCTTGTCGCCGGTCGGCAGCACTTCGGCTCCGGGCTTCTTGATCACGCCGAAGGGGAAGTAACCCTGGCCACCAAGGTTGACGCCGTTGTGGCAGGAAGAGCAGCCGGCGTCCATGAACAGGGCGAGACCCTGCTTCTGCTTGTCGTCCAGCGCCCCGTCCTCACCCTTGAGGAAGCGGTCGAACGGCGAGTTCGGCGTGGTCAGGCTGACTTCGAAGGCTTCCAGGGCGTAGGCCATGTTGTCGAAACTGACCGGCTCCTTGTCGTTGGGGAAGGCCTTCTTGAACTCGGCGGCGTACTCCGGAATGCTCTGCAGCGTCGAGACGACACGCTCGGGCGTACTGTTCATTTCCACGCTTGCCTGGACCGGGCCCTTGGCCTGTTCCTGCAGATCCTTGGCGCGTCCGTCCCAGAACTGCGCGGCGTTGAATACGGCGTTCAGCACGGTGGGCGAGTTGCGCGGGCCCTTCTGCCAGCCGTGACCGATCGAGGTTGGCACGTTGTCGCTGCCCCCGATGCTCAGGTTGTGGCAGGTGTTGCAGCTGATGACGTGACTGCTGGACAGGCGCGGGTCGAACCAGAGTTTGTGACCGAGCATTGCCTGATCTTCGCTGACCTTCTGGCCGCGGACCTCGGTGACCTTGTCGGGAATCGGTTTGAACATCGCGTTGGCGCGCTCACGCAGCTCATCAGCGTTCGCTGCGCTGGTCATTAGTAGGCTGCTAAGCAATAGCGGAATAGAAGGGCGCATCACGGAAGCTCCTTTTGTGTTGGCTGGCTCTAGGAGGCGCCTTTTCGTCAAGCGACCGCTTGACCTGCATCAAGGCGGTCGGGCGTAGTGGGCGCGACGAAATGTTTCTGCTTGTGTCGATTCGCAGCCGGCTCGCGATTTCCATCCATGTGGCTCGGCTATGCAGCGTCGTTGCGAGGCTGGGTTAGCCGGGTATCAGCCTTGCGGCGCGACCGGCGCAGCGCCAGAATGACGGCATCAATCGTGGCCAACGAGCCACCCCAGCAAGGATTCCCGATGCCTGAAACTGTCGCTGCCGGCTTGCGCCTGGCACCCGATGCGCTGACCCGTCCCTTCGAGCCCAGCCAATTCAACTTCAACGACACCTCTGAACTGGAGCCGTTTCTCGGTGTGCTCGGCCAGGAGCGCGCGGTCGAGGCGCTGCAGTTCGGCGTGGCCATGCCGCGTCCGGGATACAACGTCTACGTGATGGGAGAGCCGGGCACCGGACGCTTCTCGTTCGTACGGCGCTACCTCAAGGCCGAAGGCAAGCGTCTGGATACTCCGTCGGACTGGGTTTACGTGAACAACTTCGACGAGCCTCGCGAGCCGCGTGTGCTGGAGTTGCCTCACGGCGGCGCAACGGCGTTCATCGCCGATATCAATCAGTTGATCGACAACCTGCTGGCGACCTTTCCGGCGGTATTCGAGCATCCGAGTTTCCAGCAGAAGAAGAGCGCCATCGACCGCGGCTTCAATCAGCGCTACGACAAGGCGCTGGATGTGATCGAGAAGCTCGCCCTGGAAAAGGAGATCGCTCTCTATCGCGACAGCACAAACATCGCCTTCACGCCCATGAAGGAAGGCAAGGCGTTGGACGAAACCGAGTTCGCCCAACTGCCCGAAGCCGAGCGCGAGCGTTATCACGAAGACATTTCCGCGCTGGAAGTGCGTCTGAACGAGGAGCTCGCCAGCCTGCCGCAGTGGAAGCGTGAGTCGACCAACCAGCTGCGCCAGCTCAATGACGAGACCATCAGCCAGGCACTGCAGCCGCTGCTGGCACCGTTGTCGGAGAAGTATGCGGAGAACGCCGGTATCGAAGCGTACCTGCAGGCCGTGCAGGTCAATCTGCTGAAGACTGTGGTCGAGCAGCTGGTGGACGAAAACCGTCCGGAAGCGCAGAACCGTGTATTGCTGGAAGAGCAATACAGTCCGAGCCTGGTGGTCGGTCACCCGGTCGATGGTGGCGCGCCGGTGGTGTTCGAGCCGCACCCGACCTATGACAATCTGTTCGGTCGCATCGAGTACAACACCGACCAGGGGGCGCTCTATACCAGCTATCGGCAATTGCGCCCCGGTGCGCTGCACCGCGCCAACGGCGGCTTCCTGATGCTGGAGGCGGAGAAGCTGCTCAGCGAGCCATTTGTCTGGGAAGCGCTCAAGCGCGCCCTGCAATCGCGCAAGCTGAAGATGGAATCGCCACTCGCCGAGCTCGGCCGCCTGGCCACCGTGACGCTGACGCCGCAGGTGATCCCGCTGAACGTCAAGGTGATCATCATCGGCTCGCGCCAGCTCTATTACACGCTGCAGGACCTGGATCCGGACTTCCAGGAAATGTTCCGCGTGCTGGTAGACTTCGACGAGGACATCCCGCTGGCCGAGGACAGCCTCGAACAGTTCGCCCAGCTGATGAAGACCCGCACCTCCGAAGAGGGCATGGCGCCGCTCACTGCCGCGGCCGTTGCGCGTCTGGCGACCTATAGCGCGCGCCTGGCTGAACATCAGGGGCGGCTGTCGGCGCGTATCGGCGATCTGTTCCAGCTGGTCAGCGAAGCCGATTTCATTCGCCAGCTGGCCAAGGACGAAGTGACGGACGTCGGTCATATCGAGCGTGCACTGAAAGCCAAGGCCACGCGCACCGGTCGCGTCTCGGCGAGGATTCTCGAAGACATTCTGGCCGGAGTGATTCTGATCGACAGCGAAGGTGCGGCGATCGGCAAGTGCAACGGGCTGACCGTGCTGGAAGTCGGCGACTCGGCATTCGGCATGCCGGCGCGTATCTCTGCCACCGTCTATCCCGGCGGTTCAGGGATCGTCGACATCGAGCGCGAGGTCAATCTCGGTCAACCGATTCACTCCAAGGGCGTGATGATCCTCACCGGCTACCTCGGCAGCCGCTACGCCCAAGAGTTTCCGCTGGAAATCTCGGCAAGCATCGCGCTCGAGCAGTCCTACGGCTACGTCGACGGTGACAGTGCCTCGCTGGGTGAGTGCTGCGCGCTGATCTCGGCGCTCTCACGCACGCCGCTCAAGCAATGCTTCGCCATCACCGGCTCGATCAACCAGTTCGGTGAAGTGCAGGCGGTCGGCGGGGTCAACGAGAAGATCGAGGGCTTTTTCCGCCTGTGCGAGGCACGCGGGCTGACCGGCGAGCAGGGGGTGATCATTCCCTTCGCCAATGTCACCACGCTGATGCTCGACGAACGCGTGCTGGAGGCCGTACGCCAGCAGCAGTTCCACGTCTATGCTGTCAGGCAGGTGGACGAAGCGTTGTCGCTGCTGGTCGGTGAAGATGTGGGTGCAACCAACGAGCAGGGCCATTTCCCCAAGGGCAGCGTGAATGCCCGGGTGGTCGAGCGGTTGCGCGACATTGCCGAGATCGAGCTTGAGGAAGAAGGCAAGAGCGAGCCGGCACAAGCGGAGCAAGGAACGTCCGAGTCCGAGGGGAGCAAGTAACGCTCGCCATTGTGCGGTTTTTGAACGGAACGATAGCGCGCGCGGCGGGTCTGCAGTGGAGGAGGGCATCCACCCTCCATCCACAGGATTATCCACAGCTTCAGGGGATAAACAGGCTCTCGCGCTACATCCGCACAGGATGTTCCCGCGTCGGCCCGACGCGAGGACTGCCGTCATGCCACACAATCTTTGTCTGAACCGCCAGTGCCTGGGCCTGGTTACCCGAATCGAATGCGTCATACGCCCGCTTGCCGGCGGCAATGGGCTGTGGACATTGCTCTGTGCGGCTGGACTTGCAGACGGGCAGCCCACGGCAATCAAGGTCCAGGGCCCATTCCATGGGCCTGCGATGGCCGAATCGGTCCTGGCGGCGATCGCCGACAACCTGATGGGGCAGGGCTACTGCGAATCCGATGACCCGTCCATCTGGCAGTTGCACATGCAGGCTGAGCTGCGTCGAGTGAACGCCAACCAGGCGCGCTTTCTCGGTGGCTGGGAGTCGCGCCCCTAAGCGTGCCTCATTGCAAACCTTTCGCGTTTCTGGCTGGCTGCAGCGGGGCCTCACCGGAGCCGATGAATTTCTTATCCACATGCGCCGAACGCACCTTGGCCTGCCTTGGTGCGCTCGGCGCGGCTGCGTATACTCGCGCCTTCCTCATTTCTGCTGTGAGACCTCATGGAGCGCATCCTCGAAAATGCCATGTACGCCGCCCGCTGGCTGCTGGCGCCCATCTATTTCGGTCTGGCGTTCGCGCTGCTGGCGCTGGCGATCAAGTTCTTTCAGGAAATCTTCCACATCCTCCCGGCGATTCTCGCGCTCAGTGAGGCCGAGCTGATTCTCAAGCTCCTGTCGCTGATCGACATGGCGCTGGTTGGCGGGCTGCTGGTGATGGTGATGATCTCCGGCTACGAGAACTTCGTTTCTCAGCTCGATATCGAGGAAGGCAAGGAAAAGCTCGACTGGCTCGGCAAGATGGATTCCGGATCGCTGAAGATGAAAGTCGCTGCCTCCATCGTCGCAATCTCGTCGATTCACCTGCTACGCATGTTCATGGATGCCCAGCAGCTCGATAGCGAAAAGCTGATGTGGTACGTGATCATCCACCTGACCTTTGTGGTCTCGGCGTTCGCCATGGGCTATCTCGACAAGCTCACCAAGCACTGAGCGTCCCTCCGCAGGTGCTAAACCTGAAAAGCTGTACAGAATAGGTTTTTTGTTAAATATTCTGTACTGCTTTTCAAATGGGCAAGCGCCATGAACCTTCAGAATCTCGCCACTCATGCCCACGCTGGGCGTATCGACGCTCTCGAGCTGATTTCGCTCGAGGGCGGCATCTATCTTCTCGACATCTACCTGCAGGGTCAGCGCCATAGTCTGATCGACGCGCGCGGCGATGTGTGGCATCTGCGGTCCGTCGAGCACGCTCGTGATCTGTTACGCGAGCTACCGGAGCTGCCCTTTCATCTGGTGCAGCAATCACCGTACGACGAGATGTGCGGTCTTGCCGAGGGCGTCCGCGAGCCGTTGCGCGTGCCGGTCGGCATGCGGTCCCAGTGGTGACGGCCGGCGGCAGGCGCGTCGGTAGCGCCCTGTTCGGTAAGCATCAAGAGTACTGGTCGTGAGCGTCGCCGCACTGCGCCTGGTGCTCGGCGACCAGTTGAGCTTCGAGCTCTCCGCCCTGGATGGGCTCGATCCGACGCGTGACCGGGTGCTGCTCGCTGAGGTCGCTGAAGAAGCCGGACATGTCCCGCATCACCCGCAGAAGATTATCTTTCTGTTCAGCGCCATGCGGCACTTCGCTGAGGCGTTGCGCAAACGCGGAATCACGGTGGATTACGTGACACTCGACGATCCTGCCAACAGCGGTTCGCTGGCCGGGGAGCTGGCGCGCTTCGCCGCATGGTATCGACCTGACGAAATCCATGTCACCGAGGCCGGTGACTGGCGGGTCGAACAGGCGCTCAAGAGCAGTGGGCTTTCGATCACCTGGCATGCCGACCGCCGCTTCCTCTGCTCGCGGACCGGGTTCGCCGGTTGGGCCAGTGGCAAGCGACAGCTGCGCATGGAGTTCTTCTATCGCGAGATGCGTCGCCAAACGGGCCTTCTGCTGAATCCGGATGGCACACCGGAGGGCGGTGTATGGAATCTCGATACGGACAACCGCAAGCCGCTGCCACGCGGATTGCACGGCCCGATCACCTTGCGCTTCGCCGCTGACGAAACCACGCGCGCTGTGCAGGCGTTGGTGAGCGAGCATTTCGCGCATCACTACGGCCGTCTGGACGGCTTCGATTACCCCGTCACCCACGCCGAGGCCGAACAGCTCTGGCTGCATTTTCTCGATTTCGGCTTGGCCGCTTTCGGTGACTACCAGGACGCCATGGCCAGCGGCGAACCGTTCCTGTTCCATGCGCGCGTCGGCGCCGCGCTCAACGTCGGCCTGCTTGACCTGCGCCGCCTGTGTGATGACGTGGATGCGGCCTACCGGCAGGGGCGAGTCGGGCTGAACGCTGCCGAGGGCTTCATTCGCCAGTTGATTGGCTGGCGTGAGTATGTGCGCGGTATCTATTGGTTGCAGATGCCTGACTATGCGCAACGCAATGCCCTCGGCAATTCCAGGCCGCTGCCGGAGTTCTACTGGACCGGGCAGACGCGCATGAACTGCATGCGCCAGGTGATAGCGCAGACCATGGAGCATGCTTACGCTCACCATATCCAGCGGCTGATGGTGACCGGTAATTTCGCGCTGCTCGCTGGCATCGCACCGCCCGCGCTGTGCGATTGGTACCTGGCGGTCTATATGGATGCGTTCGACTGGGTGGAACTGCCCAACGTGTTGGGCATGGTGCTGCACGCCGACGGCGGCTACCTGGGTTCCAAGCCTTACTGTGCCAGTGGCCAGTACATCAAGCGCATGTCCAACTATTGTCAGGATTGCTCTTACAAGGTGCGCGAGAGCACGACAGACGATGCCTGCCCGTTCAACGCGTTGTACTGGCACTTGCTCATGCGCCACCGCGAGCAGTTGCAGGGTAATCCGCGGATGAGCATGGTCTATCGCAACCTCGCGCGCATGGAAGGCAGCAAGCAGCAGGCGCTGTGGGAGCGTGGCGAGGCGCTGCTGGCGCGGCTGGATGCCGGGGACGTGCTGTGAGAAAGAAAGCGGACCTGCCATTCAAGTGCTGCGCCGCCTGCAGCCTGCCGTTTGCCTGGCGAAAGAAGTGGTCGCGCTGCTGGGATGAGGTGCGTTATTGCTCCGAACGCTGTCGGCGCAATCGGCAAGGCAGATAATGGAGGCACTGCCGGCGGCAATGCGGCGCGGGTGGCTGCGTCGGCTCGCTTCAGCTGTGCTAGGCTGGCCGACCTTTTTTTCCTCTCGGAGCCCGGCATGACCGACCTCAATCTATCCACTGACGAAACCCGTGTGAGCTACGGCATCGGCCGCCAGCTGGGCGACCAGCTGCGTGACAATCCCCCGCCGGGCGTCAGTCTCGATGCGGTGATCGCCGGTATTCGTGATGCGTTTGCCGGTGTTGCCAGCCAGGTCAGCCCGGAAGCGCTGAACGCCAGCTTCGCGGTGATCCGCGAGCGCATGCAGGCCGAGGCGCAGCAGAAAGCCGAAGCTGCCGCAGCAGAAGGTCGCGCCTTCCTCGTCGAGAATGCCAAGCGCGAAGGCGTTGTGGTGCTGGAGTCGGGTCTGCAATACGAAGTGCTGACGACCGGTGAGGGCGCCAAACCGTCTCGCGAGGACAGTGTGCGCACGCATTACCACGGCACGCTGATCGACGGCAGTGTGTTCGACAGCTCCTACCAGCGTGGCCAGCCTGCCGAGTTCCCGGTAGGCGGCGTGATCGCCGGCTGGACCGAAGCACTACAGCTGATGAATGCCGGCAGCAAGTGGCGCCTGTATGTACCGAGCGAGCTGGCCTATGGTGCTCAGGGCGTTGGCAGTATCCCGCCGCACAGCACGCTGGTATTCGACGTCGAACTGCTGGACGTGCTCTGAGTCCGGCTGCTGGGGCGTAGCGTCTGTGGTCGGCGACTAATCGGTTACCGACAAGCTGCTGGTGAGCCCTGACCGCCTTGCCCGTGTGCGGCTCTCGATCTAGGCATTGCGTACTAGTCAGGGCCGCAGCGCGCGGGCATAGCTGAAGAGGAACAGGTTTCGAACCTGTTCCTTGAGCACGCAGGGTTCACTCGTGCTCAACTCCTGCACATCGAGATCACCTTGTTCTCGCAACTCTTCCAGTGCATCCCCTTCGAGTGAAACGCATACGGCGCCGGTATTCCGGTCGAGTATGCGCAGGTAGGGTTGCGGGCGATCCAGCCAGGCATCTATCAGATAAGTCATGCGTCACCTCCAATTCATTCTCGTAATGAGAATAATTGTTATTTGCAAATATGCAAGCGCAAATATTCCCTGAATGAGGGTGGAGGTGAGGGATCAACAGTCGGGGATGAAGCTGCGCTCGAAGCGCAGCGTCGACATTGCTGGGGTATCAGTGGGTGCGCGCCACTGCGAAGCGGCAGAGCTCGACCAGGGCATCACGATACTGATTCGCGGGAATCACTTCGAGGCAGGCAACGGCGCGTTCGGCATAGTCGCGGGCAAGCTTGGCGGTGTAGTCCAGCGCACCTGATGCCTCGACAGCGGCGCGGATGCTTTCCAGGTCTTCGAGGCCGCCTTTCTGGATGGCTTTGCGCACCAGAGCGGCCTGTTCGGTGGTACCTTCGCGCATGGTGTAGATCAGCGGAAGGGTAGGCTTGCCTTCGGCGAGGTCGTCACCGACGTTCTTGCCGAGGGTTTCCGCGTCGCCCTGGTAATCGAGCAGATCGTCGACCAGCTGGAAGGCGATGCCGAGGTGATCGCCGAAGGTGCGCAGCGCTTCACGCTGTTCCTCGCTGGCGCCGGCCAGGGTGGCGGCGCTGTGGGTCGAGGCTTCGAAGAGCATCGCGGTCTTGCCGCGGATGACCTCCATGTAGATTTCTTCGGTGGTGCTGGCGTCGCGGACCTTCGACAGCTGCAGTACTTCGCCTTCGGCAATGACGCGCGTTGCCTGGGAGATGATGCGCATCACCGGCATGGAGTCCAGTTCCACCATCATTTCGAACGAACGTGCATATAGAAAGTCGCCAACCAGTACGCTCGGCGCATTGCCCCACAGGGCGTTGGCGGTGGAGCGGCCGCGGCGCATGCCGGACATGTCGACGACGTCGTCATGCAGCAGTGTGGACGTGTGCAGGAATTCGATGATGGCGGCCAACAGGCGCAGCTGATCGCCCTGATGGCCGAGCGCGCTGCCGCTGAGCAGCACCAACAGTGGGCGCAGGCGCTTGCCGCCGGCCGACGTGATGTAATCCCCGATCTTTTCCACCAGAGGAACGCGCGAAGTCAGTTGCTTGCGGATGATGCCGTCGACAGCGGCAAAATCGTCCGCCACAACTTGATAGAAAGGCTGGGGTTGCATCGGGGACTCCTCGCAGATTGCGCGGCATGCTAGGGGGCGGGTCTGGCACTGTCAAGGCAACTCCAGTTGGCTATTGCGCGGGGTGTATCGCATGCGTACAATCGCGGACCCTGAACTTCCCCCTGGGCATTTCCCTGCCTTACGCAATTGCACGGGCGTCACCTTCCGGCCCCATGCAGCCATGCCAGCCACTAATCATTCTTTCAAAGCGCTGGGTGAGCAGGATCAACGGAGATACACAGATGTACGCAGTTATCGTAACCGGCGGCAAGCAATACAAGGTCGCCGAAGGCGAATACCTCAAGATTGAAAAACTCGAAGTTGCGACTGGCGAAGCTGTCACTTTTGACCGCGTTCTGCTGATCGGCAACGGCGATGATGTAAAGATCGGCGCTCCGGTGGTCGATGGTGCCAAGGTTACCGCTGAAGTGATCGCCCAGGGCCGTCACGACAAGGTCACCATCATCAAATTCCGCCGTCGTAAGCACCACATGAAGCGTCAGGGCCACCGTCAGTGGTTCACTGAGGTCAAAATCACCGGTATTCAGGGCTAATCGGGCCTGAATCCCCTTATAGGAGTATTGAACTCATGGCACACAAAAAAGCTGGCGGTTCTACCCGCAACGGTCGCGACTCAGAAGCCAAACGCCTTGGCGTGAAGATGTACGGCGGCCAGGCCATCAAGGCCGGCAACATCATCGTGCGTCAGCGCGGCACCCAGTTCCATGCCGGTTACGGCGTTGGCATGGGTAAGGATCACACCCTGTTCGCAAAAGTGGAAGGCGTGATCAAGTTCGAAGTGAAGGGCGCTTTTGGCCGTCGCTACGTGAGCGTCGTCGCAGCCTAACTGCGTCGTTGCTGGAAAAGCCCTGTCATGCGACGGGGCTTTTTTGTTTCTGTATCCTGTGAGGCTCTTGCAAAGAACTGCTCGGTGCTCATTCAGTTTTCGCTGGGTTTTTTGCAAGACCCTTACGTTTCTTGTTTCCTAAGCCCGTCCTGCGACGGGAGGCGTTCCCATGAAATTCGTCGATGAAGTATCGATTTTTGTAAAGGCCGGCGACGGCGGCAACGGCATGATGAGCTTTCGTCGTGAGAAGTTCATCGAAAAGGGTGGCCCCAACGGCGGCGATGGCGGTGACGGCGGCTCGGTGTATCTGGAGGCCGACGAGAACCTCAACACGCTGGTGGACTACCGCTACACCCGTCGCTTCAATGCGCAGAACGGGCAGAAGGGCGGTAGTACCGACTGTACAGGCGCCAAGGGTGAGGATCTTGTCCTGCCGGTGCCGGTTGGTACCACCATCATCGATGCGGCTACCCAGGAGATCATGGGCGATCTCACCAAGCCGGGGCAGCGCCTGCTGGTGGCTCAAGGCGGCTGGCATGGGCTGGGCAATACGCGCTTCAAGTCCAGCACCAATCGCGCGCCGCGGCAAACCACGCCGGGCAAGCCGGGTGATGCTCGTGATCTCAAGCTCGAGCTGAAGGTGTTGGCGGATGTCGGTCTGCTGGGCTTGCCGAATGCCGGTAAGAGCACCTTCATTCGCTCGGTGTCGGCGGCCAAGCCCAAGGTCGCTGACTACCCGTTCACCACGCTGGTGCCGAACCTCGGTGTTGTCAGTGTCGGACGCTACAAGAGCTTCGTGATTGCCGACATTCCGGGGCTCATCGAGGGGGCGGCCGAAGGCGCGGGGCTGGGGATTCGCTTCCTCAAGCACTTGGCGCGTACTCGCCTGCTGCTGCACCTGGTGGATATGGCTCCGTTAGATGGTAGCGACCCGGCTGATGCGGCGGAGGTGATCCTGCATGAGCTGGAGAAGTTCAGCCCGGCGCTGACGCAGCGCGATCGCTGGTTGGTGCTGAACAAGGCTGATCAGCTGCTGGAAGACGAGCGTGAGCAACGTGTCCGGCAGGTGGTCGAGCGCTTGGACTGGAAGGGTCCTGTATTCGTCATCTCCGCGCTGGAGAGCGAGGGTACCGAAGCGCTGAGTCAGGCGATCATGCGTTATCTGGATGAGCGCACTGTGCGCATCGCCGAAGAGCCTGACTACGCCGAGGCCCTGGCCGAGCTCGATCGCCAGATCGAAGATGAGGCGCGGGCCCGCTTGCAGGAGCTGGATGATCAGCGTGCGTTGCGCCGCGCTGGCGTCAAGGCGGCCGATGAGGTCGAAGACGACGACTTCGATGACGATGATGATGACGAGGGTGGTGCCGAGATCATCTACGTGCGCTAAGTCGAACCCCGGGCCGCTGCGCGGCCTGGTCAGGCGAGTGGTCGGTGGGCTGCCTCGTGCGCAGTCCGATCCGGAAGTGTTTTGGCCGTATAGAAGGCGGGAACGATGCGGGACAAGGTGAGCGGTGCGCGGCGCTGGGTGGTCAAGATCGGCAGTGCGCTGCTGACCGCCGACGGCCGCGGGCTCGATCAGGCTGCGATGGCGGTCTGGGTCGATCAGATGGTGGCCTTGCGCGAGGCAGGTGTGGAGCTCGTGCTGGTGTCGTCGGGTGCGGTTGCTGCGGGCATGAGTCGTCTTGGCTGGAGCTCTCGACCGAAGGCTGTGCATGAGTTGCAGGCGGCCGCCGCTGTCGGACAGATGGGCTTGATTCGCGCCTGGGAATCCAGCTTCGCTCGCTGCGATCAGCAGACGGCGCAAATTCTCGTCACCCACGACGATCTCTCGGACCGCAAGCGCTATCTCAATGCGCGCAGCACGCTGCGTACGCTCATCGATCTCGGTGTGGTGCCGGTCATCAACGAGAACGACACGGTGGTCACTGACGAAATCCGCTTTGGCGACAACGACACGCTTGCTGCACTGGTCGCCAACCTGGTCGAGGCCGATCTGCTGGTCATCCTGACCGACCGGGACGGCATGTTCGACGCCGATCCGCGTTTCAATCCTCAAGCCAATCTCATCAGTGAGGCGCGCGCCGACGATCCTGCGTTGGATGCAGTGGCTGGCGGCACGGGAGGGGCGCTGGGGCGTGGCGGCATGCAGACCAAGCTTCGTGCGGCGCGCTTGGCAGCGCGCTCTGGCGCGCATACGGTGATCGTTGGTGGGCGCATCGAGCAGGTGCTGGCGCGGCTCAAGGCGGGTGATCGCCTGGGGACGCTGCTGGCGCCGGAGTGCAGTCGGCATGCGGCGCGCAAGCAATGGTTGGCCGGGCACCTGCAGACTCGTGGCACGCTGACGCTGGACGACGGTGCTGTGCACGCGCTGCGTCAGGGCAATCGCAGCCTGCTGCCGGTTGGGGTCAGGGCTGTGCAGGGGGCGTTTCGTCGTGGCGAGATGGTCGTCTGTGTCGGTCCGCAGGGTTCGGAGGTCGCGCGCGGTCTGGTGAACTACAGTGCAGCCGAGGCGCAGCGCATCCTTGGGCGGCCATCAGATGAAATTGAAAAGCTGCTCGGGTATGTCGACGAGCCGGAGCTTATCCATCGCGACAACATGATTCTGGTCTGAGGTGAGGATGCGTTTAGCCAATTTTTCGCTGGTTTTTGGGTTGCTCATCCCTTCGCTGGCGTTCGCCGAGCAGATCGGTGAGGTGGATACGGTCTTCAAGTGGCTCGGGCCGAATCACAAGATCGTCGTGGAGGCGTTCGACGATCCCTTGGTAGATGGTGTGACCTGCTATCTGTCTCGCGCCAAGACCGGTGGGATCAAGGGCGGGCTGGGGCTCGCGGAGGATCGTGCCGAGGCGTCCATCGCCTGTCGCCAGGTGGGGCCGATTCGCATCAACGGCAAGCTCAAAGATGGCGATGTAGTGTTCAAGGAGCGCACCTCGCTGGTGTTCAAGACCATGCAGGTGGTGCGCTTCTTTGATGAGTCGCGTAATACCTTGGTTTATCTGGTCTACAGCGATCGCGTCATCGAGGGTAGCCCGCAGAATGCGGTGACGGCGATTCCGATTCTGCCTTGGCCGGTTGCGCCGTAATTTGCGCATCGGCCCATCCTTCGCGAGTGGGGCAAAATTTGGGCATAAAAAAACCGGCGCTAGGCCGGTTTTTTTCAAGAACCTGCAGTTAGGCTGCAGCAGCTTCGCCGAGGGCCTTGATGTGGCCGTTCAGGCGGCTCTTGTGACGAGCAGCTTTGTTCTTGTGGATGATGCCTTTGTCGGCCATGCGGTCAATGACCGGCACAGCAGCAGTGTAGGCTGTGCGAGCCTTGTCCAGGTGACCACATTCTTGATGTAGGTACGAACCATGGAGCGCAAGCTGGCATTGTGGCTGCGACGCTTCTCAGCCTGAATTGCGCGTTTTTTGGCGGAAGGGCTGTTGGCCACCGTCGAACTCCTCGAAAACTTGGGGGATTGCAAAGCAAATAAGGCCGCGAATCATGCCGACGCGAAGGGCGCTTGTCAAGCCCGGTCGAATGGCTTGAGAAGCTGGTCGGACAGAAGGGCTGCGGCTAAACTCGCCGCCTCTTTTCGTGTCGTAACTGGCCATCGATCCGGCCGGCGCTGAGCGTTCGGTCGATCAATCTCGCTGCAATTCTAGGAAGACAAATGTCCGAAAAAACCGGCAAGGGCGGATTGTTGCGCTCCAGCGCCGTGGTCAGTGTCATGACCCTGCTGTCACGCGTGTTGGGCATGGTACGCGATATGGTCGTCGCCAGCTACTTCGGTTCGGGGGCTGCGGCCGACGCGTTCTTCATTGCGTTCAAGATTCCCAACTTTCTGCGCCGGCTGTTTGCCGAGGGTGCATTCGCTCAGGCGTTCGTGCCGGTGCTTTCGGAATATCGCACCAAGCGCACGCTGCAGGACGTCAAGCAGTTGGTGGATCGCACCGCCGGCATGCTCGGGCTCATCCTTGCCGGGCTGACTGCGCTGGGCGTGCTGTTTGCGCCCTATGTGGTAATGGTCTTCGCGCCCGGCTTTCATGATGATCCGGGGAAGATGCAGCTGGCTGGCGAGCTGCTGCGCATCACCTTTCCCTACCTGATGCTGATCTCGCTGACGGCTTTCACCTCGGGGGTGCTGAACAGCTACGGCTATTTCGCGGTGCCCGGATTCACGCCTGTGCTGCTCAATGTCTGCATGATCATGTCGGCGGTGTTCCTGACCCCGTATTTCGATCAGCCGATCATGGCGCTGGCCTGGGGCGTGTTCATTGCCGGTTTCGCCCAGCTGGCCTTCCAGCTGCCGTATGTCGCCAAGCTTCGCCTGCTGCCGCGGCCAAAGGTAAAGCGGGGTGACGAGGGCGTTCGACGCATCATGCTGCTGATGGTGCCGGCGCTGTTCGGTGTCTCGGTCAGTCAGATCAATCTGTTGCTGGATACAGTGCTGGCTTCCTTTCTGCAGACCGGCAGCGTGTCCTGGTTGTATTACGCCGATCGCCTGTCAGAGCTGCCGTTGGGGGCGTTTGGCATCGCGATTGGCACGGTGATCTTGCCGAGCTTGTCGCGCCAGCATGCCGGAGACGATCCAAAGGCGTTCTCCGCAACGGTCGATTGGGCATTGCGCATGGTGCTGCTGGTAGGCGTTCCCGCTGCGCTGGCGCTGGGTATTCTCGCCGAGCCAATGATCGCCAGCCTGTTCTATTACGGCGCCATGAGCGAGGAGGCGGTGGTGCAATCGGCCAGGGCGCTGCAGGCCTATTCTCTCGGCGTGCTGGCGTTCATGCTGATCAAGGTGCTGGCGCCGGGTTTCTTCGCTCGTCAGGATCTGAAGACGCCGGTACGCGTCGCGGTCATTTGCATGGTCGCGAACATGGTAATGAACCTGATCCTGATCTGGCCGTTACAGCATGTCGGGCTGGCGCTGGCGACTTCGTTGTCGTCGATGCTCAACGCTGTGCTGCTGTTCTGGGGGCTGTACAAGGTTGGCGTCTACCGTCCTGCACCGGGCTGGTGGCTGTTCGGGTTACGCCTGGCAGCTGCCTGTGCGGCGATGGTGGCGACGGTCTGGTGGCTTAACGTGCCGGCGCAGGAGTGGTTCGTCTGGGGCTGGCAGCAGCGAGCGCTGCGGTTGGGGATTCTCGTTTGCGCAGGGCTCGCGGCATTCGCCGCCGGGTTGTTGCTGACCGGGCTGCGACCGCGGCATTTGCGGCATTGATCGACGATTCACGGGCGGAGCAAACCTGTCCGGGATGCGCGGCACGTGCGTATAATCGGCCACTTTTCAAGCAAGAAGTGCGGTATGCAGCTGGTTCGAGGCCTTCACAATCTGCGACCCCGGCATCGGGGCTGCGTCGCCACCATCGGCAATTTCGACGGCGTGCACCGGGGGCATCAGGCCATCCTGGCGCGGCTGCGCGAGCGTGCGGCCGAATTGGGCCTGCCCAGCTGCGTAGTGATCTTCGAGCCGCAACCGCGTGAGTTCTTTTCGCCGGACAAGGCGCCAGCGCGGCTCACCCGCTTGCGTGAAAAACTGCAGCTGTTGAGCGAGCAGGGCGTCGATCTGGTGTTGTGTCTGGCCTTCAATCGCCGCCTGCGAGAGCTGAGTGCCGCTGAATTCGTCCACGCCACGCTGGTGGAAGGGTTGGGTGTACGGCATTTGGAAGTCGGTGACGATTTCCGTTTCGGTTGCGACCGCGTCGGCGATTTCGACTTCCTGCTCAAGGCCGGCGCGGCCGAAGGCTTCTCGGTCGAGGCCGCCACCACCATTGAGGTGGACGGCGAGCGGGTCAGTAGCACGCGGCTGCGTCAGGTGCTGGCGGAGGGTGACCTGGCCTGCGCCGAAGCACTGCTCGGCAGACCGTTCGGTATCACCGGCCGGGTCATGCACGGGCAGAAACTGGGCCGCCAGCTCGGCGCGCCAACTGCCAATGTGCAGCTCAAACGCCGCAACACGCCGCTGAGTGGCGTGTTTCTGGTCAGTCTCGAGCTGGACGACAAGTCGCTTGCCGGTGTCGCCAACATCGGCATGCGACCCACGGTCGAGAGTGACGGTAAACCACACTTGGAAGTGCATCTGCTCGATTATCAGGGCGACCTGTATGGGCGTCTGGTGCAGGTCACCTTCCATCGCAAGCTGCGCGACGAGCAGCGTTTCGCCTCGCTGGAGGCGCTCAAGACGGCGATCGAAGCCGACATCGCCGCTGCCCGCGATTACTGGCGGGCTTCACCCCTCATGACGAGTCAGGACTGAAATGACCGATTACAAAGCGACCCTCAATCTGCCGTCCACGGCATTTCCGATGAAGGCCGGTCTGCCACAGCGCGAGCCGGAGATTGGAACAGCATTGACCTGTACCGGAAGCTGCGGCAGATCGGCGAAGGTCGCCCGAAATTCGTCCTGCATGACGGCCCGCCGTACGCCAACGGCAACATTCACATCGGTCATGCGGTGAACAAGGTGATCAAGGACATGATCGTCCGTTCGCGCACCCTGGCCGGCTTCGATGCGCCCTATGTGCCGGGCTGGGACTGCCACGGCCTGCCCATCGAGCACAAGGTCGAAACCACCTTCGGCAAGAACCAGCCGGCGGACCTGACCCGCGAACGCTGCCGCGCTTACGCCGCCGAGCAGATCGAAGGGCAGAAGGCCGACTTCATCCGCCTCGGCGTGCTCGGCGATTGGGACAACCCCTACAAGACCATGGATTTCGCCAACGAAGCCGGTGAGATCCGCGCCCTGGCGAAGATGGTCGAGGGCGGCTTCGTCTTCAAGGGCCTGAAGCCGGTGAACTGGTGCTTCGACTGTGGTTCGGCCCTGGCCGAAGCGGAAGTCGAATACCAGGACAAGAAATCCGATGCCATCGACGTGGCCTTCGCGGTCGAGGATGCCGACAAGCTCGCGACCGCCTTCGGTGTCGCCAGCCTGTCCAAGCCGACCAGTATCGTCATCTGGACCACCACGCCCTGGACCATCCCGGCCAACCAGGCGCTCAACGTCCACCCCGATTTCATCTACGCGCTGGTCGACACCGGCGATCGGCTGCTGGTGCTGGCCGAGGAACTGGTCGAGTCCAGCCTGCAACGCTACGGCCTCGAAGGCCAGATCATTGCCCGTTGCGAAGGCAAGGCGCTGGAACTGATCCGCTTCCGCCATCCCTTCTACGAGCGCTTCTCGCCGGTGTACCTGGCCGAGTACGTGGAAACCGGCGCCGGCACCGGCATCGTCCACTCCTCGCCGGCCTATGGCGAGGACGACTTCCGTACCTGCAAGCACTACGGCATGGAGAACGACGACATTCTCAGCCCGGTGCAGAGTCACGGCGTCTACGTGCCGGACCTGCCGTTCTTCGGCGGCCAGTTCATCTGGAAGGCCAACCCGGCCATCGTCGAGAAACTGCGTGAAGTCGGCGCGCTGCTCAAGCACGAAGCCATCCAGCACAGCTACATGCACTGCTGGCGGCACAAGACGCCGCTGATCTACCGCGCCACCGCGCAGTGGTTCGTCGGCATGGACAAGGTCGCCCACGACGGCAGCTCGCTGCGTCGCCGCGCGCTGGACGCCATTGAGCAGACCCAGTTCGTCCCGGCCTGGGGCCAGGCGCGTCTGCATGGCATGATCGCCGGCCGCCCGGACTGGTGCATCTCGCGCCAGCGCAACTGGGGCGTGCCGATCCCGTTCTTCCTGCACAAGGAAAGCGGCGAGCTGCATCCACGCACTGTCGAACTGATGGAAGAGGTCGCCCAGCGCGTCGAGCAGCAGGGCATCGAAGCCTGGTTCAAGCTGGATGCCGCCGAGCTGCTGGGTGACGAAGCCGCGCAGTACGAGAAGATCAACGACACCCTGGACGTCTGGTTCGACTCCGGCACCACCCACTGGCACGTGATGCGCGGCTCGCACCCAATGGGCCATGACCGAGGCCCGCGTGCCGATCTCTATCTGGAAGGCTCCGACCAGCATCGCGGCTGGTTCCATTCATCGCTGCTGACCGGCGCGGCCATCGATGGTCATGCACCGTACAAGGGCCTGCTGACCCACGGCTTCACCGTGGACGAGAACGGCCGCAAGATGTCCAAGTCCCTCGGCAACGTCATCGCGCCGCAGGAAATTACCGACAGCATGGGCGCCGACATCCTGCGTCTGTGGGTCTCGGCCACCGACTATTCCGGCGAGATGGCGGTATCCAAGCAGATCCTGCAGCGCAGCGCCGATGCCTACCGTCGTATCCGCAACACCGCACGCTTCCTGCTCTCGAATCTCGACGGCTTCGATCCCGCGCAGCACATGGTGCCGAATGATCAGCTGATCGCCCTGGACCGCTGGGCCATCGACCGCGCACTGCTGCTGCAGCAGGAGATCGAGGAGGCCTACACTACCTATCGCTTCTGGAACGTCTACCAGAAGGTGCACAACTTCTGCGTGCAGGAGTTGGGCGGCTTCTATCTGGACATCATCAAGGACCGCCAGTACACCACTGGTGCGGACAGCCTGCCGCGTCGCTCCTGCCAGACCGCGCTGTATCACATCGCCGAGGCGCTGGTGCGCTGGATCGCTCCGATCCTGGCCTTCACCGCCGAGGAAATCTGGCAGTACCTGCCGGGCGAGCGCAACGAATCGGTGATGCTCAATACCTGGTACACGGGCCTGACCGCGCTACCACAGGACGCCGAGCTGGATCGCGCTTTCTGGGACAAGGTCATGGAGGTCAAGACCGCGGTGAACAAGGAACTGGAAAACCAGCGTGCGGCCAAGACCATTGGCGGCAATCTGCAGGCGGAAGTCACGCTGTATGCAGAAGGCGCGCTGGCTGCGGAGTTGGCCAAGCTGGGCAACGAGCTGCGCTTCGTGCTGATCACCTCTGCCGTAGATATCGCACCACTGGCTCAGGCCCCAGCCGAGGCCGTGGAGAGCGAGCTGGCCGGCCTCAAGCTGGTGGTCCGCAAGACCGGACATAGCAAGTGCGGTCGTTGCTGGCACCATCTGCCGGACGTTGGTACGCATGCCGAGCATCCGGACATCTGCGGTCGCTGTGTGGAGAATATCGAAGGCGCTGGTGAGGTTCGTCACTATGCGTGATGTGCGCCGGACGATCAGCGAGCCGGAGGCTGTGCAATGAGTGCGCGTTTCGGTCGGCTCGCCTGGCTGTGGCTCAGTGTGCTGGTGATCGCCTTCGATCAGGCGACCAAACACTACTTTGAGGCCAACTTTAGCCTGTACCAGAAGGTCGACGTGATTCCGGGCTACTTCGCCTGGACGCTGGCCTACAACACGGGGGCGGCGTTCAGCTTCCTTGCCGATCATGGCGGCTGGCAGCGTTGGCTATTTGCGGTGATCGCAGTTGGCGTCAGTGTCGTGCTGGTGGTCTGGCTGAAACGGCTGAAAGCAAACGAAACCTGGCTGGCAGTAGCGTTGGCGCTGGTGTTGGGCGGCGCGCTGGGCAATCTCTATGATCGCGTGGTGTTAGGCCATGTAGTCGATTTCATTCTGGTGCATTGGCAGAACCGCTGGTATTTCCCCGCGTTCAATATCGCTGATAGCGCCATCACCGTCGGTGCCGTCATGCTGGCGCTGGACATGTTCAAGGGCAACAAGACCGGAGAAGCTGCACATGACTGAACAGCGCATTGGGCCGGACAAGGAAGTCACCCTGCATTTCGCGCTTGGCCTGGAAACGGGCGAGCTGGTCGACAGCACGTTCGACAAGAAGCCAGCAACCTTCAAGGTGGGTGACGGCAACCTGCTGCCAGGCTTTGAGCAGCAGCTCTACGGGCTGAAGGCCGGTGACAAGCGCACCCTGCAGATTGCTCCGGAGCAGGGCTTCGGCCAGGTCAACCCGCAGAATGTGCAGGTCATGCCGCGCAGCCAGTTCGAAGGAATGGAGCTCTCGGAGGGTTTGATGGTGAGCTTCCAGGATGCGGCGCGTACCGAGCTGCCGGGTGTGGTGAAGGCGTTCGACGAGAGTCAGGTCACCGTAGACTTCAATCATCCATTGGCTGGCAAGATCCTGACCTTCGAGGTCGAGATCATCGACGTCAAACCGGTGTAACCGGAGCTGGCCAGCCGGGAGGATTGCTTCCCTCCCGCTGACCGATACAGGGCGTCGGAGAACGCCTGTGCCGTATCGCGTTACACTCACCCGTCATCAAGCCTTCGCGTGCCGAGACTTACCATGCAAATCAAACTCGCCAACCCTCGCGGCTTCTGCGCGGGTGTGGATCGCGCCATCGAAATCGTCAACCGGGCCCTGGAAGTTTTCGGGCCGCCGATCTATGTGCGGCATGAAGTGGTGCACAACAAGTTCGTGGTCGAAGACCTGCGTGCGCGTGGGGCGATCTTCGTCGAAGAGCTGGACCAGGTGCCGGACGACGTCATTGTCATCTTCAGTGCCCATGGCGTCTCCCAGGCTGTGCGGCTGGAGGCGGAGAAGCGTGGTTTGAAGGTTTTCGACGCCACCTGTCCGCTGGTGACCAAGGTGCATCTGGAAGTCGCCAAGTACAGTCGTGATGGGCGTGAGTGCATCCTGATCGGTCATCAGGGCCACCCGGAAGTCGAAGGCACTATGGGCCAGTACGATGCGCGCAACGGTGGCGCGATCTACTTGGTTGAAGACGAGGAAGACGTCGCCCAGCTGCAAGTGCGCGACCCCGAGGCGCTGGCCTTTGTCACCCAGACAACGCTCTCCATGGATGACACCAGCCGTGTCATCGACGCGCTGCGCAGCAAGTTCCCAAGCATCGGCGGCCCGCGCAAGGATGACATCTGCTACGCCACCCAGAATCGCCAGGATGCGGTGAAGCAACTGGCCGATGAATGCGATGTGGTTCTGGTCGTGGGCAGCCCGAATAGCTCGAACTCTAACCGCCTGCGCGAACTCGCCGAGCGGATGAGCACGCCGGCTTATCTCATCGACGGCGCCGAAGACCTTAAGCGCGAATGGTTCGAGAACATCGAGCGTATCGGTATCACCGCCGGTGCATCAGCCCCTGAAGTGCTGGTGCGTGGGGTGATCGAGCGGCTCAAGGAGTGGGGCGCCAGCGGCATGGATGAGCTGGAGGGCCGCCCAGAGAACGTGACGTTCTCGATGCCGAAAGAGTTGCGGTTAAAGGCTGTCTGACAGCCTCGCAAATGAAAACGCCCGGCGATGCCGGGCGTTTGTAAGCGCTCCATAAACCCCACCTCTATCAAGGCAGGAGGAGCACTCAGCTCGGCGATACGGGCGAGCAGTTCCACGGCAACAGGGCTTCGTAATCCTCAACCGAGGACGCCTGCGGCAGTCGCTCCAGTGCGTGGCGCAGCCACGCATAGGGCTCTTGGCCGTTGGCTTTGGCGGTCTCGACCACGCTGTAAAGCTGAGCACTGGCCGTCGCGCCTTTTGGCGTATCGCTAAACAACCAGTTCTTTCTTCCGATCACGAAGGGCCTGATGGCTCGTTCGGCAGCGTTGTTGTCGATCGGCAGGTAACCTTCCTCGACATACCGTTCAAGCTTGTTCCAGTTACTTGCCAAGTAACCAATGGCTTTGCCCAGGGCGTTCTGAGCCATGACCTGGGGCTGCGTTTTCTCCATCCAGCTTTTCAACTGAGCCAGCACCGGCAGGCTGCGCTCATGACGACCGGCTTTTCGGTTTTCATCGTCGCTGTCCTTGAGGTCGCGCTCGATGCCATACAGCTTGTTGATCAGGTTCAGCGCGATATCAGCACGGCCCGTCTTGCCTTTGGGCTGCACTTTTTGTGCGTCAACGAACTTGCGCCGTGCATGAGCCCAACACCCTAAGCGCTCAACTCCAGCTTGTGCGCCCAGCGCATTGTAACCGGCGTAATCGTCGGTCATCAGGTAGCCGCGATAGCCGTCGAGCAAGCGCGTCGGCACCTCCTGCGCTCGGCTGGTGGAGTAGTCAAAAAGGATCACTGGCTGGTCTGGCGGGCCGCCGGTTTGCACCCACATCCACGACTGACTGCCTGGCGCTCGGTCAGGTTCTTTCAACACCTGCACGCGGGTTTCATCGCAGTGGATAACACGACTGCTCAACAGGCTGTCGCACATTAAATTCAGCAGCGGCTGGAAGTGCGCTGCGCACTGGATAACCCAGCGAGCCAGGGTCTGGCGCGGGATATCAACGCCATGCCGGCCCAGTACCTTTTCGAAACGGTGAAGCGGCAAACCGTCGACATACTTGGTGGTCAGCAGCATGGCCAGCACACTTGGGCTGGCCATGCTTTTTTCAATCAACTGGGCCGGCTTGTCCGCTGTGACCGGTGCCGTCTCGCAGTCGCGGCAGCCGTAGACTTTACGAACGTGTTTGATCACACGGATCTGCATTGGCACGATTTCAAGCTGTTCGCTGACTTCTTCGTCAATGGCGTGTTTGCGGCAGCCGCACACGCACGTCAGCTCATGCTCGGGAAGTTCGTGGATGACTTCGATACGCGGCAGATCGGCGGGCAGCGGCTTGCGTTTACCGCGACGCTTGGTGGGTGCAACGATCTCTTCTTCTGAGGCTTCGTCCACGGGCTCGACGATGCTTTCTGCTTCGTTGAAGAGTGCCAACTGCGGCGTTTGAGCATCGATGGTCTGCTCGGATTTGCGGCCAAAGAGACATTGGATCAAAAGGGCGTTTTGTTCACGCAGGCGCTCAATTTGCCCGTCCCTCTCCGATACCTGCGTATTCGCCGAAAGCAGAAGCTGTTTCAGCAAAATAGGATCGTCGGGAAGGGTTTCTGGCACGCAAATCATGCCGTGGATTATACCGACTCAGGTCACAAAGCGCGGCGTCAGAACCTGATGCGGACGGTTGCGCCAGAGGTCAAAACCATCCAGCAGCCAGTTCAATTCCTCAACTGTCAGCACTATCGCCTCGTCGTGATCGTCGGGCGCGGTTTTGAATCGCTCGGCCTCCAGGCGTTTTAACCACAGACAGAAGCCGTTGCGCTCCCAGTACAAAATCTTCACCCGATTGCGCGCACGATTGAGAAATACGAACAGCACCGGATCGAACACTGCCACTTTGATATCCAGCTCGACCAGCGCAGCCAAGCCATCAATGGATTTTCGGAAGTCGACGGGCTTGGGATACAGATAGACTTTTTCGACTTTGGCGTCGGGTCGCATCATGGCGAACTGGCTCCGGAAGGGAATCGGGAGCACAGCATCCGGGATCACTGGGGGGCTTTGAATGTGGGGTTTATGGAGCGGTTACGTTTATGGAGCGGTTACGGGCGTTTTCGTTTCAGCTGCTTAGCGTTTCCAGCATTCGGCCACGGTCATGCCTGTTTTCTGCCCTTTGGCGCCCGTGTTGGCTAGCGTCAGGGTTCCACATTTGTCGTTGGCCATGCTGCCCGTCGGTACGGCTTGTAGCACGTAAGCAGTGGCGGACGTGCTGGCCTCGACAAGCGCGATGTCGTAAGTCTTGGTTCCGCCGTCCCGTGGAGCTTGGCTAAATGGCAGGTCGGGCTCGTCGCCATCCCCGTCGACATAGCGGCCGTTGGCTGTGTAGTAACGCTCCATGAAATGCGCCAACTCCATGAGCGCGGTCTCAGCGTCCGCACGCTTGGCATTGCGCACATACTCCTGATAGCTCGGATAGGCGACTGCGGCGATGATGCCGATGATCGCGACGACGATCATCAGCTCAATCAGTGTGAAGCCGCTAGTTTTACGAGCACACTCCGCTAATTCTCTTTTCATCAGTTTGCCCTAACTTCACGCCATGAGTGGCGGCCAAAACGTTGCGATCCTGCAACCGGAATACACTGGGGGGTGGCACCGCTTGAGCCAGCAAAGCAGAGCCACCTGAGTAGTGGGGTTACACCTTTGGTTACGCCGTCACTTTCGTCGGATATGCCGGACCAGGGAACATCCTTGTCGTCGCCAACAGTTGTAGTGTCACTATTGTCGGGCGTGCCATCACCATTGGTATCGAAGTAGGCGTAATTCAGTCGGGAGCCGCTGGAGAGGCTTATCGCCATGATGAAGCTTGTACCGCCAAATGCACAGGGGTCAGACGAAGGCGTCATAGTAGTGAAAATGACCCTATCGGTACGAAGAGTTGCTTTGGCGACAACACGTTCACCAACCGCTCCCGTGTGTCCATCGCCTTCCTGCCATGCAAGGTCGATATACCAGCCGGAATGAGTAGTTAGTGTGTTGTCGGTGATTGCCCTTGCCTTGAGTCCGCTTGCCAGTATTGCTTCCTTGATAATGGCTTGTTTTAGAAGGGAGCTGCGGCCGTCTATAGCTTCGCCTCGGTCGATAATGCCGTAGAAAGTTTCAATGGAGGGCGACGGCGGGATTTCGTTATCGCCATCGCGATAAAAGCTACCAGTGCCGAAGAAGACCATATGCTCACCTTTGTCATTGAAAGCTGATGACAGCGGAGCAGTAATGGCTTGGGAGTCACCGCTACCATCCTTGGCGATAAACAGCGGGCCGTCACCCAGGCTTTTTGGAATATCCCAGTTGGACGTGTTGCTGCCATCCAAGTCGATACGCCATACGTTACCCAGTGTGTCGGCTACATAGACTCGATCTGCGACCTGGTTGTAATCAGTGTCTGATGCCAAGGGCGAGCCGAGATTGCCTGTGCTCGGTAGTTCAATCTCCTTGATGATGCTGCCGGTCTCCGCATCCAGAATCCAGACCTTGCCTTCGTCAGGCGCGGCGTCGTGATAGCCGCTGCTGACGATCACGCCGAATTTTTCGTTGGGCAATGCGACCAATGCTGGTTGGCCCATGGTGTAGCCCATATCTGGGTGGCTGAACTCCCACATGACGCTGCTGCTATTCATGCTGCCGGGATTGGTTACGTCGAGCGCAAAAATACTTTTGCCCCCAGCCCCTGTAGTTCCGACTACCATGGTTTTCCAAGCGCCTCCGATCCAAACGTCTGAAACGCGCGGAGTACCGTCAACGTAATATCGGTGGGAGTAGGCGGGGTCGGTGAGGTTGATCAAATTGCTGAACACACTATTAGGCACATAGGCAAAGAGTTCGCTGCCACCATTGGTGGCAGCGGTATCGCTAACTCTAGCGTCAAAGCCATGTAGCATTCCGTCATTAGCCCCGACGATCACCATCGGTGTACGGGTCTTATAGGCATCAGTGGTACGGAAAGCAGTGTACGCAGTCCCCACGGCCCCTTTGCTCCACGTCAGGCGAGAATAACCGAAGTCCTGGTTGTGGATAAATTGCGGGTCGGAGTTGACGATATCGCCCAAGCGACTACTGCGCTGGCGGAAAGGCTTTGTTCGGTCTTCGGCGGTTATCTCATCGGTGCGGTCGCCGCGAAGATATGCCAAGCGCTGCTCCGCTTGCTCCGAGTCGGTTTCGTTGAGCCGTTGCAGTAAGGCCTGCTGAGTGCTGGCTAACGCATTCCAGGTGAAGTTGATGCCGCTAGTGGCGATCCGTTCGTCAGAGGCTCCTGCAGATGTTGCCGGCTGGATTGTAAAAATGCTTCGCGAATCGACAGAGTTCAGACTGTCAAGTTTCTGTGCAGCACTCCAAGCAGTATCCACCGCTACCACGCCATTCTCTCCAACGCGCCGTGCGAGTAAATCGCCGCTCCAGAAACGGCTATCTAGGCGCGACTGGAAGAGTGCTGTATCGGTTTCTAGCCGGGTAGAGTTTGTAGCTAGGGAAGCTGTTGTACTCTGCACTTCATTGGATATCTGTGCAAAGGCTTTCCGCAGGCTTTCCACCATGTTGGCGGCGTCACTCGCGACAAAGAAGTTATCAGGGCGCGGGTAGTTTGTTGCCAGCATGTCGGTGTTAGTGCGCCACCATTCCGTATCTAGTGCGGCGGTACGCTTATACGGATCTCCGAAGTCTTTAGGTACTTTAAATCCACCATACTTGGCTGCCAGCCAGTACTGGTTTCCCGTCTTTCCTGCAAGACTTTGGCCTTCTCTGACGTCCACCCAATATGTAGAAACGCTTTGTCTGCCGGTATAATCAGAGCGCAAGTCTCTCGTGTTGGCATCATAGGCAAGCCCTGCTATATAGGCGGAGTTTTCACGTCCGGTAAAAGGCGTGTTGATAGTAATGCCTTCCAATTCAGCCACTTTGTTTGTGGCAGTGACGACGTTGACAGAATTGTCGCTGCTGACTTCGGATGGCACTGCTGGTTCGTCTGTACTTACCGGGTTGCCTGGAAGATTTTTGTCTCGATGAGTATTAGTGTCGCCGATACCCAATATCACGTTCTTCTGGCAGGCGTATTGGATAGGGTCTTTCCAATCAGTGATAACAGGGAATCCGTCATGCCAGCGATCTAAGATGGTTCCGTCAGGTTTTGAATTGTGAGCTGGGTTGCTAGTACTATATGCTCCAACGTTTCCTTGATTTTTAAAGTATCGGAGCGCTGTGTAATAAAGCTCGCTCACGGGGTCGTGTGACTTGAAGTCGCCATTGGTCTTCAGCGAGCCGTCAGCATTTAGCTCGCCAAACTTGTTTAGATAATTCATTACTCCGCTGTTGCTGATGGCCCTGCCTAGGCTAGTGGTGGTGCTGTCCGGATTGACAATCATGACTCCGGTGTTGGCATTCCATTCAGGATTGTCGGAGGAGGGGGAAATGAATTTTTGTTGAGCCCGTAGAACCCCGCCGTCCCTAAGCATGTTGCCATCGTTAAGGTAGCCGAAGATGCTGTATCGCAGATCTCCAGAGTACTGTTGAAGTAGTCCGACAGGTTTGTAGTTTCCATTCGGGTAGCGCTCGCAGTTGGATTCCAGTCCCTTAGTAGGATCACAGACCTTTACGCGAATCTTTACGCGGTAGACGCTTTTGACTTGGTCAGTGCCCTTTGGGGTGTATGCGGTTATTAGTCGGCCGTCAACCCATTGCGCCGAATTGTTGGGTTCGTAATTTACCCATTCGGCCTGTTTCTCCGCAGATGAACCGCCACCGCCGATGCCATCCTTCCAATTGGAAAAAAGCATGTCGGCACCTAGCCCTTGGAGGCGTATATAGAGGTTATCCCATCCGGTGGTGACGGGCGCCGCGCCTGCGATATCCGCCTTAGCAATCAGCCCTTGGGCTTTCGTGTCCTCCATGCGGTTGCCCGCGCTGCTTTGCCCCGAATGGCGGGCTTTCTGTAGAACCGTTTCGGTTGCTGTATCACGATAACGATACCCGCCAGTCAATGCGCTGCGAAATGGATCAATCGTTGGGGTCGCCGCCCAGTTAAGGAAGTTTCCGCTCCAGCGTTTATTACCGGAGCATGTATGGCTGTTCGCGTCACTATCCGGTACGAACCATTCATTGCTCTGGTCGTAGATGTAGCATTTCTTCGAGCTAAAGTAGCCGATGTAGGTGTTTGAAGGCCTATAGGCACCGGTGTTGGCCACCGATAGGACTGTGGGCCATTCAACCGAAGGTACCAGCGCCAAGTTGCCGGGCACGCTTCCTCCGCCCAGTAGAAGGGGGGCTTGCGAAATGTCGGCATGACTGGGTGCGGCTGCTGCTGTTATGCCAAGGGCGAATAGAAAGCCAAGATTAGTTTTTAATGTTTTTGAAATTAGATGGTGGCGACTCATAAAGAGAACTCCGTGATGGCCAGGCAGCAGTTTTTATTGCTCGACCAGGAAGGTGGAGCGGAGTTGAATGTGAGAGCTTGGTTCGTTGTCGCTATTAATATTGGCGCCGTACCCAGCGGACTCGACACGCACCAGTGCGCCCTCATCCTCTATGGGCGCGCCGGCCTCAGTGCTGGTTCTGAATTTTGCCAGCAGAACAATCTTGTATTCGGGGTTTTTGCTGGTGCCCGGAAAATCGTCATAGCTATCGGTATGGGCAGCAGTTTCCAGGGCGGTTAGGGTGCCTGCGACAAAGAGTTTGGTGACCTCTTCTTCGCCCTTTCGCAGAGCTGCTTCCGAAGCTTGTTGCGCCAAGTCACTGTCGCGCATATTGCCAGCCATGTTTTCTTGCAGTGATGTGCCACGCATGCTGCTCAGGCCAATGATGGTAAGCAGCAACAGCATAATCAGAGCAACTATGAGAACTGCGCCGCGCTCTGCTTGCGGCAAGGAAAAGTTAAGGGTCATGGCAGGCGATTCCGTATGCCTATGGTGGAGGTGAACACTTGAGCGAGTCGGCGATTGTCTATGGCGACATCTTGCCCGTTAAAACGAACGGTCTGCTGTTCCTGAGTGACGTTTGTGTCTGAGCTTACTACTAGCAGTTCAATACGAACCGATGCGACGTTTTGCCAGTTGGTGACTTTGTCTGCATCTCGATATTCAAGCACCTGCTTGTTTATGCCATTAGTTATTCCGTATCTGATCTGCATATCCTGGATGCCTTCTACTAACTCTTCGTTAATAAATTTGGCTTCGGTTCCCGCTACTGTCAGACGGCTGCGAACAAGTGACGGGGGGCGTTCTCCGTTATCCCTGACATAAAAGAGTAAATTTTGTAGCGTAAGGATCTCCATTTCGCTTGTATATTCATGGCTCCAGTAGTTGCCTCCGGCATCCTTGCCTTTGTTTCCTGGCTTCACATTCCCGCCGCTTTGTTGAAGAACGCTAGCTTGTTCGTTATTGGTGTTTTGAAAGATGTCGCAACCGAGCGCATCGGAAACTAGTGTTATAGTGCCCGCCGATATGCCAGTGCTTGTCTCTGAAACACCGAGATTTGGAGTTGAAGTAGCGTTGCTGGTGTCGCCGTTGAAATTACCTGCCCCTGCTGCAAATTTCACAAAGATCGAGTCGGTGCCCGCGAGCCTGTTTTTACCTACCAGGTGAGCATGCTGCTCGTTTTTGGAGCCCTCCCAGCCCTCCACAGGATCGCTGAGCGAGAACATATCGTCAGAGGTATCTAGCAGATTATTCGGCTCGCCCAAGCATTGGCCCTTGTAGCCGGCGTTACGAATATCAGGAGCAATCAACTGCATGGCGAAACGACCGTTTTCCTGGACTCGAGAAAGGGCATTGTTTGTGTTGTAAGTCTGTTTGCTGCTAAGAAATATCTGAACAACCCCAAGCATGAGCAGCAGGCTCAAAGCCATGGCAACCATCAGCTCGACAAGCGAGAGTCCGCGTTGCCGTTGGAATGACATAAAAATCATATTTCGGTCCGGTAAGCGAAGATTTGGGTGTGAGTGTTGTTATCGCCACTGGCCCTGATCTGGCCTCGTGTGTCGTTCCAGCGGATGGATATGGTGATTAGTGCGTTGTCCTTCTCTACTTTGCCAGTTCCGTCCGGTAAGGTGACGGCCAGTCGATTTAGCCATTCGGCAATATCTTTCTCTGCTGCGGTGCCACTGACACTATTGTTTGCAGAGGAGGTAGGGAAGTTGGTCAGATAGGCGTTGGTCAACGCTTCGGTGCGGTTGGCTCGCATGCGGTCGGCTAGGTCGCTGGCAAGTAGCGTCGCCTGAGAACGGTAATAGGCGCTGTGGTTGCTCTGGATGCTTGTAGCCTGGAGGCCAGCCAGGCCAAGGAGCCCTATGGCAAGAACAACCATCGCGATCAACACTTCGATAAGTGTCGCGCCGGCTTCTTTGTGAAAAGATTGGCTGGGCATGTTATGGACATCCTGTCTTGTTGACGGTCGCAGATCCAGTCAGGGAAACGCTGATCGTGTATTTGGTGCCGGTAGTGCAGCTGGATGTTGTTGCGGTGAAGTTAGCTGCGGCTTCTGTCATTCCGCTGCTGTGGAATACCACTCCGGTGTTCGGTCCGGTCAAAGTCATGCCAACAACCGCGTCCCAGACCCTCAGTACATCGCCGGTTGCGTCAACTTCCCTCACGAGCCAGCCAACTGACCAATCTGATTCGTTATCGCAGGTTTCCTGGTCTTCCGTCCGGCAGACGATCACATCCTGACGACGCTTAACCGATTCGGAACGGGCGAGCTGGATGGCGCCCAGTAACTCGTGGTGCAGCGAAGTAGCCCGGTTGGTCTGGATAACCGACGTAAATGAAGGGGCGGCGATAGCAATGACTATTGCCAGTATCGCAATAGTTATCATCAGCTCAATCAGGGTAAAGCCACGAGTGATGTGCATGGTCGGTCTTCTGGCGTGTTGATTATCGAATCATCCCAGCTTCGCTTGTTGACCTCGAATGCCATAGGACGTCCGGTCGCATTCTGGGGGTATACGGTCGCTAGCTACAGGCGCTGTTATCCTTCGGTGATTGGGTTCTCAAGCGTCCCGTGATGTTTATCACAAGCTCTTGTATGGCTTCGCTTTCGCGGCAGAGGGTGTAGGTGCCGTTCAGGCTGTCGGTAGCTCCGTTGGCCTTGAACGTCATGAATGTCTTGCTGCGGAAGTTCTTCCAATTCCAGTGATAGCGGTTCGGTAGTGTCACGACGCGATGAAGCTGCTCTCCTGCGTCGAATTGGCCATTTTGATTTGGGTCGCTAAATATCAGGATGCCTTGTGCCCAGTTAGCTGACGGGCTGCAGTTTTCGTCACCGGTACAGAGGCTAATAGATTCGCGGCGCGTGATTGCTAGCTCACGAGCATGATGGAGGACCGTGAGAAGTTCATGGGTCGCAGATGTTTGTCGGTTGCGTTCAATCAAGGAGCCGAAGCTGGGGGCGGCGATACTTAGCAGGACGCCGAGGATCGCAATGGTGATAAGTAGCTCGGCAAGCGTAAAAGCTCTTTGAGGGTTGCGGTTCATGGTGCGCTTCCTTTTGCACGTATGATTCGTCTTCCAGACCGGCTCTGTTTTAGCTTTGCATTACTCAAAGTCAAGGCGCGAGCGGTAATTCTGCTGGTTTTGTTGGAGATAAGTGTGGCTGATGTATCAATAGTGGTAGGCGGCGGAGTCATAGGCTTGCTTTCAGCTTACTTGCTGGAAAACGCAGGGCAGTCAGTAACCTTGCTGGATTCCGAAGCCGTGGGTACCGAGGCCTCGTGGGCCGGCGGCGGGATCGTTTCGCCGCTTTATCCGTGGCGCTACAGCCCAGCGGTCACGGCGCTGGCGCATTGGTCGCAGGATTTCTATCCGCAGCTT
>LNAP01002803.1_pt1 | contig 33072 bp, 32 predicted proteins | sample 602601 | NCBI WGS metagenome assembly LNAP01 (sample SAMN02440304, study PRJNA202911) | soil metagenome | biome: Subtropical and temperate rainforests or woodlands; isolation source: soil samples (1 kg each in a 20% v/v slurry with milli Q water) were... ...
CTTGAGCACCACGGTATTACCGGCGGCGAGGGCCGGGGCGATTTTCCAGGCGACCATCATCAGCGGGTAGTTCCACGGCGCGATGGAGGCGATCACGCCCACCGGATCGCGGCGGATCATCGAGGTGTGGCCGGCCAGGTATTCACCGCCGGCCGAGCCGCTCATGCAACGGCTGGCGCCGGCGAAGAAACGGAACACGTCGGCAATCGCCGGAATCTCGTCGTTCAACGCGGCGCTGTAGGGTTTGCCGCAGTTGTCGGATTCGAGTTTGGCCAGCTCTTCGCCGTGGGCTTCGATGGCGTCGGCGAGTTTGAGCAGCAGCAGCGAGCGCTCCTTGGGCGGAGTCTGCGACCAGCTGTCGAACGCGGCGTCGGCAGCGCGCACGGCGGCATCGACCTGGGCTTCGCTGGCTTCGTTGATTTCCACCAGCACGCGACCGAGGGCCGGGTTGAACACCGGTTGGGCGGGGCCTTCGCCGTCGAGCAGTTGGCCGTTGATCAAGAGTTGGGTTTGCATGGCGTTGTCCTCTTCGAATCTATTGTTTTTCTGTCGGAACCGAATCCGTTCGAGAGCGGGCAAGCCCGTTCCCACAGGATCCGGTTTCTTTCGGGGCAGTCGTTGTCAGATCGTCGATCGATTGATCGAAGCACCGGACAGGTCAGCATCCTTAACCTGCGGTTTCGAAAACTTCCACGCATCCCCCGCCGGCGCCGTGCCTTTGTCGTACGGCTTGCCCAGCAGCATGTAAACCAGCCCAGCGCCCATCACCACCAGCGTGGTCAGGATCATCGAAAAGTTGATGTACCACGGCGCATCCGGCGAGCGCGGCCAGACCATGTTGACGATGGCGCAGACGCCATAAATCAACGCAGCGAGGTTCACCCACACGCCCCACGCACCCAGCGTGAACTGCCCGTTCGGGCGCCAGCCCTTGGCGCGAGCGATCAACGCGGCGACGACGATCAACTGGAACGCCACGTAGATACCAATCGCCGCGAATCCGACGATGGTCGCCACGGCATCAGCCATGAACATGCCCAGGCAGACAATCGCCGCGGGCACCAGGCCGCTGATCAGCAACGCGAACGACGGCACATGGTTGCCCGAGAGGCGTTTGAGCAGCGAGCTACCGATGATCATTTCGTCACGGGCATAGGCGAACAGCAGACGACTGGCCGCCGCTTGCAGGCTCAGCACGCAAGAGATGAACGACACCATCACCACCGCCATCACCAGTCGCGAACCTACCGGACCGAAAGCATTGGCGAGAATGGTGGCCACCGGATCGGTGTCTTCACCGGCCAGGACCTTGGCCATGTCCGGCACCGAGAGAATCAGCGCCAGGCAGGCGAACATCGCCGCCGCGCCACCGATGTAAATGGTCATGCGCATCGCCTTCGGAATGCGCTTGCCCGGGTTCGGGGTTTCTTCGGCGACATCGCCGCAGGCCTCGAAGCCGTAGTACTGGAACAGACCCGCCAACGAGGCCGCGAGGAACGCCGGCAAATAAGAACCGTTGACCTCAAGGTTGAAGGTGTCGAACAGCACGCTGAATGGCTGATGACGCTCGAAGATCAGCAGGTAGCCGCCGACCAGAATCGCCCCGACCAGCTCGCAGAGAAAGCCGAACATCGCCACCCGCGCCAGCAGTTTGGTGCCCACCAGGTTGAGGGCGGTCGAGAGCAGGATGATCGTCAGGGCAATGTAGATGTTGGCTTCGGGACCGGGATTGAAACCCAGCATGATCGCCAGGTACGGCCCGGCACCCACGGCGACGCCAGCGATGGTGGCGCACAACGCCCAGGCATACACCCAGCCGACCATCCACGCCCAGCGCTTGCCCACCAGACGACGGGCCCACGGATAGACACCCCCGGAAATCGGGAACTGCGAGACGATTTCACCGAAGATCAGGCACACCAGCAATTGCCCGGCGCCGATCAGCAGGTAGGACCAGAACATCGGCGGGCCGCCGGCGGCCAGGCACAAACCGAACAGGGTGTAGACGCCGACGACCGGCGACAGGTAGGTAAAGCCCAGGGAGAAGTTCTCCCACAGGCTCATGCTGCGGTTGAAGTCCGAACTGTAGCCGAGGGCGCGGAGTTGTTCCGCGTCCTGATCGGCGCTGACGCTTGCACGCGTGTTGGATGAGCCACTCATTTTATTTCCTCATTATCAATGGCAGGTGTTTGCTGGGTTGGCCGGTTGGCCGGCCGATGTTCTTGTCGATCTTTTTGTTGTATGGGGGTCTCACGGACACCTCGAACCTGTGGGAGCCATAGCGACCTCAAGACCGCCATCGCCAGCAGGCTGGCTCCCACGGGGGATCGCGTCAGGCTTTGGTTTCGTCGTCGTACTGCGACAGCCATTCAACGGCAGCATCGCGATAACGGCTGAAACCCTTGTAATCAACCAATTGCTGATTCAAGTCCCGCAGCACTCGGTGCATGCGTCGGGCCCACGCCGGGTTGGTCGCGATGTCTTCGAGGCTGAGCAGGTACGTGCGGATCGGAAAGACGATGGCGTTACTGCGCGGCAGGCGATGCAGCGGTTGCAACTCGATGCGCAGGTAAACCAGTTTTCCGGCGTTTTCTGCGGTGACGATGGTCCGGTCCGGCGCCCATTCCGGCAGGCTTTCGGCCGAGACTTCGAGGCGCGGGTTAACGGTCAGCGACCAGTTCAGGCGACGCACCGGATGGCCAGTGCGCAGGCGCAGCAGGAACTTCAAGGCGCGGTCGAGCATGCCGATTTCCTTGACCAGCGGCACCGGCCCGTGGAACTCCTCCCAGCTCATGCCGAGGTTGAAACGCAGCGAGTAATCCGCGCGCTGGGTGGCGATCCCCGCGCCCCAGTACAGCGTGCCGTCGCGTTCTTCCTGCAACACCCAATCGCCCTGGGCCTGGCGGGTCACGTACTCCATCGGCTCGTAGGGCAGGGTGGCCGGGTCGCCGAAGGTGAAATGGTCGTCGATGTCCAGCAGGCGGTTGGTCCAGTGCCACTGCCGACCTTCACGCGCCAGGCTGAAGTACTGCGGATAGTCCCGGGCGTAGGACTCCATGATCAGCTCCAGCAAATCCCATTGCGCTTCCATCATGTGCGGCGCCGAGACGTAGTGCATGCCCGGATCTTTCTCAAGGGTGATCGCGCGGTCCCGGCATTCGCTGATGTAGTGTTCGTCGATATCGAATGCGGCGCGAAACGCACCGTCGCCCACCGACACATGCGGTTCGAGGTTCATCGAATACATATAGTCGTCATCGGGGAACGGGAAGGGCGCGCGGGCGATGGTTTCCGGGCTGTTGGCGAAGGTGTAGTCGTCGCGATAGGTTTCGTCGGGATTGAATTGGATATTCATTTTGTTCTCCGTCGATCAGAGGTCGATGACCAGGCGATTGCACTTGGCGCGGGATACGCAGGGCATGATTTTCTTGCAGCCGACCTTGTCTTCGTCGGACAGCCAGTCATCGCTGTGCAGCAGCTCGCCGTCGAGTTCCAGCACTGAGGTTTCGCAATGCCCGCAGGCACCGCCGCGACACAGGTACGGCATGCTGTAGCCGGCGGCTTCGACCGCTTCGAGCATGGTCTGGTCGGGCGAGACTTCAATCGTTGCGCCGCTGCGGCCGAGGGTGAAACTGAAGGCTTCGCCACCGCTGCTCTGTTCGAGGAAACGTTCGAAGTGCACGTGACTGTCAGTCCAGCCAAGGTCGCGGGCGCAGGCCAGCGTGGCATCGATCATGCTGTCCGGGCCGCACACATAGACGTGACTGCCCAACGGGCGGTCGGCGAGCACGCGGCCGATCTCCATGCGCGATTCAATGCCTTTGCGGTACAGGTGAACCTGCTCGCCGTAAGTGGCCTGCAACTCCTGGCCGAGCTGCGCATGTTCTGCACCGCGCACCGCGTAATGCAGCTCGAACGGCACTTTGCTCAGGCGCAGTTCTTCCAGCTGGGAAATCACCGGCGTGATGCCGACGCCACCGGCGATGAACAGGTGCAGGCGTGCCTGTTTGATCAGCGGGAACAGGTTGACCGGCGGAGTGACCTCGATCAGATCACCTTCACTGACGTTGTCATGCAGCGACGCCGAGCCACCGCGCCCGGCGTCCACCCGGCGCACGGCAATCTGATAACTGCTGGTGTCGTAAGGCGAACTCAGCAGCGAATACGGGTTGCGCAAGGTGTTCTGCTGATGGGCGATCAGCACCACGACGTGGCTGCCGCCGGAGAAGGCCGGCAAGTGCGCGCCGGTCGGCGACACCAGGGTGAAGCGCTTGATTTCCGGGGTCACCGCTTCGATCCGGGCGACGCGCAGGTTCAACGTGCCATTGTTCTGGCTCATGTGTCGAGCTCCTCGGCTTCGGGCAATTCACCCGGGACTTCAGCATCGGCCTTGACCGCCTGAAAGGCCGCCAACCGCCGGGAATAGTGATCGCGCACCACCAGCGTCAGGCCACAGCCGGGGCAGTCATAGACGCGTTGGGTCACGTTTTCGGTGTAGGTGTCGCAATGCACGCACCAGACGCGGCGAACCAGCGTGCCGGAGTGCTCGCGCAGCACTTCGTCGCGGTTCATGTCGAAATGCGTGGCCACTTGCATGGCGCTGCCGAGGAAACTTTCCGAACCGGCGAGATAGAGGCGGGTGCCCATGCGCGCTTCGCCGAGCAGGGTTTTGAGCGCGTCGATCAACGACTGGTTGGTTGCATGCACATGCAGCGGGTGCTCGGGGTGCTGCTGCAACTGCGTGAGGAAGTCCTGGCCGGAAAAGGATTCCAGGGAGTAGAGCAAGGTAATCGGCCGGTCCAGGCCAGCCATTTCTTCCAGTAAGCGCAACATGGCGCGACCGCCGCTGCCTTGCCCGGCAATGATGTGCCGGATACCTCCCGGCAGCGGTTGCAACCGGTCATAGACCGGTCGGCTTTTGATCCCGGTGATCAACATTTTTATTATTCCTCCTGGCTACCGGCGCGGCTAGATGAAAGCCGGCCCTGATGCAAAGCCCAACGATGGTGGGTTGCAGGTAGCAGGAGCACAGGTCGTGCCAGTTATTCAAGCTATTGAAAATAAAGGATTTGTTTGATTTCAGGGCGTGAGGGACAGGCAAAAGTAACCAGGTATGTATGCGTTTTTGCAGCGGTTAGGTGTCATCCGGAACAACACGCAACCCTGTAGGAGCGGCGTGTTCACTGACATTGCGGGTTTCAGTCGCGCTGGAGCTTGCGAATCAACGTCCCGATGTCGATCCCCAGGTGCACCGCCGCTTTACGTTTGCTGCCGCACACATGCACGGCCCTGAGAATGACCTGGCGTTCGAAATGCTGAACCTGCAGCTTGAGGTTTTGCTCCGTCTCCTCTTCGTCGGCCATCACTGGTTTTGCCCGCTCCTGAGGGCGCACCGGGTCGAGCAGTTCAGCCGGCAGATGATGCTCCTGGGCTTCATCGTCAGCGAGCACCGCCAGCCGTTCGAAGATGTTCACCAGTTCGCGGATGTTGCCGGGGTAGTCGTAACCCAACAGCCGCTTGCGGCAACCGGCGGACAGGCTCAGTGACGGCTCGCGGTCGCCATTGATGCGACTCAGCAGAATGTCGATGAGGAACGGCAAGTCATCCCGGTGCTGGCGCAGCGGTGGAATTTCTACCGGCAGGACCGCCAGGCGATAGTAGAGGTCGGCGCGAAACTCACCGATGCTCACCAAGTGACGCAAGTCTTTGTTGGTGGCGGCAATGACCTGCACCTGCACCGTTTTGCTCAACGGTGAACCGACCGACTGGATGGTGCTGTCTTCAAGAAACTTCAGCAGTTTGGCCTGCACGTGCAACGGGATTTCACCGATCTCGTCAAGGAACAGCGTCCCGCCCGAAGCGGCCTCGATATAACCTTGCTTGCCACCCTGCAACGCGCCAGTGAAGGCGCCGCGTTCGTAGCCGAACATCTCCGATTCGAACAGGCTCTCCGGGATGCTCCCGCAGTTGACGTGAATGAACGGCCGATCACCCCAACCGGCGGCGCGGTGGATGTGCCGTGCGATGGCGGTCTTGCCGACGCCCGGTTCGCCCAGCAGCAGCAACCGCGCACGCCGCCGGAATGCGCGCACGCCGGTATCGGCGATGCTCGAGAGCTGCGGCGACAAATGCAATGCGTTGTCCTGTGGATCGCGCAGGCCCTGGGTTTCCACCGGCCGGTTGCCCAACGAGGCGCGACGCTGCGGCTGGCTGCCGTCGAAGTCTTTCTGGGTCAGCATCCTGAACGGTTTTTCGTAGGCCCCGGTGGGAATGGCGTGGGTGCTGCTGAGCAGCACCCGACCTTCCCGCGAACGGGTAAGCGCGCTATTGCCGCCGCGATTCAGCGCCGCCTGAAAATCGTCGTAATTCAGCGCCGAGCGTTGGTAAAACTCACTGTCGGACAAACCGCTGGCTTGCTGGCGGGACACCCGGTTGACCCGCTCGGCGGCGAGGTTGAGAAAGCGCACCCGGCCTTCACCGTCCGTCACGATCAGCGCGTCACTGAAGCTGTCGAGCAAGGCGTGCAGTGCGGGAGTCTCCAGCAAGGCGCCCAGCACTTCACTGCTGACGTTGACCGAAGAGCGCATGCCCATTTGCAGCGTGGGTGGCAGGTTCTTGTCTTTCATGGGTGCAACTCTTCGGCACGGCGCACGCCCTGACTTTCGCGAAGCACCGCCACCCGCCAGGCCACGCCTTCACGAATCAGGATGCGCGAGCAATGCACATTGAAATTCAGCTGGCGTCCGCTCAAGTCGGGCAAGGGCAGGCTGTGCCAGGTGCGTTCGGGCAGGGCGTTGTCCAGCAGCAGCCGAGCGATGCCGTCGCCATGGGTGATGCCAAAGGTTTCTTCGAACGCTGCGTTGCGCCATTGCGGTTGCAAGTGCTCATCGATCACCAGCACCGCGTCAGGCACCGCATCGAACACCCGGCGCAAGGCGTCGATGCGCTGCTCGGCGTCGTGCTGCATGCGCAGTTCCTGACTGACATCGCGAATGCTGCCCCACATGCGCAACAGATGGCCGTTGACGATGGTCGCGCGCACATCATTCTCGACATAGGCCGGCGAGCCGTCGTGCCGGCGATCCACCGACAGCGCGCAGTCCACGTGGAAACCGGCTTCGATCAGGCGCCGCACAAACTCTTCGTTGGCCGGGCTGCGCGGCCAGTACAGGCGCACCGGTTGCTGGTTGAAATCGACATCCGAAGGCATTTCATACACGTCGGCCATGGCGCGATTGCACAGTCGCCAGTGGGAGTCGTTTTCGAACACCTGGCGCACGATTTCGTCGGGGGAGGTGTTGATGTCCACCGCCTCGGCGAACTCGATGCACCAGTACGCGACCTTGGCACTTTGCAGCATCTGGCTCATGACTTCATTGGCGTTGTGCATTTCCCGCAATCGATGACCCAGTGCGCCGAGAGGGATTTTCAGCAGATGCAGGTGCGCCGGGTGCAACGAGCGCCATTCGAGCAATCCGCAAGCGACCACGGGCAGCAAGCCGCCGTTGTGGCGAATCAGGGTCAGTTCCAGGCTATGCACTTGCTCATCGGCGGGCGGATTGGCAAACAACGACTGCACGGCACGCAACGATTCGACACTGAAGATGCGCTCGATCGGCTGGTTCAGCAGCGCTTCGGGGTCGTAGCCCAGTTGATCGCTCAGGCTGGGGGACAGGCTGATCAGTTGCCCGTCAGCGCTGAGGGTGCTGGTCAGCGGCGGCGCCTTGTTGGTCAGTAAATTCAGGATATCCATCGATGGATCGGCTCGATTTGGCTAATGGGACCTGGCTGAAATCACTCAGGCAGTCAAAGCGGGGCATATCGCATGCCAACTGGAAGGCGCGACGAACAGGGGAGCACAAGGGCAGGCGAGTCGTTGAGTGCTGCGATAATGCAACGAAACAGGCATTTATGCAGCACTCACGTTGAGCGTAGTCGGGAGGCGGGAGGTGGTTGGGTCAATCCGATCGGTGACCCCGATCGTTGTCAGGCCTTGCTGGCCGCCAGATAAGCACCGAGGCGGCGGCCCATTTCTTCGCCCAGGGCCTGCAAACCGCTCATCGGACGAACCATGACTTCGAATTCGACGATTTTGCCTTGCTCGTCGAAGCGGATCATGTCGATGCCCTTGAGCGCTTTTCCGCCGACCTTGGCGCTGAATTCGAGGACGACATTCAAGCCGTCCGCAGTCGCCAATTCGCGGTGGTAGGTGAAATCTTCAAAGACGTTAAACACCGTGGTCAGAATCATCGTGACCACCTGGGCGCCCGGGTACGGTGTGTGCGCCATCGGTGAGCGGAACACCGCGTTCGGGTCCAGCAAGGCGGGCAGGGCTTGCAGGTCACCCTCGCGGATCATGGCGTGCCATTGATTCAAGGAGGCAGCTGCGTTGGGGTGCAGTTTCAGTCCGGACATCTTCAACTCCTGTTTTGTTGTTGTTCTGAAAGCATTGCCAGCGACTGTATCTCAATGGGTCTGAAGCGCTGCTTATGGCGCAGTATTCAAGCGGTCGATGGCTGGCCCTCGTGGGTGGCCAGATAGAGTTGGCGGTAAGCGGCCACCAGCTGTTCCTGGCTGAAGGCGAGGTTGCGCCCGCTCGGATTGGGCAGCACCCACACCGTAGCAGTGCCAAACGTCGTTGGTTGCAGGCCCCAGGCAATTTCTCGCTGGCGGGATAACGCGCAATACGCCGCTTTACCGAGAAACGCTACGAAGCGTGGCGCATGGCGTGCGATTTTCTGTTCGAAATTCGCAGCGGCGGCGGTGAATTCATCTACCGAGAGCTGGTCCGCTCGCGCCGTCGGCCGATCCACCACGGCGGTCAAGCCACACTGATACTGCAAAAGCTGCCGGTCGTTTTCCGGACGTACTTCCTCAGGCGTGAAGCCGGCAAGGTGCAGCGTGCGCCAGAAGCGGTTGCCCCTGCCGGCAAAGTGATGCCCTTGGGCCGCGGCCATCATGCCCGGGTTGATCCCGCAAAAAATCACCGCCAGATGATCGGCCAGAATGTCTTCGAGTCCTTCACTCACTTTAAAAACCTCAACCGCACATCACGTTGACCGCGTTGCGTGCCAGTTCCGTCAACTCATCGCGGGATTTGCCTGCCCGCGCCCGGATCGAAATGCTGTGCAGCAACGATGACGCGAGGACGGCGAGGGCGGCCGGGTCGACATCCTTGTTCAACTCACCCTTGTCGATGGCCGCCCGCAGCCGCGTTTCCAGATCGGCATCCAGACGGCTGAGCCGTTCCGACAACACCTCGCGAATTTCCGGGTCTTCGACCGCCTCAGTGGTCGCCGTGCCAATCGCAAAGCAGCCACGGGGCTGGCCGTCACCCGAGAAGTAGATCGCCAACTGCCCTTCATAGAACTGCGTCAACGCCTGGCGCAGTGTCAGCTCATCGTCCGTCAGCGCCGCTTGCATGGCCGCCGCAGCAAATTCCCAGTACTGCTCAAGCGCTTTTATATAGAGCGCGTGCTTGTCGCCGAATGCGGCGTAGAGGCTCGGGCGATTCATGCCCGCTGCCGTGGCAATGCTGTCCAGCGAGGCGCCGGAATAGCCGGTGCTCCAGAAAACTCCCAGCGCCTGCTGCAACGCTGTCTGCGGGTCATAGGCGCGAGGGCGGCCGCGGCCTTTTCCTTCGGTGGTTTTATTTTGTGCCATGTCGTACAAAATCCTTGAATGGAGATTTCGGTGGGGATATTCTTACACCATCGCACAAAATTAAGGAACCAGAAATTCCTTGGTTGCAGGTTTGTTGTAGCGGAGCTCGAACGGGGTGAAGCGGCTACGAAACAGGTGCGGCGGAGCGATCCTCCTTTTTGCGCACGGCAAGGCTGTTTTTAGTGGGTATTAGCCCGATTTCCCGGTTAGAGGTGCATCCGATCATGACCAGACAGTTCGATATTCCAGCCACACAGACCTTCGAGCATCCAGGGCCGGCCCATCCAGACTCGCCCAGGAAACCGCTCAAGGAAAAACTGCGGCCACTGCTGATGGTGGGCGTTCCGGTGCTTTTCGCGGCATACGGGTACGCACACTACCTGGCGGGGGTTCCGTTTGTTTCTACCGATAACGCTTACGCCCGGGTGGCAAAAGCGTCGATCAATGCACGCATCTCAGGGCAAGTGGTCGACATCGCAGTCGAGGATAACCAGCTCGTTCACAAGGGCCAGGTCCTGTTCCGCATCGACCCGAAACCGTTGCAGATCGCGGTTGACCGCGCAGAAGCACAGCTGAGCGTGGCACGGTTGCGCATCGACGGGCTCAAGGCCAGCTATCGCCAGCAACAGGCTGAGCTGCAATCGGCCAGAGAGTCGGCAAATTTCGATCAGAAAGAGTTCGCCCGCAAGAAGGCGCTGGTGGCTTCCGACTTTGTCTCGCGTGCGGTTTACGAGCGTGCGGACACCGACCTTAAAGTCGCACGGCAACGCATTGCGTCCATCGAACAGCAGATCGCCAACACGGTCGTTGCGTTGAACGGCAATCCCGACATCGTCGCCGATAGCCACCCGACGGTACGCGAAGCCAGGGCCCAGCTCGACGAGGCGCAGCTTTACCTCTCGTATGCCACGGTGTACGCACCGGACGATGGCATCGTCGCCAAGGTCGACGATTTGCAGGTCGGCAACTACGTCAACAACGGCGCGCCTGCCTTTGCGCTGCTGTCCGAGCGCGAGATCTGGATCGAGGCCAACTTCCGTGAAACGGAGGTGACGCACATGCGCCCCGGCCAGGCAGCGACCATTCGCATCGACACCTATCCCGATCACGTTTTCAAAGCCCACGTGACCAGCATGAGCCCTGGTGCCGGATCGGACTTCGCCTTGCTGCCGCCGGAAAACGCGACCGGCAACTGGGTCAAGGTGGTGCAGCGGGTGCCGGTTCGTCTTGAACTCGACGAAATGAGTCCGGCGCTGCCGCTGTACTCGGGCACCAGCGCCACGGTCAAGGTCGACACCGGATACCGCACACCGTGGTGGCATCCACTCAAGGCGCTGTTGTCCGCAGGTGCCGATTCATGAACGCCCCAGCGGGAGAGGGCGCCCGTGCGTTGAGGTTCGTCGCGCTGCTGGCGACTTACATGCAGTCGGCGAACCTGCCTGTTCCGAACGCGGTACTCCGGTTGATTCAGGGCAGCCTGTCGATGACCGACGATCAGGCCGGCTGGATCTTCACCTCGTACCTCGCGGCGAGCGCTATCACTATGCCGATCGCGCAGTGGCTCGCTGCGCGTCATGGCTTGAAGCGGGTGTATCAGGCAGCGCTGGCGTTTTTCGTGCTCGGTCTGGTGCTGGGAACGATGGCAACGACTCCGCTGGCATTCATCGGTGCGCGGATCATGCAGGGCCTGGCGAGTGGTGTGCTCGCGCCGCTGTCGATGGCGATTGCCCTGGAGACGCTGCCTGCCGAAAAGCGGGCGAAGTTTGGCGCAACCTGGACGGCCATTGTGCTGTTCGGCATCGTCAGCGGCCCGAGCATCGGCGGCTGGGTTGGCGAGCATTACGGCTGGCGGCCGATCTTCTACATCAGCCTGCCGCTGGCGGCGTACATCTTCCTGGTGATGGCGCTGTGGCTCAAGGAGAAGAAAGCCGAGAAAGCGCCGGCGTTCGACTTCTTCGGCTTTGGCACTTTCACGCTGGGGTTGATCAGCCTGCAAATGCTGCTCGATCGCGGTGAGCGCCTGGACTGGTTTGCCTCCACCGAGATCTGGCTGGAAGCATTGGGCTGTGCGTTGGGGCTGTACCTGTTCGCGGTGCATGTACTGACGGCGAAGGTGCATTTCCTCAATAAGCGTTTGTTCGATGATCGCAACTTCGTGCTGTCGACGATCATCTTCTTCGCCGTCGGTTTTGTGCTGTTGTCGACCATGGCCCTGACCTCGCCGATGCTCGATGAAATTCTCGGCTACCCGCCGGACACGACGGGGTCGTTGACGATCCCGCGTGGCATCGGGCTGGTCGGTGCGTTTGTGCTGATGAACCGTGTTCCCGAGCGTTTCGACCGTCGCTGGTTCGTCGCGGCCGGGGTGGCCGTGGTGATTTACGCCAACTGGCTGATGCTCGGCTATTCGCCGTTGATGGATTGGTCGCCCGTGGCAGTGGCAGGCGCGATCCAGGGGATTGGCATTGGCGTCCTGATGCCGTCGCTGACCAAGGTCGCGTTCAGCACGCTCGATCCCGCGCTGCGCCCGGAAGGCACCGGCCTGTTCAATCTGTCGCGGGTCTACGGCAGCACCCTCGGCGTGGCGATCGTGCAGTTGTTTTTCTTCAACAACACGCAAGCGATGCACATGGCGCTGGTGAGCAATCTGACGCCGTATCACGCCGCGGTGCCGACGTCCCTGCAAGCGCTGGAGGGGCTCAACGAAATGATCACCGGCCAGGCGGCTTTTATCGCTGTGGTCGACCAGTTCAAGATTTTGCTGGTGGCGATGCTGGTGGTCAGTCCACTGGTTGTCTTTCTTCGCAAGCCCGTTCCGACCAACTAGTTTACGTGGAGTTTGCCCAATGAAATCCCATGCACGCTTCATCAATGGACCTCAGTTCAAAAACACCTTCGGTGCGATGGCGGCGTTGGTATTCCTGACTGCCTGCACCGTGGGCCCTGATTATCAGATGCAACCACCGAGCACATCGCAGCACTACGATCAACAGGCCGAGCAGCGCCTTGGCCAGAACGGTGATAAGCGCATCCAGCCGGGTCGTAAAGTGAGCGGTGACTGGTGGAGCGCTTTTCAATCGCCGAAGCTCGACAAGGTGGTTCGTCGTGCCATTGACGGCAACCTTGAGCTCGTCGCGGCGGACGCCACGATCCGGCAAGCGGCGTCCTCGGTGGCGGCGGCGGAAGGCGCGCTGTATCCGCAGGTCGATTTTGGCGCCCAGGCCGGCCGGCAACGGGTACACACCGCCAAAGAACCGTCCGTGTCCAACTTCTATGCGATCGGACCCCGGGTTGGTTTCGACCTTGATGCGTTCGGTGGCAACAAGCGTCTGGTCGAACAGCAGCAAGCGTTTACCGATCTGCAGAAGCATCGCTACGAAGCGGCGTACCTGACGTTGACCGGCAGTGTCGCCAGTCAGGCGTTGCTGGTGGCTTCGGCCAACGCGCAGATGCAGGCCGTCGAGAAACTGCTGGCCAACGACACGAAGAACCTCGAGCTGGTGCGCCTGGCCCACGCCAACGGCACCACCACGCAGATCGATGTCTCGCTGGCTGAAACGCGGCTCGCGCAGGACCGTACGCTGTTGCCACCCCTCGCGCAGCAGCGCGATTCGGCACGTCATGCGTTGTCGATTCTGACCGGCAAAGGCCCGGGCGACTGGAGCGCGCCGGACTTCGACCTGGCCGAGTTTGTCTTGCCGGCCAACGTGCCCGTCAGCGTGCCTTCGGAAATGGCCCACGACCGGCCGGATGTCATGCAGGCCGAGGCGGAACTGCACATGGCCAGCGCGGCCGTTGGCGTCGCGACCGCGAATCTCTATCCCCACGTCACCCTGTCCGCGTCGCTGGCGCAGGCCGCTTCCGGCAACGGCGGTGCCGCACTCTGGGGGTTCGCGGCAGGGCTGGCGGGGCCGATTTTCGATGGCGGTACGCTCAAGGCTGAACGTCAGGCAGCGGTCGAGGGCTACAACGCGACGCTCGCCGGTTACCAGCAGACCGTGATCAGTTCGTTCGGCCAGGTCGCCGACACGCTGCAAGCCATCAACCATGACGCCGAGGAAAACCTCGCGCAGGAGGACGCGTTGCGCGCCGCTGAAACCAGCTTGCAGTTGAACCGGCAAGCCTACACCCAGGGCGAGAACAGCATTCTCCAGGTGCTGGAAGCGGAACGCGCCTATCAGCAGGCGTTGCTGGGTCGAATCCGCGTGAAGACTGCGCAGTACCTCGACACGGTTCGGCTGTACGTGGCGCTCGGCGGCAATTCCGTCGGTGCGTTCGAGCAACGGGTTGCTTATCGCGAAGGCCAGAAACCTTCGTATCAATAGAGGCTGCGGCCGCTGAACATTGGAGTGAAAATATGTCTTACGAAGCTTTTTACGATGACCTTCGCGATACAAGATTTGCGCTGAATCACGGCGCTGTGGAAATGCCGGCGGTTGGATTTGGCACATTGTTCCGCGATCTCAGCGTCACCACCCAAGCGGTCAAGGAAGCCCTGGACGCCGGGTTTCGCCACTTCGATTGTGCCGAGCGTTATCGCAACGAAGACAGCGTCGGCGTGGCGATCAAGGAAACGCTGGAAGGTGGAAAGATCCGCCGGGAAGACCTGTTCATCACCACCAAACTGTGGAACACCAACCATCGTCCCGATCGGGTTCAACCGGCCTTCGAGGCCAGTTGCCGTCGCCTTCAGGTCGACTACATCGACTGCTACCTGATCCATACGCCGTTTGCTTTTCAACCGGGCGACAATCAGGACCCGCGGGATGAGCAAGGCAACGTGATCTACGATTCAGGCGTTACGCTGATCGAGACGTGGAGGGCGCTTGAGCGCCTGGTGGATGAGGGGCGATGCAGGTCCATCGGCTTGTCGGATGTCACGTTGCCGGCGTTGCAGGCGATTGTCGCCGAAGCGCGGATCAAGCCCGCCGTCGTGCAAGTCGAGTCCCATCCTTATTTGCCGGAGTGGGAACTGCTTGAGTTTTGCAAGCAACATGGAATTATCGTCCTGGCGTTTGCGCCACTCGGGCATGGCATGGAACCGAATGTACTGGAAGACGCGGTGCTTACCGGGATCGCCCGGCGCGTGCAGAAGACTCCGGCGCAAGTGGCACTGGCCTGGTCGATTCAACGCGGTGTTGCGTTCCTGACCACATCGGCCACGCCGAGCCATATCCGGGAAAACATCGATCTTTCCACTCTGCCGCACCGGGCGATGCTGGAGATCAAGGAGGAGATTACAACCCGGATACGCTTCAACTCGGTGGTGGAAACCGGTGTGCCCGGGTTTATTCCGCGCAAGCAGTAACCCGAGACGAGAAGGGCGGCCTTCTGTAAGGTCGCTTTTTTTTATCCCTTTTCCGAGGTCCTGCAATGGACATTTTCCAGACCATGCGTTGTTTCGTCGCCGTCGCTCAAACCGGCAGCTTCACGGCGGCGGCGCAGATACTGGACACCACCACGACCAACGTGTCCAAAGCGGTGACCAGTCTGGAGGCCAGGCTGAAAACCCGCCTGATCAATCGCACTACCCGGCGCCTGGCGTTGACCGAAGCCGGGGTTCGCTACTTGCAGCGCTGCGAGAAAATTCTGGATGAGATGCGTGAAGCCGACGAGGAAGCGGGCACCGCTCATACCACCCCGGTGGGCAGGCTGAAGATTCACGCGATGTCCGCCATCGGCAATCATTACGTGATCGATGCCATTGCCAAATACAGGGAGACGCATCCGTCGGTGATGTTCGACCTGACCGTGACCAATCGACTGCCTGACTTGCTGGAGGAGGGGTATGACATGTCGATTGTGCTGGCGCGGGATCTGCCCGATTCAGGGTTTGTCGCGCAAAGGCTTGGCATCACTTACAGCATTCTCTGCGCCTCGCCGGTGTACTTGAAGAAACGTGGCTGTCCGGAGTCTCCAACGGCGCTTGGCGAACATGATTGTTTGCGGATCGTGAATACGGTCATGCCGGTTGAAAACTGGGCATTCGAAGGGCCTGATGGCGTGGAGACGGTGAACATTCCGGTCTCTCCGTTTCACGTCAACACGGCCGATGCAATGACTGTCGCGATCACAAACGGGATGGGGATCGGTATTCAACCGATTGCATCTGCCGTTGACGGTCTGAGAGCAGGCACGCTAGTGCGTGTATTGCCGGAGTATCACTTTGAAGAGTTCAACTTGTTTGCGATCTACCCGTCACGAAAGTTCGTGGACGCAAAGATAAAGACATGGGTGGAATTTCTGAAGGATTACATACCGGTGTTATTGGCATCCGATGAAGCGATCGCCGGTTCAGCCGCCGGGCGCTGATGCAGGGGGGGGCGGCAGGCATGGAGTGTCGACCCCCCATCGTCCGCACGGTCCTCAACCATTCGAACAGCCGGTGCCCATCACCTGGTACTGAAGGATATGGCGTTGACCCTTCGAGTCTTCATAGGTCATTTGCTTCGGCACCGGCGCGCACTCGTCTCCTGTATCGGACACGGTAATGATTTTCTGGATGTCGAGTTTCATGCCGTAAGAGTAACTTTCAACCGGAATCTGGCTGGCCGCATCAGTGGGAGTTTCATCCGAGTAGGCCTGTGCGGCTACACCGGCAAGTGCCAGAAACATCGCGATCTTTAACGTTTTCATGGTGTTCACCTTCGCATCGAGTTTCGGTGGGTCCCGGTGACTAAGTGGCTGTTTGATTCATTTGTTCACCGGGTGAAGTCGATGCTAAGAGTTTAGGCTTTCCTCAAATAGCGGCCCGCTGGAGAAACACTGTTGCCAAATTGCGCAGGTATGCTGGGATGGCCGCTTCGGGAGGGTTATTTTCTTTGCTTCCTGCCGGGCTTCGTGGCGGATCAAATCGATCTAAAAATACCGTTCCGCACGGCTGACGGTGGGCTACTATTGAACATGTAGGTGAAGACGCAGACTGATGCGCAAACGGATGGCAAGGACACGTGGGGCGCGTTCCGAAGGGTACACGGTTAGAAAGATCTCCGCGCTGAGATCCAGCCCTTATGCCGTGTGAAGCAGAAGAGCACAAAACTGTTCTGTGAGAATCCTGATAAACCTTGTAAGCCGGAGACCAGCACCGGCCACCTACTCGAATCCCAAAGCCCGCCTTGTGCGGGCTTTGTCGTTTTCGTCATTGTCTCCGCAAAACACCGCAGCTCCCTGTGGGAGTTTCTATGTTTCAGGGGAACAAAGCCCCCACTAACGACCAGATCAAGCGGGACACCGATATTGGCCATTTCGATCCCCTTTTGGCCGACCTCGCACTATGAACTGCCCAGTTCGTCAGCAAGAATCGAAGCAGCATTGCTGTTCCAGCACGCTGACAACATCACAACAAGAATCCCGTTTTCCTTGCCCTTGGCAATTTTCAAGTCCTGCCGTGCACAGAACATAAAAACCAACGGGGAATTCATTCATGGTCACGATGAAACGCATACTGGGCGCCACCGTGTGTGGGCTGACGCTGCTGGCCAGCGCCGTGCACGCCGAACAGCGGGAACTGCGGGTGTACAACTGGGCGGATTACATCCTGCCGTCCGTGCCCAAGGACTTCGCCGAGAAAAGCGGCATCAAAGTGACCTGGGATACCTTCGACACCAACGAGTCGCTGGAAGCCAAGTTGCTCACCGGTAACTCGGGCTATGACCTGGTGGTGCCGTCCAACCAGTTCATCGAAACCCAGATCAAGGCCGGAGTGTTCCAGAAGCTCGACAAGTCCAAACTGCCGAACTGGAAGCACCAGGACCCGGCACTGCTCGCGTTGCTGGACAAGAACGACCCCGGCAATCAGTACGGCGTGCCTTACATGTACGGCACCGTGCTGATCGGCTTCAACCCGGCCAAGGTCAAGGCCGCGCTGGGCGAGAATGCGCCGGTGGACAGTTGGGACCTGGTGTTCAAGCCGGAGAACATGGAGAAGCTCAAATCCTGCGGCGTCGCGATGCTCGACTCACCTTCGGAAATCCTGCCGCTGGCGTTGCACTACCTGGGCCTGGACCCTAACAGCCAGAACCCGGACGACTACGAAAAAGCCAAGGCACTGATGCTGAAAATCCGGCCTTACGTCACCTACTTCAACTCCGCCAAGTACATGACCGACATCGCCAACGGCGATATCTGCGTCGCCATCGGCTACTCCGGCAGCTTCTACCAGTTCGGCAATCGCGCCAAGGAGGCGGGCAACGGCGTGGTGGTCGATTGGCGCTTGCCGAAGGAAGGTGCGCCGATCTGGTTTGATACCTTCGCCATCCCGAAAAGCGCGAAGAACGTTGAAGAAGCCCACGAATTTCTCAACACCTTGCTGGACCCGACAGTCATCGCCCCGATCAGTGACTTCCTCGGCTACCCCAACGCCAACAAGGACTCGATTGCGCTGATCAACAAAGAGATCACCGGCAACCCGAACCTGACACCGACCAGCGAAGCGTTGAAAACACTTTACGTGGTGCAGCCGTTGCCGCAAAAACTCGAGCGGGTTCGCACGCGGGTCTGGACCAGCATCAAATCCGACAAATAACGCACATGTGATTCTGTTCACTTGAGTAAATCTTCAGGCGGGAAAGAAACCTGTGGCGAGGGGATAAATCCCCTTGCCACACACGTGTGCACGCGCGCCTAAGTGTGAACAGTAAACCTTTGCGAGATTGCGCAAAGGTTTGAATGCCCCTCCGTTGTTCAGATCCGCGCCAGCGCCTGAGCCAGGTCCGCACGCAAATCCTCGACATCTTCAACCCCCACCGACAATCGTACCAACCCGTCGCCGATCCCAAGTTGTGCGCGGGTGTCGGCGGGGATGGTGGCGTGGGTCATGATCGCCGGGTGCTCGATCAGGCTTTCCACGCCGCCCAGACTCTCGGCCAGGGCGAAGATACGCACGCTCTCGAGGAAGCGCGTGGCGCCGGCCAGATCACTTTTCAGATCGACAGAAATCATTCCGCCGAAACCGCGCATCTGCCGCTTGGCCAATTCATGTTGGGGGTGTGACGGCAGGCCCGGATAGTAGACGCGCGCCACCTGCGGTTGACGTTCCAGCCATTGCGCCAGTTCCAGCGCGTTGCTGCAGTGTCGCTCCATGCGCAGCGCCAGGGTCTTCACGCCGCGCAGGGTCAGGAAGGCGTCGAACGGTCCCGCGATCGCACCCACCGAGTTCTGCAAAAAGCCCAGGCGTTCCGCCAGTTCGGGGTTCTGCCCGACCACGGCGATGCCGCCGATCACGTCGGAGTGGCCGTTGAGGTATTTGGTCGTCGAGTGCAGCACGATGTCGAAACCCAGTTCCAGCGGCCGCTGGATCCACGGGCTGGCAAAGGTGTTGTCGGCCACGCAAATGATGCCGCGCGCGCGGCAGATGCGTGCGACGGCGGTAAGGTCCGTGAGGCTCAGCAACGGGTTGCTCGGCGTCTCGACCCAGACCATCCGCGTATCGTCCTGCAAGGACGCTTCGAAGGCCGCGAGGTCAGTCAGGTCGACGAAACTGAAACGATGGCCGGCGCTGCGTTTGCGCACCTTGTCGAACAGCCGGAAGGTGCCACCGTACAGGTCATTGCCAGAGACAATGTGCGAGCCGGCGTCGAGCAGCTCCAGCACGGTGGAGATCGCCGCCAGCCCCGAGGCGAACGCGAAGGCCTGGGTGCCGCTTTCCAGGTCGGCGACGCAGCGCTCCAGGGCAAAGCGCGTCGGGTTGTGCGAGCGGCCGTAGTCGAAACCCTTGTGCACGCCGGGGCTCTGTTGCAGGTAGGTGGAGTTGGCATAAATCGGCGGCATCAATGCGCCGGTGGTCGGGTCCGGTGCCTGCCCGGCGTGGATCACCCGAGTAGCGAAGGCGCGCGGCGCGGCGTTTTCATCGTGTTGACTCATGCAAGGGATCTCCGCAAATGATTGAGCAGATCGACGCGGGTAATCAGGCCATGGAAGCCCGACGCGTCGGCGATGATCGCCACCAGTCCGCGATCGAGTTCGGTCTGCAGCTGGGCCATGCTGGCGCTGGCTGGCAGGGTTTCCACTTTGTCGGTCATTGCGCTGGCCACGGTCAAGCGGAAGTGTGAAGGATCTTCCGCCATGCCCAGCAGAATGTCGGATTCGTCGATCACACCGACCAGTTGCTTGCCGTCCACCAGCACCGGCAGTTGCGACACATCCGCCAGGCGCATGCGCTGGAATGCCGTGAGCAAGGTGTCGTCCGGTCCGACGCTGATCACCCGGCCATCCTCGAACCGCCGCGCGATCACGTCGCGCAGATCGCCATAAGGTTTGCGTGCCAGCAGCCCTTGATCGTTCATCCACTGGTCGTTGTAGACCTTCGACAGGTAGCGGGTGCCGGTGTCGCAGACGAAACTGACCACGCGCTTCGGCTCGGTTTGCTCGCGGCAATAACGCAGCGCCGCGGCCAGCAAGGTGCCGGTCGAAGAACCGCCGAGAATGCCTTCGGCGCGCAATAACTGGCGGGCGTGGTCGAAGCTTTCCTCGTCGCTGATCGAATAGGCGTGGCGCACGCTGGACAGGTCGGCAATCGACGGAATGAAGTCTTCACCGATACCTTCCACGGCCCACGAACCGGGTGTGGTCATGGTGCCACTGCGGCTGTATTCGGCCATTACCGAACCGACCGGATCGGCCAGCACCATTTCCAGATCCGGCTGCACGCGCTTGAAGAATCGGGTCAACCCGGTCAGCGTGCCGGCCGAACCGACACCGACGACGATGGCATCCACGTCATGCTGGGTCTGCGCCCAGATCTCCGGCGCGGTGCTGCACTCATGGGCGAGCGGGTTGGCGGGGTTGTTGAACTGGTCGGCGAAGAATGCGTCGGGAATGTCCAGCGCCAGCCGCGCCGCGACGTCCTGGTAATAATCGGGATGGCCCTTGCCGACGTCGGAGCGGGTGATGTGCACCTCGGCGCCCATGGCCTTGAGGTGGAGGACTTTCTCGGTGGACATCTTGTCCGGCACCACCAACACCACTCGATAACCCTTGGCGCGGCCGACCAGCGCCAGGCCGAGCCCGGTGTTGCCGGCGGTGGCTTCGACGATCGTGCCACCGGGCTTGAGCCGACCATCGCGCTCGGCGGTGTCAATCATCGCCAGGCCGATGCGGTCCTTGATCGAGCCGCCGGGGTTCTGCGATTCGAGCTTGAGAAACAGCGTGCACGGGCCGGTATCAAAACGGCTGACGCGCACCAGCGGCGTGTTGCCAATCAGTTCAAGCACGGCAGGGCGGGAATCGTTCAGCATGTTGTCACCTCTTCGCGGGTATTCGCACTGAAGGACGGCAACCGGCAGCACGTCCTCGCGCCTCCGTTGCCAACAATGCATCGCTTGGACCATAGGCCGCGATTGCCTCACTCGCAACCTTGTGCGGCCAGCCGGTCACGTTGCGCCTGGAGAGATTGCGCAAGTCGGCAATACTGATTCGACCCTTGTTGCACAGGAGCGAGCACCATGAAGAAGGAAAGCAGCGGCGGCGAATCGGCCTCTGCGCTGATCGACATCCGAATCAAGGAATTGGATGACTGGCGGGGCGAGACGCTCGCGCGCATCCGGGCGATCATCAAGCAGGCAGACCCCGACGTGGTCGAGGAATGGAAGTGGCGAGGCGTGCCGGTGTGGTCGCATGCCGGGATCATCTGCACGGGAGAGACGTACAAGACCGCCGTGAAGATGACCTTCGCCAAGGGCGCCTCGCTGGACGATCCCTCGGGCCTCTTCAACGCCAGCCTTGAGGGCAACACCCGACGGGCGATTGATCTGCATGAGGGCGATGCGATTGATGAGCAGGCGCTCAAGGCGCTGATTCGTGCGGCAGTGGTGCTCAACACCTCCAGATGAGTTGGCCGTTTGTATCCCTAAGTATCCGCCGTGCCCACAGCTATCTTCGCTTACAAATCCATGGCGTCCACGACACGTACGGGATACACGGCGGCGGCCTAATGAGGGCACCACAACGGTATAACCGGAGAAACGCCATGTTCCGCATCAATGCTCGTCACGCTGTCAAAATGCTCGGTGTCGCTGTTGTCACCACCGCCGCACTCGCTGCGTTCTCCGGCGTGTCTCAGGCCGAAGAAGTGAAAGCCCCTGCAAAAAGCTGGCAGACAGGGATTCATCGCACCGATCTTCTGAAAAAGGATCTCGACGTCGACGGTCGCGAAGTGATCCAGGTTCGGGTTGATATTGATCCGGGCGTCTCGTCACCCAACCACTCCCATCCAGGCGTGGAAGTGGCTTATGTCATCGACGGCACGTTCGAATATCAACTGGAAGGGCAGCCTCCGGTCACGCTGAAGGCCGGTGACTCGCTGTACATCCCGGCTGGCGTCGCGCATATCGCGAAGAACGTCGGGACAAAAACCGGCTCCGAACTGGCGACGTACATCGTGAAGAAAGGCGAACCGCTGGTTGTGATCAAACAGTAAGACCCGCTGAATCTGCAAGAGCCAACACATCCCCCTGTAGGAGCAGCCTGCGGCAGCTCCTACAGAGGTTTTGTGGTGGGTTGAGGAGGGCGGTCGATTGCTGGTGGTCGAGTCGGCGCTACACAAAGCGCAACCACGATCAGCCCCAGCGCTACCGCGAAGGTGACCCGCATTCCGTGGGCTACGGCTTCGGGTTGCGCGGTGGCGATGTCGGCTGCCTGCGAGGCAAGGGCGAACACGGCGCCCAGCGCGGAGGCTCCGGTGATGAGTCCGAGATTGCGCGACAGGTTGAGCATGCCCGAGACAACACCGCGCTGGTCTGGCGCAACATCGGTCATGACCGTGGTGTTGTTGGCCGTCTGGAAGACCGCATAGCCGAGTGTGATGACCACCATAGGCACAACGTAACCGCCGATGCCGATTGTCCGTGGCAACACCGACAGTGCAAGGCAGCCGACGGCCATCGCGATCAGCCCGGCGACCGTCATCCGTTGTGCGCCGAAACGGTCGGCGATCCGGCCAGCGGGCACCCCTGTCAACGCCGCGACACACGGCCCGACCGCCAGCACCAGTCCCACCACAACCGCTTCCAGTCCAAGTCCATGGGCGAGGTAAAACGGCCCGACCACGAGCGTCGCCATCATCACCGTCGCCACCAGCGTGCTCATCGCCAGGCTGCCGCTCAGCACCGGGTTGCGAAACATCGCCAGTCGAATCAACGGCGAAGCGACTCGTGTCTCGACGAACGCGAAGAGCCCCACGCCGACCCCCGCGGCCAACAGCAAACCCATATTGAACAGCCCGAAATGGCCGCGGCCGAGGGTCATGGCCAGCGCATACGCCGCCAACGTCAGCGCCAACACCAGGGTGCCCCACATGTCGAAACGGGCACGCCCGGTGGCTGGCCTCTGGCGGTCGGCGGGTAGATAAAGACGTGCGAGCAGCAACGTCATCAGGCCCAAGGGCACGGTGACAAGGAAGAGCGCCCGCCAGCCGAAACCGGCAATCAGCAGACCGCCGAGCGACGGTCCCATCGCGGTGCCAATCGCCGACATCGTTCCGAGCAAACCCATGGCACTGCCGGTTTTGTCCTTCGCTACCGTTTCGCCGACGAAGGCCATGGTCAGCGCCATCATGATCGCCGCGCTGAGCCCTTGCAGGGCCCTGGCGCCAATCAACATGCCCAGTGTCGGAGCACAAGCGCACAGTGCCGAGGCCAGGGTGAACACGCCGATGCCGCCGAGCAGCAAGCGTCGACGCCCGATCAGGTCACCGAGCCGACCGACGCTGACGATCAGCGTGGTGATCGCCAGCAGATAAGCAATGACGATCCACTGCACTTCCTGGAACGTCGCGTTGAACACCTGCGCCAGCGTCGGCAACCCCACATTGGCGATGCTGGTGCCGAGCGACGACAGCAGCATCGACAGCGACAGGCTGATCAGCGCCCAACGCACGGAGGGTGTCTGTGGTGCGTTGTCTACGAGGGCAATAGTCGGCTTCATTCTGTCTCTCTTGATCTGGCACTCCCAAAGCGGAGCTGTCAGAAATCTACGCCAGCACCTAACATGGCGGAAGGCGCATGCTTTGCACTTTATTCGTGCGTTCAACGCCATCTCACTTTGTCGCGGGGCGAGCCATGTCCAATCCTGATTTCAATCTGCTGATCACCCTTGATGTGCTGCTCGCCGAGGGCAGCGTGGCGCGTGCGGCGAAACGCTTGCGGTTGAGCCCTTCGGCGATGAGTCGGGCGTTGGCGCGCTTGCGTGAAACCACGGGCGATCCGTTGCTGGTCAGGGCCGGGCGAGGGCTCGTCGCCACGCCGCGGGCGCTGGAACTGCGCGAGCGGGTCAGCCAGCTGGTGCAGGACGCCGAGGCGGTGTTGCGTCCGGCGCAGCAGCCTGACTTGAAACAACTGGTGCGCACTTTCACGTTGCGCACCAGCGAGGGGTTTGTGGAGAACTTCGGCGCGCCGCTCATTGAACGCCTCGTCGAACAAGCGCCTGGCGTGCGTCTGTGCTTCATGCACAAACCTGACAAGGACAGCACGTCGCTGCGTGACGGGAGCGTTGATCTGGAAACCGGTGTGGTGGGGAGGGCCGCCGGGCCCGAGCTGCGTACGCAGGGTTTGTTTCGCGACCGTTTTATCGCCGTGGTGCGTACGGGGCACCCGCTAAGCCAGGGCGAGATCACCCCGGAACGCTACGCGGCGGGCGGCCACATCAGTGTTTCGCGGCGTGGGCTCGACAAGGGGCCGGTCGATGAAGCGCTGGTGACGTTGCAACTGGAGCGGCAGATCGTGACCATCGTTGCCGGTTTCTCCACTGCGTTGGCGCTCGCCCGCGCCACTGACTTGATCGCTACCGTTCCTGAGCGGCACACCGAAAACCTGCGGGCGGGCATGCACAGCTTTGCGCTGCCGTTTTCCTTGGCGGAATTCACCGTCGCCATGCTTTGGCACCCCCGGCTGGATGCCGATCCGGTGCACCGATGGTTACGCGGGTGTGTTCGTGAGGTTTGTGCGCAATAGCGCGTTCTTCAAATGGAAAATGGACTCAAGTGGCGCTGATGAGGAAGCCATGTGTTCCCTATGGAGCCTGAACTTCCCTCAGGCCGACGTGCCGGCCGATGCACGGATGGCACTGATGGGCCGTACTCAAAAAGTGAACGAACGGGAGGAATGTTGGGCCAGTTCGGCATCCAGCAGGTGCTCGGCCAGCACATCATTCAAAAAGCGGAACTGATCGTTGAGCCCGACTACTTCGTTGCTGAAGTGGTTGGCGGCGGCCGGCATCAGCAGCGCTTCGAAATTCTTGTCGAACACCAGCGACAGCACTTTGCGCGAAACGACCTGCTGCGAGTAGTAGTTGTTGCCGAACACCGGAAAGCTCACGGCGAGGGTGACGGTGTGGATCATGATGTGCGCTCCTCGGTCAGGACGTACCACGAAAAAACGGTCAGCGTGAAGGCTGTCAGGGCCAGGCAGGTCAGCAGATGGATCAACATGATTTTGCCCCTCCGGTTCGGGGTTTTGTGTCGGGTTGAGGTTGATCCTACGCTGACGGTTCACGAGCGGAAGGCATTCGCGGCGATGGTGAATATCGACGGAAGTGATGGTCGGTTTTTGTGGTGTTCTTGAGTGCCTCATGGCGGACTTGCCAGCGATGAGGCACTCAGCAACACCATCAACCCCAGAGCAGGCCCTCACCGACGCCTATACTCAAATCAGGGTGCCTTAACCCCCGAATAACCTGTTCACGGGAAGACTGTAGGACATGCGATCTTGAACCTGCGTTCGCTGATCGTCGCCGTGCTGCTGGTGTTGGCGGGATGCGCCATGCCTGCGCGCGCCCCGGCACCAGCGCCGCCGGTGATCATTTCCCAGAGCACCTGGCAGCAGGTGGATCGGGACATCATCGCCGCGTCCCGGTCCGCCACCGAACAGGCAAGAATCTACTCCCGTGGCGCCATGGATTACTGGCGCACCCGCGTCTATCAACTCACCGAAGAAAATTTCATTCCCTGGTTCAGCAGCTACTGGACCCAGGAATGGCTGTCGATGAAGGTCAGCTGGTACTCCCTCAGCGCAAAGGGCGAGCAGGATGCTTCGTCCAAGCGCCTGGCAGCCTATCTGCTGGAGCAATACCAGAAACGTGTGCTGGCCCCGGTCGCGGTCGAGATTGATCCCGACCAGATCCTCGGCCTGGCCACGGTGTTCTACGTGGATATTCTTCAGGAAGAACTGCAAAAAATCTCCCAGCGCCACGGCGTCCCCATGGCCCAGCTCAATGGCCGTATCCAGAAAATCCCGGCCATCGCCCTGGGTCCGCCGCCCGCACGGGATGCGACGCTGTACCAGGTCGTGCACACCCAGCCGCTGAACACGTTGCCGGCTTACGCGGCGCTGATCGACAAGATCCACAAGGCCGGCGGTAGCAAGGGCGTTGATTCGACCGACACCGCCATGGCACCCGTGGCCAAGCGCGCGAGCCAGCGGATGGAAGCCGAAATGGCCCCGCGCGGTGCCGCCAGCGCGGTGTCCGCAGCGGCGGGCAAGCTCGCAGGAGGCTTGATTACTCTGGGCGTGGCGGGGATTCGCGCGTTGATTCAGGCCAGCGACCGGCCGGACAGCGAGGCGCTGATTCGCAGCAGTCTGGGCAATACGTTCGACAAAGCCTGGATAAAAATGGTGCAGAACCCGACCACTGGTGTGATGGCGGGGACGTTGTACATGGCCAGTCAGATCGAGGGCAATCTGGCGGGGAGTGCCGAAGTACCGTCGGTCAGTTCGGACGGCGACACGGTCGATTGGAGTCCGCCCCAACCGACTAACCCGCAGAACGACCCATAACCCAAGGAGAACGACCATGTCCTACGTTGATGGCTTCCTCGCCGCCGTACCCACCGCCAACCGCGAAAAATTCAAGAAACACGCCGAAACCGCTGCGGCCATTTTCAAGGAAAGCGGCGCGCTGAGCCTCGCCGAATGCTGGGGTGACGATGTGCCCGACGGCAAGGTGACGTCGTTTCCGCTGGCGGTGAAACTCAAGGAAGACGAAACCGTCGTGTTTTCCTGGATCATCTGGCCGGACAAGGCAACCCGAGACGCCGGGATGGAAAAACTCATGAACGATCCGCGCATGCAGCCGGACGTCAATCCGATGCCGTTCGATGGGCAGCGCCTGGTGTTCGGTGGTTTTGAAATGATCGTGAAGGCTTGAGCATCAATCACGGGATCACTCCGACGCGGGGGTGATCCTGCAACTTTTTCGATTTTGGATCTCGCTGTCCGTCGGTCGCTCCCTGACGAATTCGAAACGCGGTTCACCTTCGCTATAGTGAACCAGCCAGCCCCATTCCAGTTCTGACTCATCCTGACCCGGTTGCGGTGGCATGGCCCACCATGGCTCTTTGCTGATGATTTCTCGCATGGCCCCGTCCCGTAGATTCGGTTGGTTCAACTATAACGTGCATGTCAGGAGGTGCCAGGTGTGAGCGACGAAACCCCGGAGCCGGTCAAACGGCTGTTTTTCGCGTTGAGCTGCCCGCTCGAGCAACGCAAGGCCATCGCCCAGTGGCGCAGTGCGCTGCAATTGCGTCATGGGCGCCCGGTGCCGGCGGAAAACTTTCACCTGACGTTGCTGTTTCTGGGCACGGTTGGCGTAGCGCAGATTGCCGAGATCTGCGTGGCGGCGGCGAAGGTGCGTGTTCCCGGTGTGGCGTTGCGAGTGGCGCTGGATCGGCTGGATGTCTGGCGCAGGGCAGGGGTGCTGGTTCTCGCGCCGGAGCAAGCGCCGCCGGAGTTGTTGCGGCTGGTGTATGCGCTGGAGCAGGCGATGTTGCCGTTCGGTTTTGAGGAGACGCCGAAGGAGTTCCGGCCACACCTGACGTTGATGCGCGACTATCGGGCGCCGGTGCCTGAATCGGCGACGCCGCCGGAGTTTCTTCTGCGGGCGGACCGGTTCGTCTTGTTTGAATCCCACAAGGGCCGCTATCGGGCGCTGGCCGAATGGCCGTTGGTTCCGGCATAAAAAAGGCGCCCGAGGAGGGCGCCAAATTCACCTGAACCGAGGAAGCCAGGTGAGGCCGTTCGTCAGAGAGGAGTGCAGCGGTGGTAAGGCGCTGCGTGAACGGAAAACGAGTGATCATCCCGGATCAAACTGTGGGAGCGGGCTTGCTCCGGGGTGATCACAAATATTTTTTACTTCCCGAGCTTCACCCGCGTCCAGCCCCGGGTCATCACCCGCTGAACCCCGATCGGCATGTCAGGAATCGCATACAACGTCGCCATCACGGCCAGCGGTGGATACGAGCCCGGATCATTGCGAATCGCTTCATCCACCAACGGCGTCGCCGCTGCGTTGGCGTTGCTGTAGCCGATGTTGTTGGTGATCTCGGCGATGATGTCCGGGCGCATCAGGAAGTTCATGAACAGGTAGGCGTTCTCGACGTTCGCCGCATCCCGCGGGATCGCGACCATGTCGTAGAAACTGCCGGCGCCTTCTTTCGGAATGCTGTAGTCGATCTTCACCTTGTCGCCCGCTTCCTGCGCGCGGGCCTTGGCTTGCAACACGTCGCCGGAGTAACCGACCGCCACGCAAATGTTGCCGTTGGCCAGGTCGGAGATGTACTTCGACGAATGGAAGTACGCCACCGACGGCCGGATCTTCATGAACAGCGCTTCCGCTTCGGCGATCTGCGCCTTGTCCTGCGAGTTCACCGGGTAACCCAGATAGTGCAAAGCCGCGGGCAGCATCTCGGTCGGCGAATCGAGGAAACTGATGCCGCAGGCTTTCAGTTTTTCCGCGTTTTCCGGTTTGAACAGCAAGTCCCAGGAGTTGGTCGGGGCGTTGGCGCCGAGCACTTCCTTGACCTTCTGCGGGTTGAAACCAATGCCGATCGAGCCCCACATGTACGGGAAGGCGTGAGCGTTATCCGGGTCGCTGGCAGATGCGTTTTTCAGCAGGACCGGGTTGAGGTTTTTCCAGTTCGGCAGCTTCGACTTGTCCAGTTCCTGATAGACGCCGGCCTTGACCTGCTTGGCCAGGAAGCTGTTGGACGGCACGACGATGTCGTAGCCGGATTTGCCCGCGAGCAGGCGTGCCTCAAGGGTTTCATTGCTGTCGAATACATCGTAGGTCACGCGGATGCCGGTCTCGTCTTCGAATTTCTTGACGGTGTCCGGGGCGATGTAATCGGACCAGTTGTAGACGCGCAGAACCTTGTCATTGGCCTGGGCGCCAGTGGCCATTGCGCCCATTAAGGACAGTGTCAGCAGAGTCCTGCCAAACATTTTCATCGGTACAACTCCAATTCTCTTTTTATTCAAAATCACACAGCAAAAATGCAGTGAACATAAAACCTTTGCAGCAAACCCAAAACCCGTGGAGTCAACACAAAACCTGTGGAGTAAACAAAACTCCTGTGGCGAGGGAGCTTGCTCCCGCTTGAGTGCGTAGCACTCACAAAATTGGCAGGGTTTCCGGATTTTTCGGGGTCGCTTTGCAACCCAGCGCGAGCAAGCTCGCTCGCCACAGGTTTGGTGTTCACTGACCTCTTCAGCAATGGCACTAAACCGTCGCTTCTACCATTTGCTTTTTCGGTTGCTGCCACGATTCGTTGGCGGTCTGGTCCATCGCTTCCTGGATCGCCCGTTTACGGCTGGCTTCGGCGCGGCGGCTGAAGTACCAGACCATGAACGTCACGATCGAAACGGCGAGCAGAATCAGGCTGGCCACGGCGTTGATCTCAGGCTTCACACCCAGGCGCACCGCCGAGAACACTTCCATTGGCAGGGTCGTCGACCCCGGCCCCGACACGAAGCTCGCCAACACCAAATCGTCGAGCGACAGGGCAAACGACATCATGCCGCCGGCCGCCAGTGACGGCGCGATCATGGGGATGGTGATCAGGAAAAACACCTTGAACGGCTTCGCCCCGAGGTCCATGGCGGCTTCTTCGATGGACAGGTCCAGCTCGCGCAAGCGCGCCGACACCACCACCGCCACATACGCCGCACAGAATGTCGTATGGGCGATCCAGATAGTGACGATGCCGCGTTCCTGTGGCCAGCCGATCAGTTGCGCCATGGCCACGAACAGCAGCAACAGCGACAGACCGGTGATCACTTCCGGCATCACCAACGGCGCGGTGACCAGGCCACCAAACAACGTCCTGCCCTTGAAGCGCGTCACGCGAGTCAGCACAAACGCCGCCAACGTCCCCAGTGCCACTGCGGCAATCGCGGTGTAGCAGGCGATTTCCAGCGAGCGCACCACCGAGCCCATCAATTGGGTGTTGTCGAGCAGGCCGGCGTACCACTTGAACGACCAGCCGCCCCACACCGTCACCAGTTTCGAAGCGTTGAACGAGTAGATGACCAGGATCAGCATCGGCAGGTAGATAAACGACAGGCCGAAAATCAGCATGAACTTTGAAAATCCGAAGCGTTTCATCCCCGTGCCTCCATCTCTTTGGCCTGGCTGCGGGCACAATCAGGATCAACAGCATCACCACCGCCAGGGCAGACGCCACCGGCCAGTCGCGGTTGTTGAAGAACTCTTGCCACAGCACACGGCCGATCATCAGGGTTTCCGGGCCGCCCAGCAGTTCCGGAATCACGAATTCACCGACCACCGGAATGAACACCAGCATGCAACCGGCGATGATCCCGTTCTTGGCCAGCGGCACGGTGATTTTCCAGAAGTTGTTGAAGTTGCTCGAACCCAGGTCCGAACCCGCTTCCAGCAAGCTCTGATCGTGCTTGACCAGGTTGGCGTACAGCGGCAACACCATGAACGGCAGGTAGGCATACACCACCCCGATGTACACGGCCGTGTTGGTGTTGAGGATCTCGATCGGGTGATCGGTCAGCCCGGTCCACATCAGAAACGCGTTGAGCAAACCGTTGTTGCTGAGGATGCCCATCCACGCGTAAACGCGGATCAGGATCGCGGTCCAGGTCGGCATCATGATCAACAGCAGCAAGACGTTCTGCGCTTCCTTGCTCGCTTTAGTGATCGCGTAGGCCATCGGGAAGCCGATCACCAGGCACATCAGCGTGCTGAAAAACGCGACCTTCAATGAGCCGAAGTAAGCCGAGATGTACAACTCATCCTCGGTCAGCAGCAAGTAGTTGCCGACGTTGAGGAACAGCTGGAATTTCTGTTCGGCGAAGGTGTAGATCTCGGAGTAAGGAGGAATGGCCAGCGCCGCTTCCGAGAAGCTGATCTTCATCACCAGGAAGAACGGCAACAGGAAAAACAGGCAAAGCCATAGGAAAGGAATCCCGATGACGAGCTTTCGACCACTCGGCATCAGCCGCATGAACTGCTGATTGAGTGTTTTCATGAGCGCAGTACCACGCCGCTGTCGTCTTCCCACCACACGTAGACCTTGTCGTCCCAGGTCGGACGCGCGCCACGGCGTTCGGCGTTGGCCATGAACGACTGCACGACTTTGCCGCCGGGCAATTCGACGTAGAACACCGAGTGACCGCCGAGGTAGGCGATGTCATGCACCTTGCCCTGGGACCAGTTGTAGCGGCTTTCGGGCTGGGTGGTGCTGACCAGCATTTTCTCCGGACGGATCGCGTAGGTGATCGATTTGTCCTGCACCGACGTGCTGACGCCGTGACCGACGTAGATCTTCTGTTCCAGATCCTTGCTGTGAATGATCGCGTGCCCTTCAAGGTCTTCCACGACCGTGCCTTCGAAGGCGTTCACGTTGCCGATGAACTCGCAGACCATTCGGCTGACCGGGGCTTCATAGATGTCGACCGGGCTGCCGATCTGGGCGATCCAGCCCAGGTGCATGATCGCGATGCGCTGGGCCATGGTCATGGCCTCTTCCTGATCGTGAGTCACCATCACGCAGGTCACGCCGACGCGCTCGATGATTTCCACCAGCTCGAGCTGCATTTGCGAACGCAGTTTTTTATCCAGTGCGCCCATCGGCTCATCGAGCAGCAACAGCTTTGGACGCTTGGCCAGGGAGCGGGCGAGGGCCACACGTTGACGCTGGCCGCCGGACAGTTGATGCGGCTTGCGTTTGGCGTATTGGGTCATGTGCACCAGGCGCAGCATTTCTTCCACGCGGGCGTCGATTTCACTGGCGGGCAAACGGTCCTGCTTCAGGCCGAAGGCGATGTTTTGCGCCACAGTCATGTGCGGGAACAGGGCGTACGACTGGAACATCATGTTGATCGGCCGTTCGTACGGCGGCATGTCGGTGATGTCCACGCCATCGAGCAGAATCCGCCCTTCGGTCGGGCGCTCGAAGCCGGCGAGCATGCGCAGCAGCGTCGATTTGCCGGAACCGGAACCGCCGAGCAGGGCGAAGATTTCCCCTTGATGAATCTCAAGCGAGACATCGTCCACTGCGGTGGTTTCGTCGAATTTCTTGGTGACGCGGTCGACTTTCACCAGCACCTTTTTCGGTGACGGGTGACCTTCAAGAGCCTTCCTGTAAATGCTGGAGGCGTTTGCCATGTGAAACTCCCAACAGGTTTCAGTCGTCGGGCCAACGCGGCCTGACTTAATAGTTGATTGCAAGCCAGCACTGGGCGGGCTTATTCGGCGCCGCCGTCCTGGCTGCCTGGGTCGTACTTGTTGTTATTGCAGTGTGTTGTTTTCGCGAGTCACGGACGTGCAAAGGCACGCCCGCCAAACTCGCGGGGGCAGTAAATGGGTTTTTTGGGTCAGCGGGTTTTACGCAGCGCGGCCCGTCGCCGGCATGCATCGCCGAACGCCTGGAAAATACTCAAATAGGGCGGATTCGAAAGCACCTGCCATTCCGGGTGCCATTGCACGCCGACGGCGAAGGCCGGGCTGTGGTCCACCGAAATCGCCTCGATCAGGCCGTCCGGCGCAATCGCTTCGGCGCGCAGGCCGGGCGCGAGGCGGTCGATGCCCTGGCTGTGAATCGAATTGACCATGAACTCGGCCGGCAACTCCAGCGCTTGGAACACGCCACCCGGTTGCACTGTCACCGCATGTGCCGGAGCGTATTGCACCGCCAGCTCGGGGCTGTCCGCTTCTCGGTGATCGAGCATGCCCGGCAGTTCATGCACCTTCTGATGCAGGCTGCCGCCAAACGCCACGTTCATTTCCTGGAAGCCGCGGCAGATGCCGAGCACCGGAACGCCCGCCGCAATGGCTGCACGCAATAAGGGAAGGGTGGTGGCGTCCCGCGCTGGATCGTGATCCGTGCCGGGAGCGCTGGCCTGGCCTTGATAGTGGAAGGGTTCCACATTCGACGGCGAGCCGGTGAGCAACAGGCCGTCGAGCTGCGATAGCAGGTCATCGATTTCGGTCAGTTCGCCCAAGGAAGGAATGACGACGGGCAGCCCCAAAGCCGCGACGCTGACAGCACGCAAGTACTTGTCGCCGCTGACATGGTAGGGGTGCAGGCCAATCTGTTTGACGCACGCTGTAACGCCGATCAATGGCTTGAATGCCATTTTTATCACCTCGAAGTTTCACACTTGAACGAGC
>LNAP01000885.1_pt1 | contig 33043 bp, 24 predicted proteins | sample 602601 | NCBI WGS metagenome assembly LNAP01 (sample SAMN02440304, study PRJNA202911) | soil metagenome | biome: Subtropical and temperate rainforests or woodlands; isolation source: soil samples (1 kg each in a 20% v/v slurry with milli Q water) were... ...
GTTGACGATGAAACCCGGCGTCGAACGGGTGTGCACCGGTTTTTTGCCCCAGGCCTTGGCGGTGTCGTACAGGCACTCGGCGAGTGTCGGATCGCTGGCCAGGCCGGAGACGACTTCCACCAGCGCCATGACCGGTGCCGGGTTGAAGAAGTGCAGACCGAGCAGGCGTTGTGGATGTTCAAGCTGTGCGGCGATGCTGGTGATCGACAGCGACGAGGTGTTGCTGGCGAGGATGCAATGCTCGCCGCAGATGCCTTCGAGCTGGCGGAACAGCGCGCGCTTGACCTCGAGGTTCTCGACGATGGCTTCGATGATCAGCTCGCAGTCGGCCAGGGTCTCGATGGTTTCCACGGCTTGCAGGCGGGCAATCGTCGCGCTGCGCGACTCGGCCGAGAGCTTGCCGTTCTCGACTCGTTTGCCCAGTTGGCAGTCGATGCCTTCGATAGCCTGCGCCGCCGCGCCGGGGCGGTTGTCCAGCAGCAATACCGGATGGCCGGCCTGTGCCGCGACCTGGGCGATACCGGCACCCATGGCCCCGGCGCCGATCACGGCGATGCGTGCGTTGGTGTTCAGTGCGGTCATGACTCAGCGCCCCTTGAAACTTGGGGTGCGTTTTTCCATGAAGGCGCCGACGCCTTCGCGGTAGTCCTCGCTGCGCCCGGCCAGACGTTGCAGATCTTTTTCCAGCTCAAGCTGCTCGTCGAAGCTGTTGCTCAGGCTGGCGTTGAGGCTGCGCTTGATCAGCGCCAGGCCGTAGGTCGGCTGGGTGGCCAGGTGGCGTGCGAGCTTGAGGGCTTCGTCACGCAACTCGGCATCTTCGACGCAGCGATAGATCAGGCCCCATTGCTCGGCCTGTTCGGCCGTCAGGCGATTGCCCAGCAGGGCCAGGGCCTTGGCCCGCGCCATGCCGACCAGGCGCGGCAAGGTCCAGGTTCCGCCGGAGTCGGGGATCAGGCCGATCTTGCAGAACGCCTGGATAAAGCTGGCCGAACGACCGGCCAGCACCAGGTCGCAGGCCAGGGGAATGTTGGCCCCGGCCCCGGCGGCCACGCCGTTCACCGCGCAGATCACCGGCAGCGGCAGGTCGCGCAACTGGCGGATCAGCGGGTTGTAGAAACGTTCGATGGACTCGCCCAGGTCCGGCACCTCCGCGCCGGGGGCGACGTTGCGGTCGCTCAGGTCCTGGCCGGCACAGAAGCCACGGCCTTCGCCGGTCAACAGCAGCACCCGGGCCTCGGGATTGGCGCGCACCTGCTTGAGCGCTTCGCGGACCTCGCCATGCATCTGCGCATTGAAGCTGTTGAGCTGCTCGGGGCGGTTCAGGCTGAGGAGGGCGACGCCTGCCTCGACGGAAAACAGGATGTGTTCGAAGTTCATGGTTCTGGCGCTCTCTGACGGGTCGTGGGAGTCGTTGGCCGCTGCGGCGGCCTAGTGGCCGGTGAAGCTGGGCCGGCGTTTTTCCTGGAAGGCGCGGATGCCTTCTTCGCGGTCGCGGGTGCCGGCCAGCACCGTGAAGGCGTGGCGCTCGAAGCGCAGGCCGCTGGCGAGGTCGGTGTCCAGCGCCTTGAGCAGCGCCTCCTTGGCCAGGCGCAGGGCCAGCGGCGCCTTGCCGGCGATCAGCCGCGCCAGCTGCAGGGCACGCTCGACCGTGAGTTCCGGTTGGGTGACCTCGCTGACCAGGCCGGCGCGCAAGGCATGGCGGGCATCGATCGACTCGCCGCCGAGGACCATCTGCATGGCCAGGGATTTGCCGACCGCTCGCAGCAGGCGCTGGGTGCCGCCGGCGCCGGGCATGATCCCGAGGTTGATTTCCGGCTGGCCGAAGCGCGCGTCCTCGCCGGCGATCAGGATGTCGGCGTGCATGGCCAGCTCGCAGCCGCCGCCGAGGGCAAAGCCGTTGACCGCGGCGATCAGCGGTTTGCTGAAGCCGGTGATCTGCTGCCAGGAAGCCTGGCGCGGGTCGTTGAGGATGCCGGTGAGGTCGCGCTCGGCCATTTCATTGATGTCGGCGCCGGCGGCGAATGCCTTGCGGCTGCCGGTCAGCACCACGACCCGGGTCTCGCTGTCGGCCTGGGCGGCGTCCAGGGCGGCTGCCAGTTCGCCGAGCAATTCGGTGGTCAGGGCATTCAGGGCGGCGGGGCGTTGCAGGGTAATCAGTCGAACGCCGCCATCGAGGTTTTCGACAGCAAGGGTTTGAGGCATGGCGGATGCCCTCACGGTGCACGCTCGGCGCAGGGCCGGGTCATTATTGGATCGGCAGGGGAGCCGGTTTTCGCCGAGTATATCGCCAATGCGATACATAAATGCAATGTAAAAATATGATTATTGTGTCTTTATGTTGAGGATTTGAGTCTGTTGCGCCAGGACGGAGAGGGGCGATCAAGTCGTGATTTTCCAGGTTTTATTGGGGTTTGTGGCCTTTGTCTGGCGGCCTTCGCTGAGTAGAGACGCGATACTGTTTTTCCGCTTTTTCGTTTAAGCTTGATGTGATACAAAATAAATCCTGATCGGCATCGCTTTGCGCGCTATGTCGACTTGCCGCCTAGCCAAGGAGTACCTCATGACCTGCTACAGCCTCGACGGCCTGACCCCGGTGGTCCATCCCAGTGCTTATGTGCATCCGTCCGCCGTGTTGATCGGCGACGTGATAGTCGGTGCCCATTGCTACATCGGCCCGCTGGCCAGCCTGCGCGGCGATTTCGGGCGGATCGTGCTGGAGGAGGGGGCCAACCTGCAGGACACCTGTGTGATGCACGGCTTTCCCGACAGCGACACGGTGGTCGAGCGCAACGGCCATATCGGCCACGGCGCGGTGCTGCACGGCTGCCGGATCGGCGCCGATGCGCTGGTGGGGATGAACGCGGTGGTGATGGACAACGCCCGGATCGCGCCACGCTGCTTCGTGTCCGCGGCGGCCTTCGTCAAGGCCGGCTTCGAGTGTGCGGAGCAGTCGCTGGTCATGGGCGCCCCGGCCAGTGTCAAACGCCGCCTCAGCGACGAAGAGCTGCACTGGAAGCAGGCCGGCACCCGTGAATACCAACAGCTGGCCAGGCGCTGCCTGGAGCAGATGCAGGTCTGTGAGCCGCTCGCGGAGCCCGAAGCCAATCGCCCGCGTATCACCGACAGCGGCCTGCGCCCGAAAAATACCGCCCAGTGAACAAACCAGGGCACAGTGGGTCGTGCGCTCCAGGCCACTCCAAGCCGGTGAAACCCGGTATATTTCTTCCTTTTTGTCCGGTACGCCCATGTCGTCCCTAGCACCTTTGAATCACCTTGTGACCCGTTTCCAGGAGCAGACGCCGATTCGCGCCAGTTCCCTGATCATTACCCTGTACGGCGATGCCATCGAACCCCACGGCGGTACGGTATGGCTGGGCAGCCTGATCCAGTTGCTCGAACCCATCGGCATCAACGAGCGACTGATCCGCACCTCGATCTTCCGCCTGACCAAGGAAGGCTGGCTGACCGCCGAGAAAGTCGGGCGCCGCAGCTATTACAGCCTGACCGGTACCGGCCGCCGGCGTTTCGACAAGGCCTTCAAGCGGGTCTACAACGCCAGCGTGCCGGCCTGGGACGGTTCCTGGTGCCTGGTGATGCTGTCGCAGCTCGGCCAGGACAAGCGCAAGCAGGTGCGCGAAGAGCTGGAGTGGCAAGGTTTTGGCGCGATTTCGCCGGTGCTGCTGGCCTGTCCGCGCAGCGATCGGGCGGATATCAACGCGACCCTGGTGGACCTCGGCGCCCAGGAAGACACCATTGTGTTCGAGACCACCGCCCAGGACGTGCTGGCCTCCAAGGCGCTGCGCCTGCAGGTGCGCGAAAGCTGGAACATCGACGAATTGGCGGCTCATTACAGCGAGTTCATCCAGCTGTTCCGGCCGCTGTGGCAAGCGCTGCGCGAGCAGGAGCAACTGCAGCCGGCCGATTGTTTCCTGGCGCGCCTGCTGCTGATCCACGAATACCGCAAACTGCTGCTGCGCGATCCGCAGCTGCCGGACGAGCTGCTCCCTGGTGACTGGGAAGGACGGGCGGCGCGCCAGCTCTGCCGCAACATCTATCGCCTGATCTACGCCAAGGCCGAGGAATGGCTCAACGACGCGCTGGAAAACGCCGACGGTCCGTTGCCCGACGTCGGCGAAAGTTTCTATCGGCGGTTTGGCGGTTTGAAGTAAGGCGCTCGCAAAGTGTCCCCCGGATACCGACTGACCAGGTTCTTGGCCGCAGGGTGTCGCCATGGTCGTGCAGGATGGCATCAGCCCGCTTGCCGATCCGGCAGCTGCGGCTTTGTCACTTGTGGTGCGAACCCTCGTACTTGAATTCGACGAGCAGCAGGCGTACCGGTCGCCATCGCCGATATAAGCCACCTCCGGACGCCCTGCCTGTTGCAAATGACCCTCAGGATCGTCGGCAGCCCTGGTCGCGATCTCGTCAACCTTCCCGGATAAGTAGTGCTCGCCGGACAAAACTGTTCCCGGTTTCTCCCCTCCATCAAAGACTTGCGCCCCGATACAGAGTTGGGGCGGCGGCGAACTGCTGTCAATCGGAGCGATAACCCCGGATAGGACCCAGTCCTTGTGTTCAGATATTGCCGTGGAGATTCTGCTTGATTCTCTTTTTTAATTAAGTTTTATCTTATGAGTACAAAGGAAATATCTTATAGATATTGGATTTTCGTTAAATATATTATTTCGCGAGAATTCGTGAGTGCGTATCTTTCTCGATTGGTGATCATAAATATTTATTTAACTTGGAGTCTGTGCTGGTGAAAGGCAGATGAAGGGTTGGGCTGGGGGTAAGAGGAACATAATTGAATTAAGAAACAGGCACGCTTTTCGGCTTTGGCCCAAGGCAAAGGATTTTTAATCGTAGTCTTGTTTTTAGTGGCGAGAGAGTCTCTCGTTAAAATGCGGCGATCAGTTTAGACGTGAAGGCTCACTCTAATAAACCTTAAGGATATCGTATGTTTTCTGCCTCGCCTTACACCAGGATCTTCTGGGATGAATATATTATCAAGCCGCAGTCATGCGAATATAACCTGGTTCTGGATCAGGGCATCGAAGGTGATCTGGATTTAAACAGGCTGTGTTTGGCCGTAGAGGGTATAAGTCGAGACTATATTCTGTTTAATCATGTTCTCGATGAAAAGGATGGACAGCTTTTCTGGGTGAAAGCCGATAACCCCATAACCCTCGAGTATTTCGATTCACCCTGCGATGCCCAATCCCTGGTACGTACTCCCTTTGACCTCCGCCAAGGGCCTCTCTGTCGCTTCCATCTGATCAAGACTGGCGAACGACGTTACAACTTTCTTGTCGTCGTACACCACGTGCTATTGGATGGCCTGTCTGGCGACGAGTTTTATGCCTTGTTATCTGAATATTACAACAAGGGCCCGCTTGGGCTCGCGCCGGCAGAGGCGTTTAGTGATCTCCTCGATTTATATGCGCGCTATGAAGATGACGTTGCTCAATTGCGTGGGCGGTTTGACTCGATGGGGTTCTGGCGCGACTTGTTGTCTGGTTGTCCGCGGCGTGCCGAGTTGCCCTGCATATCCTCCGGACAGAGGCAAGAGACAGCGGGCGAAGTGCGTTTTGATGTCTCGTTCGCCGACTGGCGAGACCTGAAGGCCGGGATCAAATATGCCAATCATTTTCTAATATTCAAGACGTTGTGGGCGATCTTGATCGCCCGTCAGACGGGGCAGGAAAAAGTTTGCATTGCCTATCCTGTCGCAGCGGAAGGAGGGGAGAAAGTCTATTATGGCGGGCAGGTGAATACCGCGGTATTTCCCTTGGCGTTACTTGCTGATTCGAACTTTTCAAGCTTGTATAAAACGACCCTCGACTATACGAAAAAACTTAAGGTCTCGGGACGGCTGCGCCACTCCAAGTTGCCGGTTCATTACATGCTCGGCGAGAGTCCGGTTGCCGAATTGAACGTCAGTTTTTCCCAGGGTTTTCTGAAGAATTTTCCGTTGACATTTGATGGTTGCCGGGCACAGGTCAATCATCGCTTCAATGACGACCTGGCAGGCACTGAATTGTTGTTGGAGTATCAGCAGTCGAAAGACGCCTTTGAGTTCAGGCTCAGGTATGACGCGAATCTATTCGACGCGGTACAAATGGCTGAACTCGCGGAGCAATACCAACATTTGCTGTGGTCGTCACTAAGCGAGCCGGATCGGCCGCTTTCCACGCTGCCATATTTATCCGAAGAGCAGGCGCAGCGTCTAGAAAATCAATTCAATAACGACAGTGAAGTGCCGCTGGAACACGTCACGACGCTGTTCGCCGGTTTTGAGGAAAATGCCCGTCTTTACCCCACGCGGATGGCATTGGTCGACAGCCGGCAGGCATTCAGTTATGGGGAGCTCGCGCAGCGTAGCAGCGGCCTGGCGCGTAGGTTGCGTGAGGAATATCTGCGTATTTGCGGCGAGGAAATGCCGGCCGATACCTTGGTCCCCTTGTATGTGCAGCGGGGGGCCAACGCAGTCGTGGCCATGCTGGCAATCATGAAGGCTGGCGCGGCCTATGTGCCTTTGGACCCTTACGCCCCCGCGCAACGGCTGGCGTATATCCTGAGCGATGTGGGCAGCCCCATTGTCTTGACCGAAACGGCTCTTGAGAACTCATTGAAGGAAAGTACAGCCGATAGCTACTGCCTGCTGATCGATCGGCCGGGAGACCGAGTGTCTGGCAAAGAGCCGATACTGCTTCCCGAGGTGAGCGGCGAGCAGTTGGCTTATGTCATTTATACCTCCGGGACAACAGGGAAGCCCAAAGGCACGCTGTGCGAACATCGGGGTGCCGCGAACATGATTCTGGGTCATGGCCGCCGGCTGCTGAGTCGTGAGCAGGGTGTTCTGAACTGTCTGCAATTTGCCACCCTGGCCTTCGACGCGCATGTGTTCGAAGTCTTCATCGCTCTTAACAACGGGCATCGCCTGTGTATCGCCAGCGAACCCCAGCGCCTGGATCTTGAGTTGCTCACCGCGCAGATGCGCGAGTGGCAAATCAACTTCTGCCTTCTGCCGCCCGCACTGCTGGGTCCCCGTCCTCTATTGCCGGACTCTCTGCGTTGCCTTGCCGTAGGCGGGGAGTCGACTTCACAGGATGTGCTCGATCACTATCTGGCGGCGGGTTTGCGGGTTGCCAACCTGTATGGGCCCACCGAAGCCTCGGTCAGTGTGAGCATCAACCTGTATCGAAACAATGGTGCCCGCAATATTGGCCTGGGTATTGCCAATATGCGCTGCTACGTGGTGGATGAGCATTTTCACCCGCTGCCATTGGGGGTTGAAGGCGAGCTTTGCCTGGCGGGAATCGGCCTTGCCCGCGGTTATCTCAATTTGCCGGAACTGACGGCCTCGGCGTTTATCGAAAACCCCTTCAGCCAGGATCCGGACTACCGTCGGCTGTATCGCACCGGCGATCGTGTGCGGCGCCTGGCTGATGGCAGCCTGGAATACTGTGGCCGAGCGGACCAGCAGGTGAAAATTAACGGTTACCGCATCGAGTTGGGTGAGATCGAGAGTGTGATGCGTGCCGTGCCGGGAGTGGCTGAAGCACTGGTCACGGCGCGCAAGGAGCCTGCGCCGCAGCTTCAGGCCTGGTTCGTCGTCGCTTCCGGCAGCGATCTGACGGTCGAGGGGTTGTGGCGGCAGTTGAGTACCCAATTGCCGGCCCACATGGTGCCAACGGCGATGATGGCGATCCCGAGGATCCCGCTGACGGTCAGTCGAAAAGTGGATTACCGAGCGTTGCCCGAGCCGGCGATGATCGATCAGAGTGTCCCTTTCCGCGCGCCTGGCAATGAGTTGGAAAGCCGGTTGCTGGCGCTGTTCAACCGCCTGCTTGGTAGCCACGCAGGCATTGACCATCACTTCTTCCGCTTGGGCGGCAACTCGATTCTGGCGATCAGGTTGTGCCATGAAATCTATAAGGCCCTTGGCATAAAAGTATCGGCGCTGACACTGAACCGGTATCCGACGGTGGCGCTGCTGAGTGAGCATCTTGCCCAGCAAGAGCGGACGCTGTCGGAACCCTCGATCGCAAGGAGCGGGCGCAGCGAGGCGCGGCTGTCTTTCCAGCAGTCGCGCTTGTGGTTTATGGAGAATCTGTCGGGTGGCGCCACGCATTACCTGTCGCCGGTGCTGTTGCAGCTGTCCGCCGATGCCGACTGCGCGACCTACATCAAAAGTTTACAGGCGGTGGTGGCTCGTCATCAGGTGCTGCGGAGCCTGATTCGCCAGGATGAAACGGGCGAGGCGTATCTGCATGTCACCGAGCAGGAGCTGGCGGTACCGATCCATTCGGTGACGCAAGTGCAGTTCACTGCCTGCCTGCAACAGGCGCTGCAGCAGCCGATTGACCTGCTGCGCGATCTGCCGTTGCGGGCAGCGATCTACCGCTACCGGAATGAGGTCGGGGCAGAGGTTACGGTGAGTCTTCTGGTGTTCCATCACATTGCTTTCGATGGCTGGTCAATGGACGTGCTGCTGCGGGAGCTGGCGGCGCTTTATCAATATTTCCTCGGGCAAACGGAACAAGCTCCCCCGGCGCTTGATGTGCAATATCTCGACTATGCGGTTTGGCAGCGTGAGCAGTCCGATGACCGGGCCAGTGCCGAGGCCCTGGCATTCTGGGATCAGGCGCTGGATGGCTACCAGCAGCTGGATATTGCTCCGGATTACCTTCGCCCCACGTTTTTTGATGCACGCGGCAGTCACTGCGAGGTCCTGCTGACTGCATCCTTGGTGGCAGCACTCGAGTCGTTGGCCCGCAAGGAAGGGGTTACGCTGCATGCCGTGCTGTTGGCCGGCTTCACCCTGTTACTGGCACGTTATACCAACCAGGATGACATCGTGGTGGGGACACCGTTGGCCAACCGCAGCCAGCCGGAGTTGGAAAGCCTAATCGGCTTTTTCGTCAATAGCTTGCCGCTGCGCAATCGGGTGCCTGACGAACTCTCGGTGTGCGAGTTTATCCGCCAGGTCGCGGCCAATACGGCGCAAGTGCAACAACATCAGAGCTTTCCGCTGGAGCAACTGGTGGATCGCCTGGGAGTGCCACGGGACTTTTCGCGGCATCCACTGTTTCAGGTGATGTTCGCTCTGGAAAGCACGGTGGACGCCGCTTGTCCGGATTGGCTTTCGGTGGTGGATCTGAGTGCGTATGAGCAAACGGCCAAGTTCGACTTGACCCTCACGTTGACGCCCGTTGCCGGGCGGATCAATGCCCGGTTTAACTTCGCCACCGCGCTGTTCAGCCAGGACACGATCAGTCGCCTGGCCGGCTACTACGTCACGGTCTTGCAGCAGATGGTCGAGGGGGCCGAGCAGCCGCTGAGAAGCCTTGGCCTGGCAAGCGCCGCGCACATGCAGCCGCAGCTTGCGATGGCTGAGGAGCGGCGTTTCGAGTATTCGTTCGAGCGTACCCTGCAGCACGATTTCATCCGTTACGCGCAGCAGCATCCGCGGGCCGTGGCGGTGATCGATGAGCTGGGGGAAATGACCTATGGCGAGCTGTATCTGGCGGCCCTGACGCTGTCTACCCAGTTGCGCTTGCAGGGCGGCATGACAGGTGAGGCGATTGCGATACTCGCGGACAAGGGACGCCTGCAGCCTGTGGCGATACTGGCGGCGCTGATGTGTGGCAAAGCCTTCCTGCCGATGGATAAAGGCTGGCCGTTGCAGCGCCGCCTGGGCGTGATGGCCCAGGCGAGCATCAATACCCTGTTGAGCAGCGAGCCATGGGAGACGTCGCAGATCAATGTCGTCGGCCTGAGCGCCACGGGGCAGGCCCTCACGCTACCACCGCCGGCGCGGCTCTTGCCTGCCGTCGATGCCGCTGCGGACAGCCTGGCCTATATCATCTTTACCTCTGGTTCTACAGGCACGCCAAAAGGCGTGGCGATCGAGCATCGCAGCGTGGTGAATATGCTCGAAGGTACCCGTCGTTATTTCGCTATCGACGCGTACGACCGCAGCCTGGCCCTCAGCGCGCTGAGTTTCGACCTGGCCATTTTTGACATCTTCAGCCCTCTTTCAGTGGGGGGCGCGGTCGTCATGCCGGCCGAGAACGATCGGGTCAACCCGCAGGCCTGGTATCAATCGATCATCAACCATCGCGTTACGGTGTGGCTGAGCGCGCCCGCGCTGCTGGAGCTGTTGCTGGACTATGTCGGCAATGCCGGACTTCTCTCCGGCCCGGTACCCGCGTTGCGCGCGGTGATGGTAGGGGGGGACTGGATTGCCACGTCATTGCCTGAACGCTGTCGGCAGTGGGCCCCGCACAGCCGTTTCTGCAGCGCCGGTGGCGCAACGGAGGCGGCGGTCTTCTCGATTCTTTATGAGGTCCCGCAGGAACCAGTCCGGTCGGTCAGCATTCCGTATGGCAAGCCGTTGCCACACGAGCGTTTCTATGTTCTGGATGCTGAATTGCGACCGCTGCCTGTGGGGGTGAAAGGCGAGATGTATATCGCCGGTGAAGGGTTGGCGCGCGGCTATTACGCGGATGCACAGCGCACCGCCGACAGCTTCTTCTGGCATGAGCACTTGCAGGAACGCGTCTACCGTACCGGGGATGCCGGGCGTTTCCTCAGCGACGGCAACCTCGAGTTCATGGGGCGGATAGACCAGCAAGTCAAAATCAACGGTTACCGCATTGAACTGGGGGAAATCGAGAACATCACGCTGTCCTATCCCGATATAACCATGTGTTGCGTGGTATTGATTCAGCATCCGCAACCTTATCTGGCGGCCTACTTGGTCGCTACCAAGGCGGTGGACATTCAAGCGCTGAGTCAGTATCTGCGTGGTGAGTTGCCGCAATACATGCTGCCAAAGGCGTTTATCCAGCTGGACAGCATGCCTCTGACCGAGAACGGCAAGATCGCCCGAAAATCGCTGCCGCTCCCCGAGAGCGAACAACGCCCCCTGGTCGCCGCCGAGAGTGATCTGGAGCGCGAGTGCTGCCTGATCTGGGGGGGATTGTTGAAGTTGGAGCGCGTCAGCGTGGAAGACAACTTCTTCTCCCTGGGCGGCAACTCCATTCTGGCAATCCAGGCCTGTTACCAGATCAGCCGCAGGTTACGGAGGGAGGTCACCCTGGGTGAACTGGGGCAATATCCGACGATCCGCGCCTTGTGCCGTTACCTCAGGCTTAACGGCAATGAGTCCGGGCCTTTGCTGATTCCGGCGCTGCAGCGTGATACCTGGCCACTGTCGTTCTCGCAGATGCAGCTGTGGTTTATCGAGAAGCTCAACGGTGGCAGCAATCTGTACCACGTACCGATGCTGTTCCGCCTGAGCGCCGAGGTCGATCTGAGCGCTTATCGCCAGAGCCTGAAGTCCATCGTTGCCCGCCATCACGTGCTGCGCAGTGTCATTTGCCAGCCGTCGGCTCTTACCGCATTGTCGAAGTTGACCGACAACGAGTTGCGGGTGCAGCAGTTGCGGCTCGATGCCGCTGGCTGGCAACAACAGTTGCTCGGCGACATTGACCGGCCATTTGCTCTCGATTCGGAAATTCCCCTCAGAGCCAGTCTCTATGAGGTCCGCCAGCCTGACGGCAGTACGATCTTGTACAGCCTGATTGTCGTGCATCACCTGGCCTTCGATGGCTGGTCACAAAACCTGTTCCTGGAGGAGTTGCAAAACCTCTATGAGTCGTACCGACGAGGTCAGCAACCGACATTGCCGGACCCGCTCCTGCAATATGGAGATTACGCTTGCTGGCAGCGTGAATACCTCGATTCGGCTCGGTTGTCAGAACTGAAAACCTTCTGGCAGCACCAACTGCAGGGCTGGCAAACGCTGGAGATGCCGCTCGATTTTGTGCGGCCGGCGCAGTTTGACCACCGCGGGGCCAACCATGGCATTGTATTGCCCGAGGCCCTGATGGCTCGGGCCGAGCAGTTCATTCGACGGGAAGGCGTAACGCCTTTTGCGCTTTTCCTGTCGGCATTCAATCTGCTGCTCAGCTGTTTCAGCGGCCAGCAGGATGTTCTGGTCGGTACGCCGGTAGCCAACCGACCGACGACGGAAACCCGATCGGTAGTGGGTTTCTTCGTCAATACCCTACCGTTGCGCACGCAGATCAACGACGAGATGCCGTTGTCCGAGTACGTGCGCGAAGTCTTCAAGTCTGTGCTTCAGGTGCAGAAGTATCAGAGCCTGCCGCTGGAGCAGTTGATCGATGCTCTGCAGGTACCACGCGATCTGTCGCGGCATCCGCTATTCCAGGTGCTGTTTGTGCTGGAGGATGACGGGCAGACCCCGAATTTGCCTGATTGGCTGGAACCGCAAAGCCTGATGGAGCAGTACCAGGCGGCAAAGTTCGACCTGACCCTGAACATACAGAAAGAAGGTGAGCGCGTGCAGGCCGTATTCAACTACGCGACCGCGCTCTTCACTGCCCCAACCATGAGCTGCCTGTCTCGGTACTATCTGCGCATTCTTGAACAGATCGTCGGGGAGGGGCATTTGCGGATCAATCAGCTGGAGCTGGTACCCACTGTAGAGGTCCGGCGGCAGCGCGAAGCCTGGAAGTCCTGCCCGCCAGCCTATGATTTCGAACGGGCGATCCATCACGATTTTATCCAGCATGCCCGGCAGCAGCCGCGAGCCATTGCGATTATCGACGGCCTTGGCGAGCTGACTTACGGTGAGTTGTATCAGGCTGCTCTGACTCTGTCGTTGCAGCTGCGCCAGCATGTGGACATGGACGCCGAGACCATTGCGGTCATGGTCGACAAAGGTCGGGCCCAGATCATCGCGGTGCTGGCGATCGTGATGTCCGGCAAGGCTTACCTGCCACTGGACAGCTCCTGGCCGGAAGGTCGGCGGCGGGATGTTCTCAGGCAGGCGCAAACCCGGGTGGTGTTCAGCAGCAAGCCATGGAAGGAGGAACCCGAGGCCAGGCTGCTATTGATCGATCCATACGGTGCGGTTGCCATGTTACCCGCCGCGAGTATGGGTGAACCCATGCTCCCCGACGCGTCTGAACTCGCCTATGTCATCTTTACTTCAGGTTCTACCGGTGTCCCCAAGGGCGTCGCCATTGAACATCGGGGGGCGGTGAACAGCATTGTCGACACCATTCAACAGCTCAATCTCAATGCCCTGGATCGTGGCCTGGCCCTTAGTGCTCTGAGTTTTGATATTTCGGCGTTTGATATTTTTGGCTTGCTGTCGGTGGGTGGCACCATGGTGATGCCATCGGAAGCGGAGCGTTACCAACCGGATGCCTGGCATCGTTTGATGGTGACCCATGGGGTGACGTTCTGGAACTCCGCGCCTTCGGTGATGACATTGCTGGTGGAGTACCTCGAATCCGTCCAGGCCGATGAAAATGGCTGGCCGATGCTACGTACGGCGGTATTGGTAGGGGAGGTGATTGCCAAACCGCTACCGGCGCGTATCCGCCAATGGAACCGAGGTTGCAGGGTGGTCAGTGCCGGCGGCGCGACGGAAAGTTCCATCTGGTCGATTCTCTACGACATTCCGGATGCTCCGATACTGGCGCCGAGCGTGCCTTATGGCAAAGCCATGGCGCATCAGCGCTTTTATGTACTGGACAGCCACATGCGCTTGCTGCCGCCTTGCTTGCCCGGCGAGCAGTACATCGGTGGGGCAGGCGTTGCCCGAGGCTATTTCCGCAATGAGCCGATAACCCGGGAGCGATTCATCTACCACCCTGAACTGGACGAGCGGCTTTACCGGACCGGGGACGCGGGACGTTATCTACCTGACGGTAACCTGGAGTTCATGGGGCGCATGGACTTCCAGGTGAAAATCAATGGCTACCGGGTCGAGTTGGGGGAGGTGGAAAGCCAGGCTCTGGCCTTTGACCCGATAAAATCCTGCTGCGCCATCGTCTGCAAGGATGAAGTTCAAGAGCGTCTGGCGTTGTACTACGTCTGTGACGAGCCGCTGGTGGAGTCCGAGCTGCTGGAGTCCATGAGTCAGCGGTTACCGCTGTACATGATCCCGACCGTCTTGATACGCCTGCCGGCGCTGCCTTTCAACTCCAGCGGCAAGCTGGATCGCAAGGCGTTGCCCGCCCCCGGGCAGAGAGAGCAGAACCACTACGTCGCACCCGCCAATGGACTGGAACAGCAATTGTGCGAGCTGTGGCAGGTCACCCTGAAGCGCGAGCAGGTCGGTATGGCGGATGACTTCTTCAGGTCGGGAGGCACTTCGCTCATGGCGATCTCGGTCTGCATGAAGATGTCGGAGTTGCTGAAAACCTCGATCCCTGTCGTCAGGCTTTTCCAGTGCCGTACGTTGAGAAACCTGTTGGCGGTCACTGAAAGTGGCCTGGTGATACCGTTGAATCCGGCAGAGAGCGGCGCGCCAGTGTTGTGGATGATTCATCCGGCCCTGGTTGGGGCCGAAGTCTTCTATCCCCTCGCGCAGGAGTTCCAGGGCAGGATGAACTGTCAGGGCATCGATAATCACAACCTTTATCACCAGCCGACGATCAGCTCACTTGGGGCGCTGGCTGACCGGTACCTGGATGAAATGATTGTCAATGGACTGCAGGTGGATACCGGCAGGGTGCATATCCTTGGCTGGTCGCTGGGCGGGTTGATTGCCCTGGAAATTGCCGCCAAGTTGGAGCAACGGGGAGCTACCGCTGTTTCGCTCTATCTGCTCGATAGCTTCTACCAGCAGGGCACGGCGGAGATTCCGCTTGCCGCACTGCTGCCAGTGCTGGGGCTTACGGGAGCCGCCGCCGAACGTGCCCGGAGGGTCGCCGAAGTGGAGGAGCAGTTGTCGCAAGGGCAGTTGAGCGTCAAATTGCAGGCGACGACGGTCACGTTGTTCAAGGCGATGCAGGCCAATCCGCAGTTGCCGGGCTCTGTGATGAAGTCGCTTGTTGCTGTCACGGATAACGGGTTGGGCGCGGCTTGCTCGCAGCTGAGCGTCGTCCCGCTTGCGTGCCATCATCACAACATTCTGGAATCCAGCGACGAGATCATCAGGGTCATTACCGGATCAATAATCTGAGAAGGAAGCTCGGCAGCGGCCATGTGGGTCGCTGCCGGTCCTGAAAAGAGCCACGGTATGACAAGATGATTGGACTTGACCCCATCGAGCTGGCAACGCATTTCATTACGGATGGCATCGGTATGGTCTGTCTCCTGCTGGACAGAAGCCGTATTGATCTGGGGCAGTTATTGCAACATGGCGCTGAACTGCCTGTAGACATTCAACATAGTGTGCACACGAGGAGAGTCGAGTACCTGGCGGGCCGCTATTGTGCCCGCCAAGCGCTTGGCCAGCTGGGAGCCGCTACATGGACAGTAGGGCGCAAGGCCGATGGTGCACCCGACTGGCCCGAGGGCGTTCTGGGCAGTTTGTCTCATACGGAGGAACGGGTTATTGCCTGCGTGGCGTGGCAGTCCGAATGGAGCGGGCTGGGTATCGACATCGAAAAGATCGTGGGTACAGAGATGCTCCTGTCGCTGGAACATCTGGTCTTCACCCAGACGGATAAACTGCAGATGCAGGCATCGCACTTGAACTTACTTGAAACCGCTACGCTGATCTTCTCCGCAAAAGAGGCGTTTTATAAGTTTATCCATCCACAAACGTATGCCCGTCTGGACTTTAAGGATGTGTCTCTGCAGGCAATGGATAGTGACGGGTTTACCATCGAGCTTCATAAGGATCTTGGCGCGCCCTGGGGAAAGGGTAGGCGGGTGCGAGGGAGTTACCTGTTCGAGTCGAACCATGTAATTACCCTCATCGCCAAGTCCAGGACTCATCCTGATAGTTAATTCTGAGCGAGTCAAAATGTCGCAGGGGGGATGTACTAAAAGCGCGGAGGATATATCAGATGAATAAGAAAGACGGATCACTGGGTAGTGATCCGTCTTTTCCGTTTATTCCGGCATGGCCCAGGATTGCAGTTTGTAACCTTCCTGGCTCAGTTCGGCGCGGGCCTGTTTCAGCAGGTCTTCCAGCTGCGCCGGGTCGGAGTAGGCGCTGCTTGGAATCTGTTTGCGGCCAATACGGGTATTGGTGCGGTCGATGACGGTCAGGCTCAGTTCGCCGTTACCGTCTTGTGGGGCCCAGGCGACGCATTGGAATGGCTGGAATGCGCGGTCGGCGATCAAAAGTGCTTCGTTGATACGGAGCGGGGCGTTCATGGGGTCTTCTCTCTATGTGCCCAATCAAATGATGTGCCGTCGGTTGGGCTTACCGTTCGGCTGGTTACTTGTACTGATGTCTCGAACCAGGGATCAGGTCACATAGAAAGACCAGAATTTACAACTTTTGTTCACACCCGCGATGCAGAGCCTTCTTTTGAAAGCTGAATGAAAGATTGGCGCACGGAATTAAACCAGGCTTTTGGATCCATGTAACAGTTAGTCCAAATGGTGATTGGCGCTATAAACAATCGATACAAGACCCCCGTCAAGTAATTGCTAATGTTACAGCCAGGTTTGCCAAACTACTGTTTCTAATAACTTTTCCTCTTTTTGGCGCCAAGGAACAGTCATGCTTGAAGCGACCGCCTTACGCCGCCTTTTAGTGGTTGACCCGTGCGACGATTGCCATCGTCTGCTGCCTGGATTACGCACGGCGGGCTGGGATGTCGACAGTTGTGACCTGGAAGCGGCCGTCGATCGCGGCTGTGACGTCGGCTTGCTGCGTTTGCAGGCTTTTCACCTGGAGCGGCCGGAAGCGGTCAAGGACCTGATCAGCCGCAGCGGCACCGAGTGGATCGCGGTGCTCAGCCCGGAGGTGCTGCGCCTGCAGAAAGTCGGCGATTTCGTCTGCGAGTGGTTTTTCGATTTCCACACCCTGCCGTTCGATGTCTCGCGGGTCCAGGTGACCCTCGGGCGGGCCTTCGGCATGGCCCGCCTGCGTGGCCAGGGGCACATCCATGTCGCTCAGCCCGAGCATGAGTTGCTGGGCGACAGCCGACCGATCCGCGATTTGCGCAAACTCTTGAGCAAACTGGCGCCCACCGAGTCGCCGGTGCTGATTCGCGGCGAAAGCGGTACCGGCAAGGAACTGGTGGCCAGGACCCTGCACCGGCAGTCGCAGCGCCACAGCAAGCCCTTCGTGGCGATCAACTGTGGGGCGATCCCCGAGCACCTGATCCAGTCCGAACTGTTCGGCCATGAGAAGGGCGCGTTCACCGGCGCCCATCAACGCAAGGTCGGGCGTATCGAGGCGGCCCATGGCGGCACGCTGTTTCTCGACGAAATCGGCGACCTGCCGCTGGAGCTACAGGCCAATCTGTTGCGCTTTTTGCAGGAAAAACACATTGAACGCGTGGGCGGCAGCCAGCCGATCCCGGTGGATGTACGGGTGCTGGCGGCGACTCACGTCGACCTCGAGGCGGCGATCGACAAGGGGCGCTTTCGCGAAGACCTGTATTACCGCCTGAACGTGTTGCAGGTGGTTACCGCACCATTGCGCGAACGGCATGGCGATATCGGCATGCTGGCCAGCCATTTTTCCCACTTCTATAGCCTGGAGACCGGGCGCCGGCCGCGCAGTTTCAGCGAGGACGCACTGGTTGCCATGGGCAAGCACGACTGGCCGGGCAATGTCCGCGAGCTGGCCAACCGGGTGCGGCGCGGCCTGGTGCTGGCCGAGGGCCGGCAGATCGAGGCCCGGGACCTGGGGCTGCTCAGTCCGCAGGCCAGCATCGCGCCCATGGGCACGCTGGAGGACTACAAGCACCGGGCCGAGCGCCAGGCCCTGTGCGATGTGTTGAATCGGCACAGCGACAACCTGAGTGTCGCGGCCAGGGTGCTGGGCGTATCGCGCCCGACTTTCTACCGGTTGCTGCACAAGCATCAGATCCGCTAGGGCGGTGCGACGAAAAGGCCCGCGGCGAGGTGATCGCCGCGGGCCTTTTTTTGCCTGGTGTTTAGAAGTAGTAGGGGAATTTCAGGCTGAAGGTGAAATCCGGCGCATCGTCGGTCAGGCCGATGGACAGGTTGGGCACTATGGTCAGGTTGTCGGTGGCCGCCACGGTCATGCCGACGTTGAAGTAACCGGCGTTGGCATCGCTGGACACCACGGACTGCCAGTCGCCGCCGTCTTCCTTGAGCTTGCTCTTGCGCTGGACCAGGTCCGAGAAGGAGAACGACATACTCATCTTCTCGTTCAGGGCGAAGGCGATGCCCATGCCGATCTGGAAGCTGTCGCCGAGCTTGACCTTGCCCGGGGTCTTCAGGTTGACCGTGGAGCTGATGTCGTCGAAGGATTCTTCCAGGTTGTGGGTGTAGGAGAGGGTACCGAACAGCACCGCCGGGTCGAAGGTCTTGACCAGCGTGATACCGGGGGTGATCGACCAGACGCCGTTACCGGTCGGCAGGTCATCCGGGACGAACAGGTTGGTGTTGTCCTGGACCTGGCGCAGCTTGATGCCGAACGGCTCTTCGCCGGTCGGCGCCTTGACGCGCAAGGACAACACCGCGTCCGGGGTATTGACCGACTCGTCGAGGAACTTGTAGGCGATGCCGAAGTTCACGTCGCCGAGGGTCGGGTCCTTGGACACGGTTTTTTCGCTGGTGACGCCCGCCGCGCCGTTCTGGGCGCCGCCGGACTGGTAGGTCGACTCGCGGTAGATCACCGGCACGTTGACATCGAACTGCCAGCGGTTGTCCAGGTTGTAGCGGGCCGTGAGGTCGAGGGTCCAGTTGTCGGCCTTGATCCGGTCCAGGTTGATGTTGCCGAGGAAGATCGAATCCAGCGCCAGGAAGCCGTTGAGAATCAGCTGCCGGGTGTCGTAGCGGGAGTAGGTCAGGCCGGTCTCGACACTGAACTTGCCGCCGCCAAAGAAGCCGCTGGCTTCGTCGTACAGGTTGGACACGCTCTGTGCCGGTTGCGAATCATCCCTGAGCGATTCCCCGTAGGAGCTGCCGCCGGCCGGGGTCGGGCCTTTGCTCGTGGTCCCGGCCACCTGCTGGTTGCCACGCATGTCCGCTGGCGACTTGGCCAGGCGTTTCGGTGGTGGCGCCGCCGGTTGCTCCTCGACCTGGCGTACCCGTTGTTCCAATACCGCCAGGGCTTTCTGCTGCACTTCGTAACGTTGCTTAAGCTCCAGTAATTCTTGTTTCAGGGCCTCTACGTCGGCATCAGGCGCTGCCTGCAGCAGTGCAGCCGGGAAGAGCGTGCTCAAACATACAACTGCGCGCAGCGAGACTGATCGATACATGAGTAAGCCGTCCCTTTGAGCCTAATGATCGAGAATCAGCGTAGTTCAATATCCCAGGTTGCGAAGGCCCTTGAGCTGGGTCAGGTTGCAATCCAACGCGCCAGTACTCGCCCCGTTATTGTTGAGTACCACGTTCAGTTGGGTCATGTTGCTGACCAGGTTGCTGTCGCCCAGCAGGCGGGTGTTCTGCAGCAAGCCGCCCTGGGCCACTTGTTGCACGGCCGAGCCCTGGTTGTTATTGGCCTGGATGGCCATCTGGATGCCGCCACCGGTGGCGGACACGGCCACGCTGCCCGCGGCGTTGCTGCCGCTGATGGTTTGCCCGCTCATCAATAGCTGGCCTTGCGCCGGCACCAGCGCCGGAGCATGGCTGGCTTCCTTGACGTCGATGGAAACGTTGTTATAGGCGCTATTGCGGTCGCCCGCCGCGCGCACGCTCTGGGTCACACCCTGGGTGGTGGCCAGGCCCGCGCCGCCGATCACGTTGCCCGAGCCCTGGGTCGGCGTCGAGCCGTTGCCGGTTTCGGTGATCGTGGAGACATAGAATTCCGGCTTGATCGTCGATTGCTGGATCTGCATCGAGGTCGTGGCGCCGATCAGATCGCCCGAGGCGTTGCGCCAGGTGCTGCTCATGACAATGCCGAAGCTGATGATCCGCCCCGGCATGACGTAGCGACCGCGGAGCTCGGAGAGTTCCTGGTCCTTGATTTCTATAGGCTTGAACCCTGCGTTGGCGTACGCAGGAAAACTTGTGACCAGGCAGGCAGCGGCCAGCCAGTAAGCGCTTTTCATCTGCTGCTCCCGGAGCATCCTGCCCCTTTATCCTTAGGGCGACCCTAGAAGAAGTCGCTCTGAATGAAACCGAATTCCATCAGTTCTGCGTCTTTGACCGGGTTGAAGGTATCCAGCTTGTTCTTTGCGGTCAGCGGGTTGGGCGGGTCGAGCAAGGCGTTGGCCTTGTCGTAGCCGGGGCCGACGATGGCGAAGACGATACCGTTCCAGCCTTTGACAAAGTCTTCGTGGGAGTAGCGTTTATGGCCGAGGACGGGGTCGCCGATATAGACCCAGTCTTTGTATGCCCGCTGCATGACCACGAAGTGCTTGTAGCCACGAATGTCCATCAGTACCACCACCGGAATGGAGACCGCCTGCAGTTTGTCGGGAGGTATCCGGTAGCCCCGGGCGCGCATGCCGATGCTTTCCAGGTAGCGCTTCATGTCCAGCATGGAGAAACCCTGGGTACGCACAAGGTCCTGGTCGGCGGTGGCCAGCATGCCCTTGATGACCTGCTCCTCATCGACGTCGAGCCAGTAGGCCTGGCGCAGTACCGTCGCCAGCGCGGCGGCGCCGCAACTGAAGTCGGTTTTCTGCTCGACCAGGTCGGCGAATTTGCGCTCCCGCACGCTTTGCACCTGCTTGTACACCAGGTTTCCGCCCGGCAATACGGCCACTGGCATCTGTGCGGCCTGAGCCAGGCCCGTCAGACAAAGCAAAAGGGAGAAGGTCGCCATTCGCATGATCGCTACGCCTTGTGGGACTGTGGAAAAGCCCCGTTTCCGGGGCTTTCGTCACGCTCGTGATTACAGGCAGGCTCTGCAGCCGGCAGCGATGGACAGCGAGTTGCTTTGTTGGTTGCCGACACCCGCCGAGACGTTGGCGCCGCCGTTGCCGGAGAAGCCGTTCATCGAGCCAGACATCGACGCGTTGTTGATCACAGGGTTTTTCCAGCCGTCTTTGGTCAGCACTTGCTTCGTCCAGACGCCGGAAAGTTCGATCGTGCCTTGTTCCTTGAAGGTGAACTTCTGATCGTCGTTATCGTAGCCACCACTACGATCGCCGTAGCCATGATGACCACCGCCATGGTGATCGTCGTCGCCCTGGATCTTGCCGTAGCCGGTGCCTTTGTAGGTGCCGGAGGCATTGAACTCACTGGTAAGGGTGTCTTTTTTGTAGGTACGCACGCCCTTGTTGTCCACGTCCAGGCCAGTGACGGTCTGGTCGGCCGAAGCCGATGCGGTCGCTACGCGTCCGCCGGATACGGCGATTGCCAGGTTGTTTTTCTGTTGGTTGAGGTCGCCGGCGGTGACGTTGATGCCGATGTTGCCGGAGCCGCCGTTGCCAGCATTGTCGAGTGTTGCGTTGTTTTGCGTGGACCAGTTTTTCACCGTGTTGTTGGTGTTGGTCTGGGTAGCGCTGGAAGTGGCTACCGCGCTGCCGAAGATGAAGCTTTCATCGGCGGTGGCCAGGGCGACGGCGTTGTCTTGTTGGTTGCCGGCGCCGGCAGCCACGTTGGCGCCCATGTTGCCGTTGGAGTTGTTCATCGAGTCGCTGGCGTCGGCGTTGTTGTTGGTGCCGCGGTTGCTGACGCTGTTGCCCGAGCTGAACTGCTCATCGGTTACGTTGGCCGCGGCGCCGGCGGTGATTTGCAGCTTGGTTTTGAGGTCTAGACCGTCGTGGCCTCCATGACCGCCATGACCGCCATGACCACCGTGGTGACCATTGTGACCGCCATGGCCACCGTGGCCGCCATGACCGCCGTGACCTCCGTGATTGTCGTCGTTGCCCGCATGTGCGGCGATCGCCATGACTGCGGCGAGGGCAAAAACCAGTGGCTTGAGAGCCATTGTAGGTTTCATGGTGTTTCTCCGTGCTTATTTAGTTGGTTAAGTGTTGGTACCTTCCAATCGCACTGCTGCGGGTCAGTCAGCGACCCGTATGCTCAGGGTGTTAGCCATTCGGTTCCCCACCCCGGCACTCTGGTTCACCTGAATCACTCCCCGGCTGCCGGTGAAGGCCTGGTCGCTGGTAACGACCTGGCGGCTGCCTTTGGAAGCGTCAGTTGCTCCCGAGCCTGGTAACAGCGCCACGTTCTGCTGGGACAGGACGCTGTCGTCGATGCTTTGCGGCTGGGCACTGATGCTCACCCGCATTGCGTTGACCATCTGGTTGTTGGCCCCGGCTCCCTGGTTCACGCCCAGGACCCCGTTGCCGTTGCTGAAAGCGTTGCCGCCGATGCTGCTGGTGGCGTCGATCGCGCTGCTGGCCGGCGTGCCGAGCTTCTGCCGGACCACGGTGGTGGCCTGGGCGTCGGTGCCGATGGCGATGGCGCGCGTGTTGGTCTGTTGCTGCTGGTCGCCGGCGGCCTGGTTGACGTTGAAGTTGCCGTTGTAGCGGGCGCCGGAGTTGTGAAGGGTGGCGGTGTCCACCGCCTGGATGCCTGGGTCGGCCATTGCCGAAGGGCAGCCGAACAGGGCAAGCAATACGAGGGTGCGAATCATCTCATTGGCCTCCGGCCAGTCTGCCCAAAGGAGCCAGGCCAGAATTCAGCGAGCGGTTGATGGTGCCGGAGATGGCGCCACCGCTGCCGCCGCCGTGGCCGGCGCTCATGCCGGCCATGCCGTTGGGGTTGGCGACGCTGTTCAGCCCCTGCAGGTTGACGCCGTTGGGCATGACGCTGCTGCTGATCGTGGAACCGCTGCTGACCCCGGCAAAATCGCCGTCACTCAATTCGGTGTTGCTGGTCATCTGTTTGACCCGGGCCGAAGGGTTGGCATTGACGGTGGTCGGGTAGGGATCTGGATGCAGCGGAGGGCGGCCGACGCTACGAGGTTGAACGTCGCGGTCGAGAACGATCCTGCCGTCCCTGATGTCGTCGGCAGCCTGGACCGGGAGGCTGAGCAGCGAGCCGATGGCGCAGCCGATCAGCAGGAGGTGGGTCAGAGCTGAATTGCGATTCTCCACGGCAGCATTCCCTTCTTCTGTCGCTGGCCCTAGCCGGCGTTGCGAGGGTAGAGAGCAGAAGCCGTGCCGCTTTTTTGATTGTTTCAAAAATTCAACAGGTTACGAATAACCAAGGGCGTTACAGGGACAGGAGTGTTTCAACGATGAGACCGGTGCCGCCTCCGGCAGCCCGACAGTACCGTGGCGACGCTCTGGATCGGGAGGCTCGCGTCGGGCTGTATCAGCGTTTTAACAGATGGCTGAAGGGCAATGAGAAGCCCTTTGAATTGGCCGCTTTGCGCAGCGGCGGGTGTTTCAGGAGTGGACATTTGTCCTGCTTGCGCAGGAGAAAAAAACGCGGACACGAAAGGTATTCGGTCAACCCTGAAGCAGGCGCTCGACCAGCTCGAATGCCCGTTGCCGACGGGCTTCCCAATCGCCGCGAATCACTTCGAAGGGCTGCTGGTGTTGCACCAGCCAATCACCGGTGGCCTTGAAGAAGGCCAGGCGCTCGCTCAGTTCGGGTTGGCAGCGCTGGCCGTCGTTGCTCCAGCCGACATCTTCCGGGGAGAGTAGCAGGTGCAGGTCATAGCAGCGAGCCAGCAGCTCGGGTTCCAGCCAGTCCGGGCAGGCGCCGAACAGGGCCTGGCTCCAGAGCATATTGCTCAGCAGGTGCGTGTCGAGAATCAGCAGCGGCGGGTGTTGCGCCCGGGCCTGGTCTTCCCAGGCCAACTGGCCGCGGGCAATCTCCGGGATATCCGCCAGGCAGGTGTCGCGCCGATGCTGTTCGATGAAATGGCGGACGTACTCGCCCACCTGGATGCCACCGAAGCGCGCCTGCAAGTGGCCGCTGAGCCAGCTTTTGCCACTGGACTCGGGGCCGGTCAGCACCAGGACCTTCATGCCGGGCGCAGCGCCGGGTCGGCCCGCCAGGCACGCCAGCCCTGCACGGCCAGCAGGGTGAACAGCCCGTACAGTGCCGCTGTCAGGTACAGGTCCTTGTAGATGAACAGGCCGACAAAAATCACGTCGACGGCAATCCACAGCGGCCAGCATTGCACGCGCTTCTGCGCCATCCACCATTGCGCCACCAGGCTGAAGCCGGTCAGCGCGGCGTCCAGCCAGGGTTGCGCGGCATCGGTCCAATGGGCCATGGCCGCTCCCAGCAGCAGGCTGCCGACGGCTCCGAGGCTCAGGCCGAACAGCATCGAGCGGGGCCCTAGCAGGCTGACCGGACGCCCCTGATGGCTGGCGCCGCCACGGGTCCATTGCCACCAGCCATAGAGTTGCAGGGCGGCGTAGACCACTTGCAGCAGCATGTCCGAATACAGCTTCACTTCGAAGAAGATCCAGCTGTACAGCAGCACCATGACCAGGCCGATCGGCCAGCACCAGGGGTTCTGTCTGACTGTCAGCCAGACGGCGATCACGCCGAGTGCAGCGGCGAACAGTTCAAGCCCGGACATGAAAACTACCTGGAAGCGGAGGAGGGTGCGGATTGTAACCAGAAGCGGCCTTGCATGTTAGTGAAGGCCGGCAACCGTGGCGGGGCGAACCCCGCCAACGGAACGTCTCAGACCCGGAACTGGCGCAACAGGCCGTTGAGCTGCTCGCTCAGCTCTTTCAGGTGCAGGCTGGCGGCACTGGACTGCTCGGCCGCCAGGGCCGTGCTGTGGGACAGGCCGGCGGCCTGGGTCACGTTCTGGTTGATGTCTTCGACCACATGGGCCTGTTGCAGGGTGGCGCTGGCGATGGAGGCGTTCAGCCCATTGAGGTTGCGCAGGGCCTGGCCGATGGCATTCAGGCTTTCCCCGGCCAGCCCGGCCTGCTCGATGGTCTGTTGCGAAGCCCGGCTGCTGTCGCCGATGACTTTCACCGCGGCTTCCGAGTGCCCTTGCAGGCGCTCGATCATCGACTGGATCTCGGCGGTGGACTTCTGCGTCCGCTGGGCCAGCAGGCGCACCTCATCAGCCACCACGGCAAAGCCACGACCCTGTTCGCCGGCCCGCGCGGCTTCGATCGCCGCGTTGAGCGCCAGCAGGTTGGTCTGTTCGGCGATCGAGTGGATCACCTCCAGCACGCTGCCGATCTGGGTGCTTTCCTGGGCCAGGGTGCGAATCACTTCCACGGCCTGGTCGATGGTGGCCGAGAGCCGGTCGATCTGTTGCAGGCTGCCGTCGATATTCACCTGGCCCTGCCGGGCCTGGGCCTCGGCGTCGCGCATCTCGCTGGCGGCGTGCTCGGCATTCTTCGCCACGTCCTGTACGCCGTAGGTCACTTCGTTGATGGCGGTGGCCACCAGCTCCATCTGCTGCGACTGCTGCTGGCTGCGCTCCTGGGCCTGGCTGGCGTTGCTGCCCAGGTCGGCGGAGGATTGCGCCAGGGCGCTGGCCGACACCTGCAACTGGCTGACGACAAGACGCAGCTTGGCGGTGAAGCCGTTGAAGTGCCGGGCCAGTTCGGTGACTTCGTCCTGGCCGTGGGTGTCGAGGGTGCGGGTCAGGTCGCTTTCGCCGCTGGCGATGTTGGCCATGGCGTGCACGGTTTCCTGCAACGGACGGACGATGCTGCGAGCGATCAGCAGCACCAGCAGGGCCATGAGCAGGGCAATGGCGATACCGACGACCGAGGCCTTCACCACCTGGCTGCGGAACTCGGCCTGCACGTCATCGATGTACACCCCCGAACCGATGATCCAGCCCCAGGGCTGGAACAGCTGGACATAGGAGGTCTTCTGCACCGGCTCGCTGGCACCCGGTTTCGGCCAGCGATAGTTGATCATGCCGGCGCCCTTGGCCTTGGCGATGGCCACCATTTCGTTGAACAGGGCAAAGCCGTCCGGGTCGCGAATGGCCGAGAGGTTCTGGCCGTCGAGCTTGGGGTTGGTCGGGTGCATGACCATGACCGGGGTCAGGTCGTTGATCCAGAAATAGTCGCTCTGGTCGTAGCGCAGGCCGCGTATGGCGCTCAGGGCCTGCTTCTGCGCCGTCGCGCGATCGAGGCTGCCGGCGCTTTCCAGGCCCTGGAAATAAGCCAGCACGCCGTTGGCGGTCTGCACCACATGCTGGGTCTTCTGGACCTTGGCCTGGTACAGGTCCTCATTGATCTGCTTGAGCATCAGCATGCCCAGGGTCATCAGCATCAGTACCGCCACAATCAGGATCAGCCACAGCCGGCGGCTGATCGACATTCTGCGTAAGCTGTTCATGAATCTGTCACTCCCGATTGTTGTTCTTGTAATGGAAACACCCTGTACATCCGTCATGCGCTCCTTGCAGTCAGGTCCATCGGATTCTTGCAACGCGACAGCGTTTATCGCGTCTGTCTGCTAGGATTTCGGCCACATCGCGAAAAACCTGAATCCGGCTGATTTTTCACGGAATTTTCAGGGGCGATGATGATCCTATTGCGGCTGTGAAGTCGCGACGCACATGTCAGTGAACATTGAAGAAAAACTAAAAGGCATGCCACGGCATGACCTTCGGGGGATTGATGGAGCTTTGGACTGCCGTACAGGCATTGATTTTGGGGATTGTGGAAGGGCTGACAGAGTTTCTGCCCATCAGCAGTACCGGCCACCAGATTATCGTTGCGGACTTGCTCAACTTCGGTGGCGAGCGCGCCATGGCGTTCAACATCATCATTCAGCTGGGGGCCATTCTCGCGGTGGTCTGGGAGTTTCGCCGCAAGATCCTTGACGTGGTCACCGGCCTGCCGACCCAGCGCAACGCCCAGCGTTTCACCATCAACCTGCTGATCGCCTTCATGCCCGCCGTGGTCCTGGGGGTGATCTTCGCCGACCTGATCCATGAATACCTGTTCAACCCGATCACCGTCGCCACGGCGCTGGTGGTGGGTGGCCTGGTCATGCTCTGGGCCGAACGCCGGCAGCATGAAATACATGCCAACAGCGTGGATGAGATCAGCTGGAAAGATGCCTTGAAGGTTGGTTTCGCCCAGTGCCTGGCGATGATTCCAGGCACCTCGCGCTCGGGCTCCACGATTATCGGCGGCCTGCTGTTCGGCCTGTCGCGCAAGACCGCCACCGAGTTCTCGTTCTTCCTGGCCATGCCGACCATGGTCGGTGCCGCGGTCTACTCGGGCTACAAATACCGCAACCTGTTCCAGCCGGACGACCTGCCGGTGTTCGCCGTTGGTTTCATCACCTCGTTCATCTTCGCGATGATCGCGGTCAGGGGCCTGCTCAAGTTCATCGCCAACCACAGCTACGCGGCCTTTGCCTGGTATCGCATTGCCTTCGGCCTGGTGATCCTCGCCACCTGGCAGTTCGGCTGGGTCGACTGGACCTCGGTTCATTCCTGATGAACGCACGCAACCAGAACCGCCCCGGCGAAGCCGCCGGGGCACGGATCCAGCAGCCACGGCTCAAGGCGGTGGTTTTCCTGCTGCTCTGCGCCTTGCCCCTGTGCGGCTCGCTGCTATTGGGTGTGAAGGGGATTTCCTGGGTGCCGCTGGCGGCCTACGGCGCGGTCAGCGTGCTGACGTTCTTCCTCTACTGGAGCGACAAGCGCAAGGCCCGCAGCGACAGCTGGCGGACCCCGGAAAACGTCCTGCATGCCGTGGAACTGGCCGGTGGCTGGCCAGGCGCCTTGCTGGCGCAACAGGCCTTTCGCCACAAGACCCGCAAGCTGTCCTATCAACTGGTGTTCTGGTTGATCGTGCTGCTGCACCAGGTGTTCTGGATCGACCGGCTGTTTCTCGAAGGCAGCCTGTTCTCGCTGTTCTAGAGTAACAACCCGACCTGTACCCGCTTGGGCAGCTTGCTCACCACCAGCTGGTGGGAACGCTGCAGCAAGTCCCGCAGCTCGCCAGCGCCCAGCGGGTAGGGCGTCTGCATGATGATCCAGTGCGCCCGGGCCAGGTACGGCGCCGGCGCGATGCCGGGGCGGTCGACATGGCCGAGGAACAGTTCCTTGTCCACCTTGAACGCCAGTGACTCGCCCCGCAGGTTCTGCAGGGCGAACATCTTGTTGCCGGCCACGGAAAACACCCGCACGCCGCCCCATTTGTAGTCTTCGCGCGCACCCGGCAAGTCCAGGCAGAATTGCGCCACATCCGCTTCAGTCATGGTTTTTCCTTTTATCGCGGCCGTCATAACGTTCGGTCTCCGCAGCCTTTGAACGCTTCGCTGACATGCTCGATCCAGGCCCTTACCGCTGGCAATACCCCACGCCGGTGAGGGTAGACCGCCTGCAGCCAACCGCCAGGCAATGACCATTGCGGCAGCAGTTGCACCAGCTGCCCGGTCTGCAGTTCTTCCTCGCAATACATCATCGGCAGGATGGTACAGCCAAGACCGGCGAGGGCGCAGGAGCGGCGCACCAGAAAATCGTCGATGCCCAGGCGTGCTTCCAGGACCAGGTCGCATTTCTCGCCCTGGGCGTCGAGCATGCGCAGATGCACCATGCGGTCGGCCTCCAGGGCACCCAGCACCGGCACCTTGTGCAGGTCTTCGGGACTGTGGATCGGCCATTCGCGGGCGAACGCCGGGCTGGCGACCATCACAGTCTGCGCCTGGCGCAGGCGCCGGGTCACCAGCAACGGATCTTCGTCGCCATGCTCGCGAACCCGCAGCGCCACGTCGATGCCTTCGGCGACCACGTCGACCCGGCGGTTGAGCAACTGCATGTCGAGCTGGACCTGGGGGTATTGCTCGAGGAAGGAACTGATGACAGTCGGCAACATATGATGGGCCAGGCCGACCGGACAGGACACCCGCAGGCGCCCGCGAGGTTCGCTGGACATGCTGGCCACGGCCTCGTCGGCCATTTCCGCTTCCAGCAGCATGGCCTGGCAGTGGCGCAGGTAACGCTCGCCGACCGCGGTCAGCTTCAGTTGGCGGGTGGTGCGTTGCAGCAAGCGGGTGTGCAGCCGCTCTTCCAGCTCGGCGATACGCCGCGACAAACGGGATTTGGGCACCCCGAGTAAACGCCCGGCGGCGGCGAAACCACCGGCTTCCACCACCTTGGCGAAGTAATAAAGATCGTTGAGGTCTTGCATAGAATGACTCGACTGTCCTGCTGATGGGACAAACTATCGCATTTGTGCCGACTAATCAGCTATTGGTTTCATCTGTAGGATTGTCCTCAATTGATCGCCCGGTGGCGATCCTCACTTGGAGAATCCCAGATGAAACTGCTGCATATCGATTCGAGCATCCTTGGTGACAACTCGGCTTCCCGTCAGTTGAGCGAAAGCGTGGTCAAGGCCTGGAAAAACGCCGACGCCAGCGTTGAGGTGACCTACCGCGACCTGGCCGCCGACGCCATCAGCCATTTCAGCTCCGCCACCCTGGTGGCCGCCGGTACTCCGGCCGAAGTGCGTAACGCCGCCCAGCAGCACGAAGCCGAGCTGAGCGCTTCGACCCTCGCCGAATTCCAGGCCGCCGACGCCGTGGTGATCGCTGCGCCTATGTACAACTTCACCATTCCGACCCAACTCAAGGCCTGGATCGACCGCATCGCCGTGGCCGGCCAGACCTTCCGCTACACCGAAGCTGGCCCTGAAGGCCTGTGCGGTGGCAAGAAAGTCGTGGTGGTCTCCACCTCCGGCGGTCTGCACGCCGGCCAGGCCACTGGCGTGGCTCACGAGGACTACCTGAAAGTGCTGTTCGGTTTCCTCGGCATCACCGACATCGAATTCGTCCGCGCCCACGGCCTGGCTTATGGCGACGAAGTCCGCACCAAAGCCTTGAACGACGCCCAGGCGCAAATCAGCGAGCAACTTTTCGCTGCCGCGTAAGGCTTGTGTAAAAGTCGCTTACGCCCCAGGCAAGGCCCTTTAAACTCTGTATTCTGATGCCCTCCAGGCAGCGGGATACGGAGTTTTTCGTGTTCGTGCTTTTTTCGTTCTGGCCCGGGTTATGCAAATTGCAGTGCATACAGCGGCGTGATCCGGCCGACAACCCAGGCATCAGGCCAGCGAAACCCTGGCCAGTGAAGCAATCAACCGGCGTTTTCATCAGGTAGGGAAGGTGGTGCATCCATGATGCGTCTTTGGGCAATGTCACTGATCTGCCTGCTTGGCGGCCCGATTATCGTGCACGCCGCGCCCGCGCCCCATCCGCATTGGAGCGTGGGTTTCCATGAGATGAGCTTTCTCGACCCGCTGGACCAGCAGCCGATGCGCGCCATTGCCTTCTATCCCTCCACCGGCATCGAGCACCACAGCAAGGTCGAGGGTTACCAGATTGCCGCCTCCCGGGATTCGAAGATCGCCATCGGCCGCTTTCCGCTGTTGATGCTGTCCCACGGCAATACCGGCACGCCGCTGGCCCTGCACGACCTGGCCACCTCGCTGGCGCGCAAGGGCTTCGTGGTGGTGGCGGTGATTCATCCAGGTGACAACTACAAGGATCACAGCCGGCTGGGCACCCTGAGCAATCTCTATGGCCGGCCGATCCAGATTTCCGAAGCCATCACCGCGACCCTGGCCGACCCGATGCTGTCGCCTTTCGTCAATGCCGGGCAGGTCGGGGTCATCGGTTACTCGGCCGGCGGTGAAACCGCGCTGATCCTGTCCGGGGCGACTCCCGACCTGGACCGTTTGCGCCGCTATTGCCAGGAGCGCCCCGACGATCACGATGCCTGCAATACCCAGGGCGAGCTGATCGTCGATCGCGACGACTTGCAACCGGTTGCCGACCCGCGGGTCCAGGCCTTGCTGCTGATGGCGCCGTTGAGCCTCAAGTTCGGGCGGCAGACCCTGTCTGGCGTGCATGTGCCGGTGCTGCTGTACAGCGGCGACGTCGACAAGCTGGTGGCCCTGGACAAGAACGCCGCGGCCCTGGCCCGCAAGCTGCCGGTGGCGCCGGACTTCAGGCTGTTGGCCGGGGCCGGGCACTTCGTGTTCATGGCGCCGTGCACCGAGGAGCAGTTACTGAGCATGCCGGCCTTGTGCACCGACGCCGATGGCGTCGACCGCGCGGACATCCACCGTAGTCTGATTGCCGAGGCCGGCCGCTTCTTTGCCCAGGCCCTGGGCAAGCCGAGCCGGGCCGGGATGCAGACCGCGGATCAGTGAGTCAGGCGTCGGCCCGGCGCATGAGCAGCAGGGTCAGGCCCAGGGCGCTGAGCGACAGCAGCGCCGCGCAGAAGAAAATCCACGAATAACCCAGGTTCAACGCCACCGCGCCCATCAGAGGGCCGGCAATCGCCAGCGCCAGGTCAAAAAACACCGCGTAGGCGCTCAGGCCGGCGCCACGGCTGGTGCTGGGCACCTGCTTGATCGCTTCCACCCCCAGCGCCGGGTACACCAGCGACAGGCCGAAGCCGGCGAGCCCGGCGCCGATCATGGCGAACGCCGTCGAGGGCGCCAGCCACAGCAGGATCAGGCCCAGGGTCTCGATGCTCATGCAGGCGATGGCCGCGCGATAGCCACCAAAACGGCTGATGCTGGAGATGAACAGCAGGCGCGAGAGGATGAAGCAGACGCCGAATACCGTCAGGCAATAGGCCGCGCCGGTCCAGCCACGGCTGAGGTAGAACAGGGTAATAAAGGTGGTCAGGGTGCCGTAGCCGATGGACGCCAGGCTCAGGCCGGCGCCGTACGGCGCGATACGGCCGAACACCGCGCGAAATGACAGGCGCTCGCCACGGATCACCGGCACCGACGGCTTGTTGCGGATCAGCAGCAGGGCCAGGGCCGCCAGCAGCGACAAGGCCAGCCCCAGGCTTTCGAAACCGTAGTCGGCGACCATCACCACCCCCAGCGGCGCGCCGATGGCAATCGCGCCATAGGAGGCGATGCCGTTCCAGGAAATCGAGCGCGCGGTGTGTTCGGCGCCGACCTGGCCCATGCACCAGCTGATGGTGCCCACGCCGATCAGGCCCTGGGCCACCCCCAACAGCAAACGTCCGAGCAGCAGGATGCCCAGGCTGAGCAGCGGCATTGCCAGCAGCAGGGTGGACGCCAGGGTCAGCAGCCCGCTGAGGAAAATCCCCGCCAGGCCGTAGACGATCGCACGTTTGGTGCCGAGGTTGTCCGACAGGCGCCCGGCCATGGGCCGGCTGAGGAGGGTGGCCAGGTACTGCGCGCCGATGGTCAGCCCGGCCACCACCGCACTGAAGCCCAGCTCGCCGTGGACGTAACCGGGCAATACCGCGATTGGCAGGCCGATGCAGAGAAAAGCGATAAAGGTATAGAAGACGATGGAGACGATCTGCAGGGTGATCGCCATGGAGCTGGGCACGGGCTTTTGTTGCGCAGACATGAGGGCTCGTTCGCGGGCGGGCGGTTGGAGAACTGCATCATGGCGCGGGCTGGAAATAAAAGGAAGCAGGCTAACGATTTCTTTATGGCCGGCTATTTGTGGGGGCAGGGAGGACGTCATCGCGGGCAAGCCTCGCTCCTACAGAAACGTGTGCGCACGCTTGCCCGCGATGTTTTTATAGCCGGACAAAAAAAGCCCCGTCACCAGGACGGGGCTTTCAGACTGACAAGCAACGGGCGTTCCTTAGAACACCACGCCCTGGCTGCGCAGGTAGTCGTCGTAGGTGCCGCTGAAGTCGGTCACGCCGTTCGGGCTCAGCTCGATGATGCGAGTGGCCAGGGACGATACGAACTCACGGTCGTGGCTGACGAAGATCAGCGTGCCCGGGTAGTTTTCCAGGGCCAGGTTCAGCGCCTCGATGGATTCCATGTCCAGGTGGTTGGTCGGTTCGTCCATCACCAGGACGTTGGGCTTTTGCAGGATCAGCTTGCCGAACAGCATGCGGCCCTGCTCACCACCGGAGATGACCTTCACCGACTTGAGGATCTCGTCGTTGGAGAACAGCATGCGGCCCAGGGTGCCACGGATGATCTGCTCGCCTTGAGTCCATTGGCCCATCCAGTCGAACAGGCTGACGTCGTCTTCGAAGTCATGGGCGTGGTCCTGGGCGTAGTAGCCCAGCTCCGCGCTTTCGGTCCATTTCACCGAACCGGCGTCCGGGGTCAGCTCGCCCATCAGGGTGCGCAGCAGGGTGGTCTTGCCGATGCCGTTCGGGCCGATGATCGCCACGCGCTCGCCGGCTTCGACGGTGAAGCTGAAGTTCTTGAACAGGGTCTTGCCGTCGAAGCCCTTGGACATCTGCTCGATGGTCACGGCCTGGCGGTGCAGCTTCTTGGTCTGTTCG
>LNAP01000886.1_pt1 | contig 33020 bp, 24 predicted proteins | sample 602601 | NCBI WGS metagenome assembly LNAP01 (sample SAMN02440304, study PRJNA202911) | soil metagenome | biome: Subtropical and temperate rainforests or woodlands; isolation source: soil samples (1 kg each in a 20% v/v slurry with milli Q water) were... ...
GTGGCCAGGTAGCCGACCACCACCGCCACGATCACCACCGGCCAGTCGCGCCGGGCCGCGCGGAACAGGATCGCGAACGCGATCGCCGCGACCAGCAGGGCCGGGTAGTCGGTCCAGACCGGCAGCGCCGGCAGCGCGAAATCGCGGGCCGTGATGCCCACCGCGGCGCACAGCTGGGTCGCCGCGATGGTGCCGAAGGTAAGCTTGAGCAGGGTCGACATCGCGCCGCCCATGCGCGCCATGCCGGAAACCAGGTGCAGGCTGGAAATCTCGCGCACCGCGTTGGTCAGCGACATGCCCGGCACCAGGATGATCAGGCTGGCCAGCACCACCGACTTGATCGCCAGCGGCACCACGAACGCGCTCACCACGATCGCCACCGTGGTCGCCACCAGCGCGCAGATCGCATCGCTGGCCACCGCCAGCTGCGGCCGGCTGGCCGCGAGCAGGGTGATGCAGCCGATGATCACCCCGATCACTCCTGCCACCACCAGGTCCACCCAGGAACTGTGCAGGAACAACGCCGCGATGCTGGCGGCGGACAGGCCGTAACTGGCGATCGAGCCGATCTTCTCGCGCCGCGTGTCCGGCCGGCCCAGTTCGCGCAGCAGGCGGAAGCCCTCGCGCAGGCCAAGCTCCCCGGCGATCGCACGATCGGCAATGTCGTCGGCCTGGCACAGCCGCTCGAGATTCACCTCGCCCGGCGCCAGCCGCATCACCTGCGTGGTCTGCGCCACGCCTTCATCGCCCTGGGCCAGGTCGGCGAACGAGATGATGATCGCGGTGGGGCTGGACCAGACATCGGCGGACAGCCCCAGCCGCTGCGCCGCACCGGCGATCGCCATCTCCAGCCGCGGCGCCGAGGTGCCGTACTGGTGCAACCGCCGCGCCAGCTCCAGCACGAACGCGATGCGCGTGGTCGGCGCCGTGGTGGCGAACTGCTGTGGACTGATGGCGTCGCCTGCGCTCATGCCGCGGCGCGCACCTGCAGCGTGGTGCCTTCCACCGCGACCACTTCCACCGTGGTGCCCAGTGGCAGGTCCGGCCCGCTGACCAGCCACTGGCCGTCGCCCACGCGGGCCTTGCCGCGGCCGTTGACGATCGGCTCGATCAACTCGTAACGCTGGCCGATCAACTGCTCGCCGCGACGGTTCAGGCGCTCGTCACCGGGCACGCGACGCTCCAGCCTGGGCCGCAGCCAGCGTGCATAGCCGACGCAGAAGGCGAACGCGAGCAAGCCGAACAGCACCGCCTGCACCAGCAGGCCCAGCGTCGGATCGACCCACAGCACCACGCCCATCGCGGCGGCGCCCAGGCCGATCCACAGCAGGAAATAGCCGGGCAGCAGCAACTCGCCGGCGATCAGCAGCAGCGCCAGGATCCACCACAGGTAATGCGTCGAAAGCTCCCACATCATCGTGCCCTCAACGCAGCGGCGGCTGGATGGCGGCCGGCTTCTGCTGCTGGCCGAGCGATTCCTTCGCCAGCTCGGCGATGCCGGCCAGCGAGCCGAGGATGCCGGTGGCCTCGATCGGCAGCAGCAGCATCTTCTGGTTCGGCGACTTGGCCATTTCCTTCAGCGCCTCGACGTAGTTGTTGGCGACGAAGTAGTTCAATGCATTGACGTTGCCGTTGGCGATCGCGTCGGACACCATCGTGGTCGCCTTGGCTTCGGCCTCAGCCGAACGCTCGCGCGCCTCGGCGGTGCGGAACGCCGCCTCCTTCTCGCCTTCGGCGGCCAGGATCACCGACTGCTTCTCGCCCTCGGCCTTGAGGATCGCCGCCTGACGGAAACCCTCCGCATCGAGGATGTTCGCGCGCTTCTCGCGCTCGGCCTTCATCTGCCGTGCCATCGCGTCGACCAGGTCGCGCGGCGGCGAGATGTCCTTGATCTCGATGCGGTTGACCTTGACGCCCCACGGGTGGGTCGCCTCGTCGACCACGCCGAGCAGCTTCGCGTTGATCGCGTCGCGCTGGCTCAGGCTTTCGTCCAGGTCCATCGAGCCGAGCACGGTGCGGATGTTGGTCATGATCAGCGCCAACGCGGCGCCTTCGAGGTTGGCCACCTCATACGCCGCCTTGGCCGCGTCCAGCACCTGGTAGAACACCACGCCGTCGACGCGCACCACCGCGTTGTCCTTGGTGATCACGTCCTGGCTGGGCACGTCCAGCACCTGTTCCATCATGTTGATCTTGCGCCCGACCGCCTGGTAGATCGGGATCAGGAAATGCAGCCCGGGACTCAGCGTGCGGGTGTACTTGCCGAACGTTTCCACCGTCCACTCGAAGCCCTGCGGCACGATGCGCACCAGCTTGGCCACGCCGATGACGACGACGGCCACGATAACCAACGCGAGTAGCTGTCCCATTGCCCACCCCATGTCCTGAAGAAGACTTGAGTATAGGCGAGGCGGTGCCGCTTCGAGCGCTATCGGGCAGCTGCCTGCGGCAGGCGCAGGCTCACCCGCAGGCCGCCGCCTTCGCGGTTGGCCAGCAGCACGCGGCCACCGTGCGCCTCGGTGATCTCGCGCGCCAGTGCCAGGCCCAGCCCGGTGCCGGAACGCTTGGTCGAATAGAACGGCAGCAGCGCCTGCGCCAGCACGGTCTCGCTCATGCCGGGGCCGCGATCGGCCACCTCGATGCGCAGTTCGTTGCCGACATCCAGGATCGACAGCGTGACCTCGTCGTCCGGCCCGCCCGACTCATGCGCGTTCTTGATCAGGTTGATCAGCACCTGCTCGATCTGCACCGCATCGAAATGCCCCGGCCGCGCCGGCACCGGTGTCGCCAGGCGGTACTGGCAATGCAGCGCCAGCCCGTCGAGGAACGGCTTCCACTCGATGTCCACCAGCTGCGGCGTGGGCAGCTTGGCGAAACTGGCGTAGCCGGCGATGAAGCGGTGCAAATGCAGCGCGCGTTCGCCGATGGTGGCGAACACGCCGGGCAGCCGCTCGATCTGGCCGCGGCGGGCCAGCTCCGCGCCGGAGTGCGCCAGCGAAGTGATCGGCGCCAGCGAATTGTTCAGCTCGTGGCTGATCACCCGGATCACCCGCTTCCAGGTCGCCACCTCCTGCCGCGACAGCTCGCGCGTCATGCGCCGGAACAGGTGCAGCCGATGCGGCCGGCCCTGCAGGCGGAACGCGCGCTGCGACAGGTGGAAGGTTTCCTCGCCGCCGTCCATCTCCACGCTGAGCAGGGCATCCTCGCCGCTGTCCACCGCCTTGCGCAGCGCTTCGGGCGCATCGGCCAGCAACTCGGCGAAGTCCAGCCCGACCAGGGTGCGGCCTTCGTTGAACAGGTGCCGCGAAGCGATGTTCGCGTAGGCGACCCGGCCGATCGCATCGGTCAGCACCAGCGCCACGGGAGTGTTCTGTACCACCGTGTCCAGCAGCAGTTCGCGCTGCACCAGGTGCTGGCGCTGCTCGCGCAAGGTGTGCCCCAGCGCGTTGTGCATGCGTATCAGTTCGCCCAGCTCGTCGCGCCGATCGACCGCGATCGAGAAGCTGAAATCGCCGTCGCGATAACTGGCCACCGCGCCTTCCAGCGCGCGCAGCAGCCGGCTCACCGGCGCCATCACCCGGCCGGCCAGCCAGAACGCCAGCGGCAGCAGCACGACCACGCTGGCCAGCAGGCCGCCGTAGATGCCCAGCTGCATCGGCGCGCGTATCGACAACGCCAGATCCTTGCGCAGCCACACCAGCAACTGCGGCAACGGCCACTGGGTGACGCCGGCATAGATCAGCGCACCGGCCAGGCCGGCCACGGCCAGCAGCAGGGTCAGGCGCCCCTGCAGCGAATTCAGGCGGCGCCACATCGGCTGTTCTCCTCGACGGGGGAAAGCCGGCTCTGAGCCTGTGAAAAATTGCGCGTCCTGCGCAATTTTTCGGCCGCGAGTCCGGCGCATGTGTGCATGCCATCCATGGCATGCACCCTGCGGGCCAGCCTGCGGCTGTTCAAATCCGTTCCTGACGGATTTGTCCGGACTCGCTCACGCGAATCAGGCACTTGCGTGCCCGATTCGCGCCCGGCCATCGGGCAACTGCTCCTGCGTTGCCTCAACTCGGGCATCCAATGCCCTCGCCATGGCCTGGCTGAGTCACAGCCTCTCAATGGCACCTGGCGTCCACCGGGGTCATCGCGCAGTCGAGCGGCGGCCGCCCGCCCAGCCAGGCGCGCTCGGTACCGAGTACCGCGGCGCGGTCCATCGGACGCGGCGGCGGCTTGTTCAGCACACCGCCCTCGCGGCCATCGCTGAACCTGAACGGACTTTTCTTCGATTCCGCCAGCACCGTCGGCGAACCGAGCCGATACTCGACCGGGCTGGCGGCAGCGGTCCGCAGCGCCCAGTCTTCGTGGGAACCCGATGGCGCCTGTGCCAAAGCCGCACCGGCCGTCAGCCAGGCGGAAACAAGCATGATCCGGCGATATCGCATGACGCCTCCTCTGCTGGATACATGCAGTCATCTTTCTACGCCTTCGGGGTCAAGGACAAGCATCGCCGTCACATATCGATCAAGCCGTGGTCGCCAAGCCATAGCGCTCCATCCGCCGATACAACGCCTGGCGCGACAGGCCCAGGCTTTGCGCGGCGCGGCTGACCACGCCATCGGCCTTGTGCAGCGCGGTCTCCACCGCCTCGCGGCTGGGTTCGTCGAGGTTGCGCGCGGCGGCCGTTGCCGCATGCTGCGGCAGGTTCAGCAGCTCGGGGGTGATCGGATGGCCGTCAGCCAGCAGTGCAGCGCGCTCGATCGCATTCTTCAGCTCGCGCACGTTGCCCGGCCACGGGTAGCCCAGCAGTGTCTCGCGCGCAGCGTCGCCGAGTTCGGCACGGCCACTCAGGAAGAATTCCGCCAGCGGCAGGATGTCGTCGTTGCGCTCGCTCAGCGGCGGCAGGTTCACCTCGATCACATTGAGCCGGTAATACAGATCCTCACGGAACGTGCCGACCTGGATCATCGCCTTGAGGTCGGCATTGGTCGCCGACAGCACGCGCACCTTGGCCTGGCGCGTACGGCCGGAACCGAGCCGTTCGAACTGACCGGTCTCCAGCACGCGCAGCAGCTTCATCTGGCCGGGCAGCGGCAGGTTGCCGATCTCGTCCAGGAACAGGGTGCCGCCGTCGGCCAGTTCGAAGCGGCCCTCGCGCGCCTTGTTCGCGCCGGTGTACGCGCCGGCCTCGGCACCGAACAGCTCGGCCTCGATCAGTTCGCCCGGCAACGCGCCGCAGTTCACCGCGATGAACGGGCCACGCTTCACCGCCGAGTTTGCGTGCACGATCGCCGCGATGCGCTCCTTGCCGGTGCCGTTCGGCCCGGTGATCAGCACCGGCACCTCCGAGCGGGCGATCTGACAGGCCAGGTTGAGCGTGCGCCCCATCGCCTCGGAAGCGAACACCAGCCCGTCCAGATCGTATTTGCTCTGCAACAACTCGCGGCGCTGGCGCCGCTCGCGCCGACTGCGGGTGATCTCGCGGGTGGACTCGGACAACTCCAGCAGGTTCTCCACCGTAGCCAGCAGCTTGTTGTCGTCCCACGGCTTGGCTAGGTAATCCGCGGCACCAGCCTTGACCAGTTCCACCGCGGTTTCCAGATGCGTCCACGCGGTGAGCAGGATGAGCGGCAGATCGGGATGTTGCTCGCGGATCGCCCGGAACAGCGCCACGCCCTCCTCGCCCGAGGTGGTGTCGGCGGTGAAGTTCATGTCCTGGATCACCACGTCGACCGCCTCGCGCTGCAACAGCGCCAGCCCCTCGTCGGGCGTCAGCGCGGTGAGCGGACGGATCTCGTTGAGCGAAAGCGCCAGCGACAGCGCCTCGCCCACGGCCGGGTTGTCGTCGATGATCAGGACAGTTCGCATCTTTCTTCTGCACATGCGGACATGGATGCCGCTCCGACCTGAAAGGTTGCCATGACTATGGTCATGCGTATACCCGCAGATCCACTTTTCATACCGATCTCGTCGCCACCACCGGCGGTACCGCCGCCGCGCGCAACGCGGGGCCGAGTACCGCCAACTGGCCGAGCGCCCACAACACCAGCGCGGCGATCGGCAGGTAGCCCAGCGGCAATCGCGGTAGTTCGTAGTGCTTCATCAACAGCAGGTTGAGCGCGACAGCCAGCAGCAGGCCTAGTGCAATGCCGCCACTGACGATCAGAAAATTCTCGGTCTGGAAGTAACGCAGGATGTCGCGCCGGGTGGCGCCAACCGCGCGGCGGATGCCGATCTGGTGGGTGCGTTGCTGCACCCAGAAGCTGGACAGCCCGACCACGCCCAGCGCAGTCAACGCCAGCAGGCAGCCGATCACCACCAGCAGCAGCCAGATCAGTGCGCGATCGTCGTGGAAATAGTCCTTCACGGTCTGCGCGTAGCTGTGGTTGTCGGTGATGATGCGTTGGTCGTCCACGCCGTCCAGTACTTTGGGCAAGTCACGCTGCACGGCGTCGCGGGCACCCGGTGAGGTGCGCAGAACATACATGCCGCCCATGATCGAGCGCACCGGCAACAGGAATCCGGATTCGGCGCCCTGATACTTGTTGATGGCGGGATTGAGCAGGTGCCCAACCACGCCGACCACACGCACGACATGTTCGCCTTTATCGCCGAAGAAAACCGGCTGGTCGATCGGCGACTGGCCCGGCCACAGCCGGTCGGCCAGCGCCTGCGTGACGATCATGGCCTGTGGCGGCGCGTCGTTGAAGCCCGTGTAGTCGGCATATTCCGTGGTGATAAAATCGCGCCCCGCGGAAAGCTGCATGCCCAGCGTGCGCACGTAATCCTGGGTGCCGGTGTACTCGACGAGGTTGCAGACTTTGGCTGCCTTGTCACCGCCGGGGCGGGTGTTGAGGCACGTGCTCCAGTAATTGCGACCGAGCGGCAGCGAATTGACCATGGCCGCCGATTTGACGCCCGGCATCGCTCGCAGCGCGGACAGGTCAGCGGCCACCAGGCTCGCCCGGGTGGTCGGCGTCGCATCGTCGTCCAGCCCGCTGCTTCGGGCCCAGACCAGTTCGCTGTCGGCCACGCCCGTGGTCACCTGCATGGCGCCGAGGCGATCGCCGATCAGGAACAAGGCGTTGGTGACGATGGCGCAGGTCAGTGCGATCTCCAGCACCACCAGGATCACGGTGGTCTTGTGGTGCTTCAGTGCGGAAGCGATCGGATGCATGGTCATGCCCTCACTGGATCTTCAACAGGCGGGCCGGCATCAGGCGACAGGCGCGCCAGGCCGGGAACACTGCGGCCACTACCGTCGCACAGACCGCCAGCACGAATGTCGCCAGCAGCATCGGCATGTCCAGATGCGCCAGTCCGGCATATTGCGCCGGCTGTTGCCGCACGATCCAAAGACCGAACGACGCCAGCAGCAGGCCGGCCACGCCACCGCTCAAACCGACCAGCGAGGCTTCCACCAGCAGTTGCGCGAAAACCGCCCGCTTCGAAGCGCCCATCGCTCGACGCACGCTCAATTCGCTGCCGCGGCGCAGGAACTTCACCAGCAGCAGTGCCACGGTGTTGAGCAGGCATACCAACATGAAGCCCACTGCCAGCAGCCCTTGCAACTGCACGCTGCCAGGCACCACGTGGTTGTAGTCCAGCCAGGCCATGACGTCGTGCAGGCGCGTGTTCGGTGGCCGCTGGAAGCGCCCCAGCTTCTTCTGTTCCTGCGAGTAGTGGACGAGGAACTCGCGATAAGCCTTGACCTGTGCCGGCGAATCCAGTTGCGCCCAGAACTGCATCCATGTGCAGTCGGCATTGCGCATGTCGTGGTCCTCGGGCATCCGGCCCCAGCAGTTGATGCTTCCGGAAGTGTCCTGCTTGAGTGTTATTGCTGTTTCCAGCGGCAGGAATACGTCTTCGGAATGACCGTAACTGCCGTGCGTCAAGTCGTAATAGTGCGGTACCGGGTCCCACGGCTCGATCACGCCGACGACACGGAAGCCGTCCTTGCCCAGGCGCAATGTCTGGCCAACCGCATGCTCTGCGCCGTACAGCTTGTCGGCCAGCTTGCGCGAGATCACCGCGACGCGCGCCTGCCTGTCGTCGTCCTCGGCGGTCCAGCCGCCGCCGTAGGCGAACGGCGCGTCGAACATGGCGAAGAAATCGGCCGAAGCGTAGCGCGCGTCGGCAAAGAAGGCGCGAGCCTTGCCTTGCACCGGCCGCACCGTCACCTGGCCACCGGTCATCGCCACCTGGCGCGCGCCCTTGCGGGCATGCAACAGGTTGATGGCATCGATCCAGGTCAGCTGGTCGGGCGGATCCTCACCGTCCTTGTAACCTTCCATGCTTTGTGGGTCGACCTGCGGATAGAACAACTGTCCGCTACGGTCAGGTATCGGGTCGGCAGTCATCACGTGCAGGATGGTGATCATCGTCATGCTCGCACCGATGCCCAGGCCGATCGCCAGCACCATCAGCGCCGTGAGCACCGGGTTGCGCCTGAGACTGCGCTGTGCCAGATCGAAGTAATAGCCGAACATTCCGTGTACCCCCATCAATCATTGAAGCCACATGCCACCCTGTAGGAGCGCACCCGGTGCGCGATGCTTTCCCCGCGCCAGCAAAGAGCATCGCGCACCGGGTGCGCTCCTACATGTTCTCGTTCATCACACCGACCGCGTCGCCACCACCGGCGGCACCGCCGCCGCGCGCAGCGCGGGGCCGAGCACGGCGAGCTGGCCCAGCCCCCACAGCAGCAGCGCGCCGACAGGCAGGTAGTACAGCGGCAGGCGCGGCAGTTCGTAGTGCTGCATCAAGACGAGGTTCAGCGCAAACGCGAGCACCATGCCGAGTGCGATGCCGCCACTGACGATCAAGAAATTCTCGGCCTGGAAGTAGCGCAGGATATCGCCGCGGGTGGCACCCAGCGCGCGCCGGATGCCGATCTGCCGACGCCGTTGCTGCACCCAGAAACTGGCCAGGCCGACGATGCCGAGTGCGGTGACCAGCAGCAGCGCGGCGATCACGCCGACAAGAATGCCGGCCATGACGCGATCCTGTCGAAAATAATTTTCACGCAGGCTGCCGATGGTCTGGCTTGCCTTGCTGTCGAGCACCGCATCGGGCGCGATGGTGGCCATCGCGGCCCGCGCATCGCGCAGCACCCGCGGCAATTGCGCGGGATCGGCGCGCAGCAGGTACACGGCCGCAAGCTGAGCGCCCGGCTGCGCTGGCACATACACCGACCATTCGATCGTGCTCGGGCCGCCCTCGCCGCCGTAGGGACGCACCAGGTGCGCCAGCACGCCGGCCACCCGAAAGTGGAATTTTCCGGTCCAGAATTCCTTGCCCAGCGGATCGGCGCCCGGCCACAGATGTTCGGCCAGCGCACGGGTCACCCACACAACGGAGTCATCCGGCACGAAAAAATCGACGGGTTGGTAATCGTCGGGCTGCGGCACGCGGCCAGCGACCACCTGCACGCCAAGCGCCTTGAAGCTGCCCGGGCCGCCGACAAAGAAATCCACCACGCCGCCGAAGTGCTTGCCCTCGGGATCGGTGGTGATGCCGGCGGTACCGGCGTGGTCGCCGAACGGCACCTGGTTGATCGCGCTGACCGACTGCACGCCGGGAAGCTTGGCGAGGCCGCTGAGTACGCGCGCGTTGAGGTCGACGCCCCTTGTTGGGTCATAGCCGGTCAGTTTCAGCGCAGCCAGTGCGTTCTCGTCGACACCGCTGACGACCTGGGTCTGCTGGACGCGGTTGACGATCAGGAAACAGGCATTGCACAGCACCGCGCAGGCCAGCGCGATTTCCAGTGCGATCAGGATGCTGGCCAGGCGATGGCGACGCAGGGCGGCGAGGATGGGCTTGATCTGCATGGTGCTCTCCTCAGAGCGTTTTCAGTTGCAGGCTGGGCACCATGCGGCTGGCGCGTAGCGCCGGCAGCACACCGGCCAGAAGGCTGGCAGTGATGGCCAGGACGAACGTGGCCAGGAACATCGTCGTATCCAGATGCACCAGATCGGCATATTCGACCGGCTGGCTGCGTACCAGCCACAGACCGAACAGGGTCAGCAACAGACCGCCTGCGCCGCCAAGCAAACCGATCAGACCGGCTTCGACCAGACATTGCGCAAACACTGCCGCACGACTCGCCCCTAGCGCACGGCGCACGCCGATCTCGCCCGCGCGACGCAGGAACTTCGCCAGCAACAGGCCCACCGTGTTAAACAGGCAGATCAGCAGGAAGGCAAACGCCAGCCACGTCTGCAGGCGCACATCGCTGGGCACCACCTGGTTGAAGTCGAGCCACGCCATCAGGCTGCGCAACTGCGTGTTGTCAGCATGCACAAAGCGACCGAGGGCTTTCTGCTGCGCTGCATAGTCGGCCACGTAGCGTCGGTAGCTGCCGACCTTTGCCGCGCTGTTCAGCTGTACCCACAATGCCACCCACACGCAGGGCGCGTTCTGCAGGTGCGCCGGATCGGGCATGCTCCAGCAGGTGAATGGTTGGAAGCCACCGGCATTGATTTCCAGCGAACTCTGGAACGGCACGAAAACATCCTCGGGCTTGCTGTAGAAGCCTGCTGTATCGCCGTTGGAAAAGCGCCCGCCCGCCACGTCGTAGAACTGTGGCGATGGTCGCCACGGCGCCAGCACGCCGATGATGCGCACATCCGCATCCTTCAGTCGCAGCGTGCGACCCACACTGTTGGCACCGTTGAACAGCTTGTTGTTGAGATCTGACGAGATCACCGCGACCCGAGCATGATTCTCGTCGTCCTGCGCCGTCCAGCCGCCGCCGTAGCGGAACGGCACGTCGAACATCGGAAAGAAATCGCTGGTAGTCGACAGCATCTGCGCCATCAGCGGCGGCAGGTTCACTTGTGGCGCGGTCAGCCGCAGCTGACTGCTGGTCACCATCGCCTGGCGGTCCGCGCGGTGCGCGCTCCACAGATCCAGTGCGGAGCGGTAATCCATCACATCGTAGGGCTGGTGGTTGGTGGCCGGGCTCGGATCCGGATCAACCTGCGGGTAGAACAGTGTGCCACTGCGGGTCGGTACCGGGTCGCCCGACAACAAGTGCATCACCGTCAGTGTGGTCATGCTGGCGCCGATACCCACCGCAATGGCGATCACCATCAGCGCGGTCAACACCTTGTTGCGCTTCAGGCTGCGCCATGCGAGATCAATGTAATAGCCGAACATTGCATCACTCCGTGAATTGGAAAACGCCCTCCTCCGACGATGGAATCGTCGGAGGAGGGGGCTTCAAGCAATCACACCGATCTCGTCGCCACCACCGGCGGCACCGCGGCCGCGCGCAGCGCGGGGCCGAGCACCGCCGCCTGCCCGATCAGCCACAGCACGATCGCGCCGACCGGGAAATAGGCGGCCGGCAGTCGCGGTAATTCGTAGTGCAGCATCAGGAACAGGTTGATGCCGTAGGCCAGCACCATGCCAAGCGCAATGCCGATGGTGGCGAGCAGGAAGTTCTCGGTCTGGAAGTAATGCAGGATGTTGGCGCGGGTCGCGCCCAGCGCGCGGCGCACGCCGATCGAGCGACGCCGTTGCGCCACCCAGAAGCTGCCCAGTCCCACGATGCCCAGTGCGGTGACTGCCAGCAGCGCGATGCATACGCCGACCAGCAGACCGGCCATCGAGCGGTCGTTCTGGAAGAATTCCCGGCGGATCTCATCCAATGTCTTCTTGTCGGTGATGACCCGGCGCGAGTCGACCGCCTTGAGCTTCGCGACGGCTCCAGCTATCACCCGCTCGCGCTCGCCCGGCGCCGTGCGCAGGACGTAGCGGTTGGCGCTGCTGGCGGACATGCGCAGCGGGAACACGATCGTCCACTGCGCGCTGGCGTCGCCATTGAACAGCGAGGGCCGGATCAGCCCGTCGACCACGCCGACCACGCGTACCGGGTCCTCGCCCATGTAGATCGTCTTGCCGAGCGCGCTGACTCCGGGCCACAGCCGCTGGCCCAGCTCGCGCGTGATCACCACCACCTGCGGGCGCAGCTTCAGGTCGCGCTGCACCTCGTCGAATTCCAGGTAGTCGCCGGCATTGAAATAGCGCCCTTCCAGCAGTTTCGTGCCGAAGGTCTGCAGCAGGTTCTCGCCGAAATAGGTGGTGGCGTTCAGCGTGGCCTGCTTCTGCGTGGGATCGAGCTTGACGCTGCTGTTCCACGAGCTGTTGGTGAACGGCACCTGGTTGACCAGAGCCGCGCCGGTCACGCCGGGAATCTGCCGCAACTGTGCAAGATCCTCCTGCGCACGGGCCTTGCCGTTCACCTGCCTGCCGATGCCGACGGCCTGCACCTGCACCAGTTCGTGCTCGGCCACGCCGCTGGGCATGTCCATGCGCTGCAGCCGCTGGCTGACCAGGAACACCGCGTTGCAGACGATCGCGCAGGTCAGCGCGACCTCCAGGATCACCAGCAGGGCGGTGACCTTGTGCCGGCGCAGGGTGGTAAGGATCGGCAGGATATCCATGTCAGTTGCTCTTCAATTGCAGGGCGGGAGTGACCTGGCATGCACGCCAGGCCGGCAGCAAGCCGGCGATCAGGCTGGCGCCGACGGCGAGCAGGAAGGTGAGCGCCAGCATCGGCAGGTCCAGATGGGCCAGCGCCGCATAATCCGCCGGCTGCCGACGCACCAGCCACAGCCCGGCCAGCGCCAGCAGCAGGCCGCCGATACCGCCGCTCAGACCAATCGCCCCGGCCTCGACCAGCAGTTGTGCGAATACCGCACGCTTCGATGCACCCAGCGCACGGCGCACGCCAAGCTCGGCACTGCGCCGCATGAACTTCGCCAGCATCAGGCCGACCGTATTGACCAGGCACACCAGCAGGAAACCGAACGCCAGCCACACCTGCAGACGCACGTCGCCGGGCACCACCTTGTTGTAGTCGAGCCAGCCCATCAGGTCGTTCAGGCGCACGTTCGGTGGACGCTGGAAGCGGCCCATCGCCTTCTGCTCCTGCGAGTAATGGACCAGGTACTGCTTGTACGCGGCGGCCTTGGCCGGGCTGTCCAGCTGCGCCCAGAACTGCAGCCAGACGCAGTTCGCCACCTCCATGTTGTCCTCGTTGTTCGGGGTGTTGCCCCAGCAATCGGTGGAGCCGTTGCGGCGCAGCCTGAGCTCGCGCGCCGTGGTCAACGGCACGAACACGCCCTCGCCCTCCGAATAGTTGCCGTTGTTGAGATCGTAGAAGTGCGGATTCGGCCGCCAGTCGTCCAGCACGCCGACGACGCGGAACGCGGTGTCGTCCACGCGCAGGGTCTGGCCGGTGCTGTCCTTGCCGCCGAACAGCTTGTCGTTGAGCTTGCGGGTGACCACCGCCACCCGCGCCTTGCCGTCGTCGTCGGTGGCGTTCCAAGCACGGCCGTACAGGAACGGCACGTCGAACATCGCAAAGAAGTCCGCCGTGGTGTAGCGAGCGTCCTCGAAGAACGGGTCGATGTTCGCCTGCGCCGGCTGGATCGGCACCGCACCACCGGTCATCAGCGCCTGCCGGTCGGCACGCTTCGCCTTCAGCAGGTTCATGCCGTCGATCCAGGTGACCTGCTTCGGCGGGTCGCCGCCTTCGCGATAGCCGTCCATGTCCTGCGGATCAAGCTGCGGGTAGTACAGCTGGCTGCTGCGTCCCGGCAACGGATCGCCCGACAGCACGTGCAGCACGGTCAGCGTCGTCATCGACGCGCCGATGCCCAGCGCGATCGCCACCACCATCAAGGCAGTGAGCGACTTGTTGCGCCTGAGGCTGCGCATGGCCAGGTCGAGGTAATAGCCAAACATGTGCATCACTCCATCAAGTTCCGCAGGAGCGCACCCTGTGCGCGATGTTCTGCGCGCGCGGTGCGGGCCAAAACGATCGCGCTACAGGTATCGCGCTCATCAAACCGACCTCGTCGCCACGACCGGCGGCACCGCCGCTGCGCGCAGCGCGGGGCCGAGCACTGCCGCCTGCCCGATCAGCCACAGCACGATCGCGCCGACCGGGAAATAGACGGCTGGAAGTCTAGGCAATTCGTAGTGCAGCATCAGGAACAGGTTGATGCCGTAGGCCAGCACCATGCCCAGCGCAATGCCGATGGTGGCAAGCAGGAAGTTCTCGGTCTGGAAGTAATGCAGGATGTTGGCGCGGGTGGCGCCAAGCGCGCGACGCACGCCGATGGTGCGGCGGCGCTGCGCCACCCAGAAACTGGCGAGCCCCACGATGCCCAGCGCGGTGACAATCAACAACGCTGCGATCACGCCGACCAGCATGCCGGCCATCGCACGGTCGTCCTGGAAAAACTTCCGGCGCACTTCGTCGAAGCTGCGCTGGGTGGTCACCACCCGTTGCGGGTCGGCCTTCTTCAGTGCGGCGAGCGCAGCCGCCAGCACGCTTGCGCGATCCTCCGGCCGGGTGCGGATCAGGTAGCTCTGGTCCTTGTTCGCGCCCATGCGCAGCGGCACGACGATGGTGTACTGCGCCTTGGCCGCGTCGTAGGCATTCGCCCGCGCCAGACTGTCCAGCACGCCGACCACGCGCAGGCCCACGACGGGGGTGAGATAAATGGTGCGGCCCAGCGGGTTCTGTCCCGGCCACAGGCGCTCGGCCAGGGTCTGGGTGATCAGCGTGACGTGCGGCAGGCTCTTGCTGTCGCCGGTGCCGAGCGCTTTCATCACCGCATCCGCGTCGACAAAGTCATCGGGTTGCAGATCACGCCCGGACACCAGCCGCGTGCCCAGCGTCTGCGCCAGGTTTTCGCCGAAGTAGGTGGCGGCGTTGAGCGTGCGTTCGGGCTGTGCCGGATCGAGCCGGATGTTGCCGTTCGACGACGAACTGCCGAACGGCACCTGGTTGGAGGAAGCCACCGACAGCACGCCGGGCACCTGCCTGAGCACGGCGAGATCCTCCGCGAGGCGGGCATACGGATTGGACGGAGCCGTCACGTCGGCCACCTGGATCTGCAGCAGCTCGTGTTCGGCCACGCCGCTGGGCATGTCCATGCGCTGCAGGCGCTGGCCGATCAGGAACACCGCGTTGCACACGATGGCGCAGGTCAACGCGATTTCCACGATCAGCAGCCAGGACGTGAGCTTGTGCCGGCGCAGCGTGGAAAGGATCGGCAGAATGTCCATGGCCGCCTCAGTTGCTCTTCAGTTGCAGGGCCGGCGCGATCTGGCAGGCGCGCCAGGCGGGCAGCAGGCCGGCCAGCAGGGTCGCGCACAGCGCCAGCACGAAGGTGGTGAACAGCATGCTCAGATCCAGGTGTGCCAGCGCGGCGTAGTCCGAGGGCCGCTGCCGCACCAGCCACAAGCCGAGCAGTGCGAGCAGCAGGCCGCCGATGCCGCCGACCAGACCGACCACGCCGGATTCGACCAGCAGTTGCGCGAACAGCGCGCGCCGCGACGCGCCCAGCGCACGGCGCACACCCAGCTCGGCCGCACGGCGCATGAACTTGGCCAACATCAGCCCCACCGTATTGACCAGGCAGACCAGCAGGAAGCCGAACGCCAGCCCGGTCTGCAGGCGCACGTCGTCGGGTACCACCATGTTGAAGTCCAGCCACTGCATGACATTGCGCAGGCGCACGTTTGGCGCACGCTGGAAACGACCCAAGGCCTTCTGCTCCTGCGAGTAGTGCACCAGGAAATCCTTGTACGCCGTCACCTTCGCCGGGCTATCCAACTGCACCCAGAACTGCAGCCACACACAGCTCGCCATCGGCAATATGTTGCCGACGCCACCGCCGCCATTGCCCCAGCAATCGGACGATCCATTGCGATCCAGCCGCAGCTCCAGCATGGTCTGCAGCGGCAGGAACACCTGCTCGCCATAGGCGTAGGAACCCGTGTTGAGATCGTAGAAGTGCGGATTCGGCTGCCAGCTGTCCAGCACGCCCACGATGCGGAAGGAAGTGCCCGCCATGCGCAGCGTGCGGCCCACGCTGTCGGCTCCGGCAAACAGCTTGTCGTTGAGCGACTTCGCGATCACCGCCTCGCGCACCTTGGCCTCGCCGTCCGCGGCGGTCCAGCCGTGGCCGTACAGGAACGGTGCGTCGAACATCGCGAAGAAATCCGCCGTGGTGTAACGCGCCTCCACGTAAAACGGGTCGAGCGAGGACTGTTCGGGCTGAATCGGCACCGAGCCGCCGGTCATCAGCGCCTGATGGTCCGCCCGCTTCGCATGCAACAGATTCATGCCGTCGATCAGGGTGACCTGCTCCGGTGGCTCCTTGTTCGGCATCATGCCCTTGATGTCCTGCGGATCGATTTGCGGGTAGTACAGCTGTGCGCTGCGCCCCGGCAGCGGGTCGCCCGACAGCACGTGCAACACGGTCAGCGTGGTCATGCTGGCACCGATGCCCAGCGCGATCGCCAGCACCATCAACGCGGTGAGCGCCTTGTTGCGCTTCAGGCTGCGCAGAGCCAGGTCGAGGTAATAGCCGAACATCAGGGTCCCCTTTGTAGCCGGGAATCGGGATTGGGGATTGGGGATTCGGAAAAGCCAAGGCTCGCGTCGTCGCCGCTCTTCCGAATCCCCAATCCCCAATCCCGATTCCCGGCTTTCATCACACTGCCCGCGTCGCCACCACCGGCGGCACGTTGGACGCGCGCCGCGCCGGCACGAACACCGCGGCCTGGCCGATCGCCAGCATCGCCAGCACGCCGGTCAGCACGTACGGCAGCGGGATGCGGGCCATCTCGTAGTGGCTCATCAGCCACAGGTTCAGGCCCAGCGCCAGCAATACCCCGATCACCACGCCGACGCCGGCGATCAGCAGGTTCTCGATCTGGAAGTAGTGCAGGATGTCGATCTTGCGCGCGCCCAGCGCGCGCCGCACGCCGATCTGCCGATGCCGCTGGCCGACCCAGAAGCTGGTCAGGCCGACGATGCCGGCGGCGGTGACGCAGAGCAGGATCAGGCAGATCACGCCCATCAGGATCGCCATGCCCACGTCGGCCCGATAGGCCCTGGCGCGGATGTCGGAGAACGGCTTGACGCTGTCGTCGTCGAGTACGCGCATCGGGTTCACCTTGTACAGCGTGGGCGCCACCGCGCGCATCGCGGCGTCCAGCCGGCCAGGCTTGGCGCGCACGGCATAGCGCGCGAAGTTCGCGTCCAGCCGGGTCGGTATCAGCGTCGAGTACCACGCGAAGTCGTTGCCCCAGCTGCCGGCGGCGGGAATCTGCAGGCGTGCCACCACTCCGATGATGGTGGTGGGCGCGTTGCTGCCGTCGGTGTACATCACCTTGCCGACCGCATCGCCCTTCGGGAACAGCTTGTCCGCCAGCTGCTGGGTGATGATCGCGACCGGGCGATCGCGCCGGTCGCGGGAACCCTGGTGCTGCACGTCGCCGGCATTGAAGGCGCGGCCGGCCACCAGGCGTGCCCCCAGCGTGGACAGCATCTGCTCGTCGGTGAAGTAGTACGCCGTACGGGTATTGTCCTTGCCGCCCAGCTGGGCGCCCGGCTTGTGCGAAACCGAACCGGTCCAGGAGGAGTTGAGCAAGGGCAGCGAGTTGATCGGCGCCACCGAAGCCACGTCCGGCAGCTGGCGCAGTGCAACGAGATCCTCGCGCTGCATGGCGTCCAGTTTTTCCACGCCGTCGGCGCTGTCGGCGTTGGGTGCGCCCACCCATTGCTGGCTGACCAGGAACAGGTCGCTCTCGTCCAGACCGGTGGTGCGGCTCACCCGGTCGATGCGCTGGCCGATGATGAAGACCGCATTGCACACGATTGCCAGCGTCAGCGCGATCTGCAGCGCGATCAGCACGGTGCCGGCCTTGTGCTTGCGCAGTGCTGCGAGGATGGGATGCAGTTTCATGAGCTTTGTACCTTGCGTAGGTCTGACGGTTGAACCGGCTTTGTCTGAGGAGTGCGGCCACGGATGGCCGCTTTCACGCGCAGGGACAGCGCACTAATTGCTCTTCAATTGCCATGCGGGCTGCACACGCGAGGCACGGAAAGTGGGATACAGGCCGGCCAGCATCGTGGCGACCACGGCCACCAGCAGGGTGAGCAGCAGCAGCGACACGTCCACCCGCGCCAGCGCGGCGATGTCCCTGGGCAACACCCAGCCCACGCTGGCCACCCCCGCGCCGGTGAGCAACAGGCCCAGTACGCCACCCGCCAGTCCGACGATGCCGGCCTCGGTGAGGAACTGCGCGTAGATCGCGGCACGCTGCGCGCCCAGTGCGCGGCGCACGCCGATCTCGCCGCTGCGGCGCAGGAACTTCGCCAGCAGCAGGCCCACCGTGTTCACCAGGCACACCAGCAGCAGCCCCAGCGCCACCAGCAGCGACACCTTGGTATCGCTGGGCACCACGTGCTGGTTGTCCAGCCACGCCGGCAGGTTGCGCAGACGGCTGTTCGGCGCCCAGCGGAAACGCCCGGCCTGCTGCTGCTCGCGCGCATAGTCGTTGAGGTAATTGCGATAGGCAGTCGCCGCCGCCGCACCGTCCAGCTCGGCCATGTAGGCGATCCACACGCACTCGGAATGCTGCAGGCCGACGAAACCCGACTCCTCGGGCACCGCGTTGCAATTCGTGTTGCCGTCGTTCGGCATGGCCGCCTGGATGGCGGTGAGGAACGGCAGGAACACGTCGTCGCCGGTGGTGGAGAACCCGCCGGTGTTGACCACGTCGTAGAAGCGCGGCTGCGGGTTCCAGTCGTCGAGAACGCCGACCACGCGGTAATCCTTGCCCTCGATGTTGACCGTCTTGCCCACGCTGCTGGCACCGCCGAACAGTTTCTGGTTGAGCTTGCCGCTGATCACCGCCACCGTCGCGCGATTGGTGTCATCGCTTGCGCTCCAGCCGCTGCCGTACTTGAACGGCACATCCAGCATCGGGAAGAACTCGCCGTATACCGCATGGCCGCTGACGTTGAGCGGGTGCTTGCCGGCCTCCGCCGGCACCACCGACGGCGAGATCTGGTACATCGCCGACTGCCGCTTCGCGCGATGGTCGCGCATCAGCGCCATCGCGTCGGTGTAATCCATCGCGTTCGGCGGCTCGCCGTCGTCGCTGCGGCCGTTCGGCCCCCAGTTGTCGATCTGCGGCACGAACAGCTGCGACGACTTCCACGGGATCGGATCGCCCGACACCGCGCGGAACACCGACCAGGTCGTCATCGACGCGGCCACGCCGAAGCCGATCGCCAGCACCATCAGCGCGGTCAGGCCGGGACTGCGCCTGAGGCTGCGCAACGCCAATTCGAGGTAGTAGCTGAACATGCGCATCTCCAGAGTTGGCCTTTCCCCGGCGGGAGAGGCGGTATTTGTCACACCGAGCGTGTCGCCTCCACCGGTGACACGCGTGAAGCGCGCAGCGCCGGTGCGAGCACCGCGCCCTGGCCGAGCAACAGCAACACCACCACGCCAATGCCCACGTAGGCCATCGACATGTGGCTCATCTCGAAACGGGCCACCGTCCACAGATTGAAGGCGATCGCCAGCACGGTGCCCAGCACCACGCCCGTCGTGCTGATCAGGAAGTTCTCGGTGAGGAAGTAGGCGAGGATGTCGCGCTGCCGCGCGCCCAGTGCACGGCGCACGCCGATCTGCTTGCGTCGCTGGCCAACCCAGAAGCTGGTGAGGCCCACGATGCCCGCGGCGGTGATTGCCAGCAGTACGGTGCAGATGATGCCCATCAGGATCGCCATGCCGCGGTCGCTGTCGTACACCTTGTGACGGATGGTGGCGTAGTCCTGGATGCCGTCCTTCGGGTCGATGATGCGCATGCGGCTTTGTGCAATCAGCGCCTTGGGCGCTTCGCGCATCGCATCGGCCAGCTGGCCGGGCTTGGCGCGCACGATGTAGTAGATGCCGCGCGAATCATCTGCCCGCATCGGCCAGATCAGCGCCTGCCCGGCATAGGTGTTGCTCCATTGATCCACGCCTTGGCGGTGCAGAGGATCGACGATGCCGACGATGGTGCTGGGTGTGGCGCCCATCGCGTAGAAGCTCTTGCCCAGCGCGTTGCCATCGGGAAACAGACGGTCGGCCAGCGCCTTGCTCACGATCGCCGTCGGCGGGGTGATGGCCTGCTGGGTGCCCATCATCATCACCTCGTCGGGGCGAAAATTGCGTCCCGCGACGAGCTTCAGGCCCAGCGCACCGATGAAATGTTCGTCGCCGGTGTACACCGCTGCATCAGTGGTCGGCCTGGTCTGGTCGGGCGTCATGGTGACGAAGTTGTCCCAGCCGCCGCCCCTCAGCGGATAACCGCTGGCGGGCGTGGCATCGCGCACGGCAGGCAGCTGCCGCAGCGCCAGCAGGTCGGCGCGCACCTGCGCATCGACCCGCGCCGTCGACTGGCCGACGTCGGCCCACATGTTGGCGATGACGAACACATTGGCCTCGTCCACGCCGCTGGCAGCGGACAGGTTGGCCAGTCGCTGGTGGATGATGAACAACGCGTTGCACACGATGGCCAGCGTCAACGCGATTTGCAGCGCGATCAGCAAGGTGCCTGCCTTGTGCCGGCGCAGCGCGGTGAGGATGGGCCTGATCTGGATATTCATGGCGATCTCCTCAGCTCGACTTCAACTGCCAGGCGGGCTGCACGTGTGCCGCGCGCCACGCCGGGTAGAACGCCGCCAGCACCGTGGCGACGATCGCAACGACAAACGTCAGGCCCACCAGCGAGAAATCGAGCTGCGCCAGCTTGGCGATCTCCGGCTGGAACAGGATGCCCACGCCGGACACGCCCAGCGCAGTGAGCAGCAGGCCCAGCACGCCGCCCGCGAGACCCACCGTGCCGGCCTCGATCAGGTATTGCGTGTAGATCTCGCCCCGCGTGGCGCCCAGCGCGCGGCGCACGCCGATCTCGCCGGCGCGGCGCATGAACTTCGCCAGCAGCAGGCCGATGGTGTTGACCAGGCAGATCAGGAAGAAACCCAGCGCCACAACGAGCGAGATGCGGCTTTCCGGCGGCACCACGCGCTGGTGATCCAGCCATTGCGCCACGTCGCGCAGGCGCACGTTGGGTGCCCAGTTGAAGCGGCCCGCGCTTTGCTGCTCGGCGGCGTAGTTGGTGAGGAAACTGCGGTAGCGCGCAACTTCGGCTGGGCTGTCCAATTCCACCCACGGCGTGATCCACACGCAGTTGCTCTGCACGTAGTCCGCCCAGTTGGTGAAACTGAGCTGGCCACGGCAACTGTTGCGACCACCGGTGTACATCTTCAGGTCCATGGCGCGGGTGAACGGCATGTAGAAGTCCGGCTCGTCGGCGAAGCCGCTGGTGCTGAACAGGTCGTAGAAACGCGGACGCGGGTTCCAGTGGCTGGTGACGCCAACCACGCGGTAATCGTGACCGCCGAGATTGACCGTGCGGCCCATGCTGTTCGCGCCGCCAAACAGCTTCTGGTTGAGTTCGCTGCCGATGACCACGCTGGCGGTGCGCGCCTCGTCGTCCTGTGCGCTCCAGCCACTGCCGTAGCGGAACAGCACCTCGAACATCGGGAAGAAGTCGCTGCCCACGGCGTAGCCACTCGCGTTCAATGGCAGGTCGCGGCTTCCATCGGGCATCACCGCAAGCTGCACCGGGTACAGCATGGTCTGGCGCTTCGCCTCGTGCGCACGCATCAACGCCATCGCGTCGATGTAGCCCAGCGCTTCCGCCGGCTCGCCCTTCAGGTTCTGCTGCGGCCCCCAGCTGTCGACCTGCGGGGTGAACAGTTGCGCCGACTTGTCCGGGATCGGGTTGCCCGACACCGCGCGGAACACCGACCAGGTGATCATCGACGCCGCCACGCCAAAACCGATCGCCATCACCATCAACGCCGTCAGCGCCGGATTGCGGCGCAGGCTGCGAAGACCGAGTTGGAAATAGTAGGCGAACATGCGTCGGTACCTGTGAACGATGGTGTTGGCAGTCGCGAATGCGCGTGTTTTTTTCTGTTGTAGGAGCCCGCTTGCGGGCGATGCACTTGCTTCAGATATCAGCTTCGGCATCAAGGCAACCGCATCGCCCGCAAGCGGGCTCCTGCACAAGCCCACACGCGTGTGGGCTCAGCCGTGCGCTTCGTCGGCGCCGACGGCATGCACGGTGTGGAAGCGCGGGTCTTCCGACAGGTCCACCACCTGGCCGTCGATGATGTGCACGTTACGCTGGGCGCGCGCGGCCAGTTCCGGGTCATGCGTGACCATCACGATGGTGGCGCCCTCGCGGTGGATGTCCTCGAGCAGTTCGAGCACGCTGCGCGCCATCTGGGTGTCCAGGTTGCCGGTCGGTTCGTCCGCCAGCAGCAGGCGCGGCGAGCCGGCCAGCGCGCGGGCGATCGCCACGCGCTGCTGCTGACCGCCGGAGAGCTCGGCCGGGTAGTGCTTGGCGCGCGAGGCCAGGCCCACGCGTTCCAGCGAGTCCATGATGCGCTGCTTGCGCTCGGCCGCCTTCATGCCGCGGTAGCGCAGCGGCACCTCGATGTTGTCGAACACGTTGAGGTCGGGGATCAGGTTGAACGCCTGGAAGATGAAGCCGATCTTCTCGTTGCGGATCTTCGAGCGGGCGTTGTCGTTGAGGTTGCTCACCTCGATGCCGTCCAGGTGGTACTCGCCGCCGCTGAAGGTTTCCAGCAGGCCGGCGATGGTCAGGAAGGTGGTCTTGCCGGAACCGGACGGGCCGGTGACGGCGACGAACTCGCCCTCTTTCACGTCGATGTTGAAATCGCGCAACGCATAGGTCTCCACCACTTCGGTGCGGTAGACCTTGGACAGGTGGGTCATCTTCAGCATGGTTGTTCCTCGGTGGTTGGAGCTGGGATTCGGGATTCGGGATTCGGAAAAGCGGGATCGGGCGTCGTGCTGCTCTTGACGAATCCCCAATCCTGAATCCCGAATCCCTTTCTCAATTGCTGATCGCGACGGTGGCCGCGCCCTTGAAGCTGTCGGTGCCGGAGATCACGATGCGGTCGCCTTCCTTCAGGCCGTCGAGGATCTCCACCTTGTCGATGCTGGAGGCGCCGACGCGGATCGGGGTTTTCTTGGCGATGCCGTCGCGCACCAGGTAGGCATAGCTGCCGCCGGATTCGTCGACGAATGAACCACGCTGCACGGTCAGCACGTTGTCGCGCTTGTCCAGCAGCACGCGCACCGACAGGCGCTGGTTCTGCCGCAGCTGCTTCGGCGTGTCGCCCTCGAAGCGCAGCCGCGCGGCGACCTGGCCGTTGACCACTTCCGGCGAGATCGCGCTGACCAGGCCCTTCCAGGTGTGGCCGTTGCCGCTGATCTCGCCGGCCATGCCGATGCCGAGGTCGCGGGCGAAGCTTTCCGGCACCTGCATCTCCACCTGCAGCGCGGACAGGTCGATCACGCTGAGCAGCTGCGCGTCCTTGGCCACGGTGGCGCGCTCGGCGATGAACAGCTGGCCGACCTGGCCGTCCACCGGCGACTTCACGTCGAGGTCGTCGACCTGGCGCTGCAGGTCCTTCACCAGCAGCAGTTGGCGCTCGTGCGCGAGCTTCTTCGACTGGATGTCGAAGCTTAGGCTGTCGTTGTCGAGGCCGAGGTTGGCCTTGGCATGCGTGGTGGCGATTTTCGCCTTGTCCACCGCGTCCTTGGCCTTGTCCACATCCATGTTGGACACCGCGCCCTTGGCATATGCCTTCTGGTAACGGTCGAGGTTGCGCTCGGCGGTGGTCTGGTCGATGGTGGCGTTGTCGTAGGTTTCCTGCAGCGCGGAACGCTGCTTGCGCGCGTCGATCTGCGCGCGTCGGTATTCCACTTCCATCGCGTCGGCGTTGCTCTGTTCCTGCGCCAGCTTGTTGGTCAGCTCCGGGCTGACGATGGTGGCCAGCACCTGGCCGATCTTCACCGTGTCGCCGGCATGCACCTTCAGCGTCACCGCGCCGCCGGAGGTGGCGTACAGGGTGGGGCTGACCGCGGCGACCACCTTGCCCTCGGCGGCGATGTCGCGCACGAACGGGCCGCGTTCCACGGTGGCGAAGGCCAGCCGCGAACTGCTGACCGATTCGGACGCCGAGAACAGCCGGCCGATGCCCGGCGCCAGCCAGGCCAGCAGCGCCAGCACGAGTACGCCGGCACCAAGCAGGATCAGCTGGCGCTTGCGGTTGGGTTTGACCTCGACCAGTCGGTCTTGTGCGGAAGTGTCGCGGATCATCAATGCCGTTCCTGACCGCGGACAGCGCGGTTGCATGGGTACGTCAGCAATCCGCGTGCCACTCGGCAGCAACAACATAACAAGATGCCTTTCAACGACTTGCGTCGTATGCACGGCATCGGCCGAGTGTCCGCGGACACCATGCGGACAATCGGACGAACGCAGCCCGGTCAACCGCCATCGCCATTCCGGAAACGCGAAGGGCTCCGGTTCGCACCGGAGCCCTTCATTCCGAACAACCAGCGTCTCCCTCCTAGAAATCCTGCTTGAAACGGATCCCGAACGTGCGCGGCTGGCTGAAGCCGGTATAGACCTGCCCATTCGGATACTGCGCAACGACACCGTGTGCTGCACAAACACCGACGCCGCACTCGGTGTATTTGTACTGCGCCGCGCGTTTATCGAACACATTGGTGACGAAAACGTCGGCCGACCAACTGCCCCTTTGCACGCCGGCAGACAGATCGAGCGAGTTGTAGGCAGGAAGGTCGCCGAGCAGTGCACGCTCGCTCAACCGCAAGTCGGTCGTGCGACTGCCGACATGGACAAGCGCCGCCTGGACGAAGGCGTCGTTGCCGCCAAGGTTGAAGGTGTAGTGCGCAATGAGGTTGCCTTTGAACCTGGGCGTGATCGGCAGCTGCGTACCCTTCGGAGCGAGCGGCCCGGCCACGACACTGCCGTCCTGCGGGTTGATCGAGCCGGCCGGGCAATCTGTGATCGGGCGACCGTTCGCATCGGTGAACCCGCAATAGTTCGCGCTCAGCTTGGCGTGATACACCGCGACCCCCGCCGTCAGCTGCAGGTTGTATGTGGCCTGCCAGTTCAGTTGCGACTCGAGGCCGTCGATGCGGGCGGAGTTCGCGTTCTTGATTTCAGTCAGACCGTTCGCACCGAGGATCGGGAACTGGAAGTCGTTCCATGTCTCACGGAACACCGCGCCGTTGAACGACACCCGATTGTCCAACCACGAAGTCTTCCAGCCCAGCTCTTCGTTGATCAGGAAATCGGCCTGATACGGCAACAATGTGCCGCGCCGGTTGACACCGCCAGGGCGGAAGCCCTCGGAGCGGGTGGCATAGATCATCTTGGTGTCGTTGATATTCCAGGTCAGGTTGTACTTGGTGAGATTTCCGCTTTCCTTCACTCTCTTGTTGAAGTCGGAACACGGCGCACCCATGAACGGTTCGGGCGACACGCAGGCAGCCTCACCCTGGCTCGATGAAAAACCTGCGGCGTAGCCAAAGAAACCATACAGTTGATTGCTGGTGCGGTAATAGCGCTCACCAAACGTGCCTGTGAGCACGTCGGGAATGAAGTCCCAGGACAGTTCGCCGAACACGGCCTTGTCGCGGTCGTAGCGCATTTGTCGAGTCAGCCAGATCGTGTCTTTCCAGCCCGTGACGGACAGCGCGTCGGCCAGGCCATCGACCTGGTAATCCTGCATGATGTCGTGCTTCTGCTTCTGCCAGAACACGCCCGTGACAAGGCGCAGCCGTTCGTCTGCCGGTGAGACAAGACGCAGTTCGTGACTATTGTTGGTGTAGCGATCCCGGTCGCTGATGTGCTGCGAGGGATTGATCAGCGCGCCGTTGTTGTCATAGAAGGATGCCCCGGAGCCATACAAGGCGTCGTACCAGAACCCGTAGTCAGTGTAATCGGTCTGCTCTTCCTGATTGCGTTTGAGGTGCGCATAGGCATAGGTCAAGTCAAAATTGCCGATCTTGCCTTGCACGGTCAGCGCGCCTTGCCACCAGCGATCATTGACACGCTCGGGATAGAAGTGGGTAACAGCCAGATCACCAACGACTGGATCGCTGGCAAAGTTGCCATGCGAGATCGTCTGCTGCCCCATCAGCATCGGGGTGATTGACCAGTTGTCGTTGAGATCAACTTTCAGCGCTGCCCGTGCACCGCTGGTATTGGCATCGTTGTAATTGTCCCTGGCATGTCCAACACACTGGAACGCCGAGGACGGCGAGGTTCCGCTCGGCGAGCAATTCGGTGCATTGCTGATGGTGATGCCCGAAGTGGGGAACGTGCGCGAGCCGGCCTTGTTGTCGATGTAGCCGGCATCATGCTCGCGCCAGCCGACGATGCGTATCGCCGCATTCTTGCTGATCGGGATATTGAGCATGCCTTCGGCCGTATAGCCGATGCCGCCGTGCGCCACAGTGTCCACGCCCAGGCTGTAACTTGCCGCGTAACCGCTCGGATCGGGCTTGTTGGTGATGATGCGCAAGGCACCGGCTTGGGCACTGGCGCCATACAGCGTGCCCTGTGGCCCGGCCAGCACCTCGATGCGGGCGATGTCGTACATGTGGATGTCGAGCGGGCCCTGGATCGTGGTGACCGGCTGGTCGTCGAGATACACGCCCACGCTCGGCTGCGATCCGGAATGGTTGGTGTTGCCGCCGCTGGCCACGCCGCGCATGTAGATGCTGGCGAAGCCGGGGCCGGTGGCGATGCCGCCGCCGCCCTGCTGGAAGGTGACGCTGGGCAGGTACTTCACGTAGTCGTTGAAGTTCTGCACGTGCAGCGCCTCGAGCTGGTCCGTCTCCAGCACGTTGATGCTGATCGGCACCTTCTGCAGATTCTCGGTGCGCTTCTGCGCCGTCACGTTCACCACGCTCAGCGTCGTGGTCTTCGGTTTTGCTGCCGGTACCGCGGTCGATGCTTCGGTCTGCCCCGCATTCTGGGCGAAGGCCGGCGTGGCCATGGCCAGACAGATCGCCGCCGCGAGCGGCAACCTGACCAGCCTGACCCGCTGCGCCCCCGTGGTCTGTTTGAATCTACTCGTGTGCATAAGTCCTCCCCTCCCAAGTCCACGACAATCCATCGGATTCAGCCATTACTCCAATACCGGCACTTCCGGGTAGCTCCCCAGCACCGTCCCCAACGCCGACGCCAGAGGTCCCAACCATGTTTCGTAGTGGCGCCAGTGATCCACTCCTTCGCGATAGATCGGCTGGCGCACCTGTTCCGAGCTGGCCGTGCGTACCGGCCGCGGATTCTGGAAAAACTGCAGGCACGATGCCTCGAACGGCAGGCCGCAATACTCGAGCAGGCGACGCACCTGCCCCTCGGTGTCGTCGACCATGCGCTCGTACGCGACGCGATGGATGCGCCCGGGCAGCACCGCATCGAAATGCGCCATCAGCGCGACGTAGTCGCGGTAGTAGCGCCCCACGTCCTGCAGGTCGTAGCTGAAGCTCTGCCCGCGCGCGAAATGCTGCTTGAAGGCCGAGAAGCAGCAGGCCAGCGGGTGCCTGCGCGCATCGATGATCTTCGCGTTCGGCAGCATCAGGTGGATCAGGCCGATGTGCATGAAGTTGTTCGGCATCTTGTCGATGAACAGCGGTGCCGCGGTCTTGCGCTGGATCCGGGTGTGCGCGAGGTAGCGCTCGCCGAGCGCGCGCAGGGCATCGGCATCGAGTGCCGCCAGTGCGCCGTGGTAGGGCATCACGCTGTCGGCATCGCCCTGCATGCGCAGCAGACGCGTGATCGAGGTGACCTCGGGCAGCTCCATCGTGCCTTCGACCTGGCTGTGGCTGGACAGGATCTGCTCGATCAACGTGGAGCCGGCACGCGGCAGCCCGACGACGAAGATCGGGTCATGCGCCGGACTGCCGGCGCCCGCGCGCGCGGCGAAGAAGTCGCGGGTGTAGTGCTCGCGGATGTAGCGCACCCGCGCGCTGGTGTCGTCGGCGCTGTAGTGCACCTGCGCGCGGCGGATCGCATTGCCCTGCGCGTAGTGCCGGAAGGACGGCTCGTACTCGCCGGCGTCTTCCAGCGCCTTGCCGACGGCGAACTCCAGGTGCAGGCGGTCATCTTCGGCAAGATCCGCGCGCGCCAGCTGCCCGCGCATCGCGGCCAGCTCGTCGGCGCTGAAGCGGAAGGTCTTCAGGTTGGCCAGGCTCCACCAGACTTCGCCGAATGACGGCTCGAGCTCCAGGCTGCGGCGATAGGCGGCGATGGCGCGCTCGGTGTGCCCGGCGGTTTTCAGCGCATGGCCGTAGCTCACCCACACTTTCGCATGGCGCGGGTAGTGCTCCAGCAGGTCGGCATAGATGCGGATGGCGGGCTCGTAGTCGCCGATCCGGCACAGCACCACCGCCTTGAGATTGCGGTTGCCCAGATGCCCCGGATCGGCTGCCAGCAGTTGTTCGATCTGGACCAGCGCCTGTTCCGGCTGGTTGCTGCGATGCAGGACCAGCGCATAGTTCTGGCGCGCTTCCTGGAAGCTGGGCGCCAGCTCCAGGCAGCGCTCGAGCAAGTGCAGGGCGTCCTCGTTGCGGCCCAGCCGGGCAGCGACCTCGGCGAACATGCGGATCGCCGCCACGTCGGTCGGCGCCTGCTTCAGGTGCTCGCGCAACAAGGCCTCGGCCTCGGGGATGCGGTTCTCGACCAGGGCGACGGCGGCAGTCAACAGGTGCGGATCGCGGGTGGAATGACGCACGTGGCTGGCGTACGCCGCGTCCGCCGCATCCTGTTCGCCCGCCGCCATCAGATGGTCGCCAAGTGCACGCCAGGCTTGCGGCAGGTCGGGCTTCAGCGCCAACGCACGGCGCAACGCCTGGATCGCTTCCTGCCCGCTCCCGCGGTGACCAAGGGCCAGTCCCAGGTCGAAATGGATCATGGCCCAGTTCGGCTGGGCCTGCGCCAGGGGAATGAGGATGTCGAGCGCGCCTTGCGCGTCTCCCTGCAGCGAGCGCGCGGCGGCCAGCAACTGCAGTGCGACCGGATGACCGGCGGCCACCTGCAGAATTTCGTCGAGCTGCTCGACGGCCAGTGCCGGGGCCCGCTCCAGCAGGCGCGCTGCGTGGGCCAGGGCCTGTTCCAGCGTACCGGTGGCCGGCGCGCCCGTCACGGCCGACCCCGCCGTGACAATGCGCCCTGCCCGTGCGGGTCGAGTCTCGCGCGGCAGCACAGCCGGGACACAGCGCGTTGCATGGACGGCAGCAGCTCCTCACGGGTATCGCTGCAATCTACAACTGAACCCGGCCGGTAGATAGTAGGTGCCGGCAAACATGTCAGGCTTCGGTATCCCGCCCCGTGGCAGGCCGGAACCGGTTGCCCCCGGTTCGACAGAGGCGCTAGGCTGGATCGGGCAAACACTGCGGCGGACGCGAGACGGCATGCGGGACATGGAGGCTCCGGAAGACGACCGCTCGCCGCGCCCATCCATCCGGGGACCGCACCTGCTCATGCCTACCGACACCATGGTCGAGGAACTCAACCGCGCGCACGCCCTGCCCGCCCGCTACTACGCCGGCGACGCGATGCTCGCGATGGAACAGCGTGCGGTATTCGCGCGCAGCTGGCAGCTGGTGGCACACCAGGAGCAACTGGCCGAACCGGGCGACCATGTCGTCGAGCAGATTGCCGGGGTGCCCATCCTGCTGGTGCGCGGACCGGACGGCGTGCTGCGCGCCTTCCCCAATGTCTGCCGCCACCGAGCGGGGCCGCTGGCGCTGTGCAATGGCAAGGGCGCCAAAGCGCTGCACTGCAAGTACCACGGCTGGACCTACACCCTCGAAGGCCAACTGCGCAGTGCGCCGGAAATGCAGGACGCCTGCGATTTCCGGGTCGAGGACATCCGCCTGCCGCCGCTGCGCGTGCGCGAATGGCAGGGTCTGGTGTTCGTCGCGCTGGCGCAGGATGTGCCGCCGTTCGACGAGGTCTATGCCGGCATCGCCGAGCGCATCGCGCCGATCGACCTGTCAGCCATGCGCTACCTGCGCCGCGACAACTACGACATCGACTGCAACTGGAAGGTCTACGTCGACAATTTCCTCGAGGGCTACCACCTGCCACACGTGCACCCGGGCCTGTCCAGGGTGCTCGACTACCGCGCCTACGACACCGAGTTGTTCCCGTGGCATTCGCTGCAATCCTCGCCGCTGCGCAACAGCACCGAGCTCTACGGCGACGGCCAGGCGTACTACTACTTCATCTACCCCAACGTGATGCTCAACATCATGCCCGGACGGCTGCAGACCAACCGCATCCTGCCGCTGGGACCGGACCGCTGCCGCATCGTGTTCGACTACTACTACGCACAGGACGCCGGCGCCCAGGCACGCATCGCCGCCGACCAGGCATTCAGCGACGAAGTGCAGAACGAGGACATCGCGATCTGCGAAGCGGTGCAGAAGGGACTGGCGTCCGGATTTTATGTCCCCGGCCGGCTGAACCCGAAACGCGAGGGCGGCGTCTGGCATTTCCAGAACCTGCTGCGCGCGGCCTATGCCGGCCCCGCCGGCGAATCCGCATGAGCATGCGCCGCTCCGGCCGACTGCTCCTCCTCAACTGACCCCAAGCGGAAGCCGGCATGCGCAACAGCAACAAGATCGGCTTCTGGACCTGCACCGCACTGATCGTGGGCAACGTCATCGGCATGGGCATCTTCGTGCTGCCGGCGTCGCTGGCGCCATACGGTTTCAACGCGCTGATCGGCTGGGGCATCACCCTGTTCGGCTGCCTTACCCTGGCCCGGGTGTTCGCGCATCTTTCCTCCGCCCTGCCCGGCGCCGACGGGCCCTACGGTTACATCCACAGCACGCTCGGCGAACTGCCCGCCTACATGGCGATGTGGGCGTACTGGGTTTCGTTGTGGCTGACCAACGCGGCGCTGGCCACCGGCGTGGTCGGCTACATCACCGTGGTGATGCCTCAACTCGCGGTGATCCCGCCGGTGTGGTTCGCACTCGGCCTGCTGTGGCTGTTCACGCTGATCAACCTGTTCGGCGTACGCGCCGGCGGCACGGTGCAGATCGTGACTTCAGCATTGAAGTTGCTGCCCATGCTGGCGATCGGCCTGCTCGGCGGCTGGGTGCTGCTGACCGCACCGGCCAGTTACGTGGCGCACCCGCCCGCTACGCCGCTCAGCCTGGGCGGCGTGATGGCCGCCTCCACCATCGCGCTGTTTGCGATGCTCGGCATCGAGTCGGCCAGCATCCCGGCCGCGCGGGTGAACGATCCGGGCCGTACTATCCCGCGCGCCACGATGACCGGGACGGTGCTCGTTGCCGTGATCTACGTGATCGTCTCGGCCGTGCCGCTGCTCTTGTTGCGGCAGGATGTGCTGGCCAACGCCAGCGCGCCGTTCGCCCTGCTGATGGACACTTTCGGTCGTGCCGGCTTCGGCCGCTGGCTGGCGCTGTTCGTGGTGATCAGCGGACTGGGCGCGCTCAACGGCTGGACCCTGCTGGCCGGTCAACTGACCCGCACCATGGCTGACAACGGCGTGCTGCCACCGCGGCTCGCAAGCAACAACCGTCATGGCACTCCGGCCATCGCACTGGTGATCACCGCCGCGTTGGCCTCGGTCATGGTGTGGATGAGCTACAGCCGCTCGCTGGTGGCTGCATTCACTTTCCTCACCCGCGTGGTGACCGCGGCCAACCTGCCGTTGTATCTGTGCAGCGCGCTGGCGCTGATCGTGTTGTGGCGACGCGGCACGCCGGGCTGCAGTGGACGCAGCGTGCTGCTTGTGGCCAGTGTCGGCGCGGCGTACGTGGTATTCGCCTTCGTCGGCATCGGCGGCGAGCCGTTCGTGTACGCACTCGGCCTGATCGCGGCCGGCCTGCCGCTGTATGTCTTCATGCGACTGCGCCGCAAGCCGGTCGCGCCCGTCGAGGCCTGAGCACCATGCGCGACCCCCGCTACGACATCCTGTTTACCCCGCTCAAGATCGGCCCGGTCACCGCGAAGAACCGCTTCTTCCAGGTGCCGCACTGCAACGGCATGGGCCACGCGATGCCGCTGGCGCATGCGGCGATGCGCGAGACCAAGGCCGAGGGTGGCTGGGCGGTGGTCTCCACCGAGGAGTGCGAGATCCATCCCAGCGGCGACCTCACGCCCTACGTCGAGGCGCGGCTGTGGGATGACCGCGACATTCCCGCGCTGGCGCTGATGTGCGACAAGGTGCACGCGCACGGCGCGCTCGCCGCGCTGGAGTTGTCGCACAACGGCCCCACCGCGTCGAACCTGTATTCGCGCGAGGTGCTGCTGGCGCCGTCGCACCAGCCGTCCAAATACGGCTACCCGTCGCAGGCGCGCGCGATGACCCTGCACGACATCCGCGAGTACCGGCGCTGGCATCGCGAGGCGGCGATCCGCGGCAAGCGCGCAGGCATGGACATCATCTACGTCTACGCCGCGCACGACCTGTCGCTGGCGATGCATTTCCTGCAACGCCGGCGCAACCAGCGCAGCGACGCCTACGGCGGCCCGCTGGAGAACCGCGTGCGCCTGCTGCGCGAGGTCCTGCAGGACACCAAGGACGCGGTCGGCGACACCTGCGCGGTGGCACTCCGCTTCGCCACCGAGGAACTGCTCGGCCCCGGCGGCGTCGAGCTGGCCGAGGCGAAGGAGATCGTGGGCATGCTGGCCGAGCTGCCGGACTTGTGGGACGTGAACGTGGCCGCCTGGTACAACGACTCGGTGCCCTCGCGCTTCGTCGCCGAGGGCGCGCAGGAACCGTTCATCGACTTCGTCAAGAAAACCACCAGCAAGCCGGTGGTGGGTGTGGGCCGCTTCACCTCGCCGGACACCATGGTGTCGCAGCTCAAGCGCGGTGTGCTGGACATGATCGGCTGCGCGCGTCCGTCGATCGCCGACCCGTTCCTGCCGCGCAAGATCGAGGAAGGCCGCGTCGACGACATCCGCGAATGCATCGGCTGCAACATCTGCGTCTCCGGCGACATGACCATCTCGCCGATCCGCTGCACGCAGAACCCGACCATGGGTGAGGAATGGCGCAAGGGCTGGCACCCGGAACGCATCGCGCCGGCGCGCACGCCGGCCCGCGTACTGGTGGTCGGCGCCGGCCCGGCCGGCCTGGCCTGCGCTACGGTCGCTGCCGAACGCGGCCACCAGGTCACCCTGTTCGATGCCAGCGAGGAGATCGGTGGCCAGTTCAACGTGGCCAAGCGTGTGCCGGGCAAGGAAGAATTTTT
>LNAP01000883.1_pt1 | contig 33008 bp, 33 predicted proteins | sample 602601 | NCBI WGS metagenome assembly LNAP01 (sample SAMN02440304, study PRJNA202911) | soil metagenome | biome: Subtropical and temperate rainforests or woodlands; isolation source: soil samples (1 kg each in a 20% v/v slurry with milli Q water) were... ...
GCGCGGCAAAATCCGCGGCGGTGCCCTGCTCCAGCTGGGCCATGGCCGCCAGCACCGGGGCCAGCCACAGATCGCTGGCGAGGGCATGCGCACGCTCGTCGTCGAACAACACCTGGGTCAGCGGATGGCGGCCACCGCTGGCCGGCGCGCCGGCCAGCTCCTCGGCCCACCAGTTGAGCTTGGCCGTGGCCACCTGCGGCTCGCGGATGCCGTAGGCGGCGCCGAGCAGTTCCTGCTCCAGCGCAGCCAGCGCGACATGGCCGGGATAGCGCCGGCCATCGACGAACACCAGCGCGACGCGCCGCTGCGGTTGCACCGCCAGCCACTTGTCGATGAAGCCCTGCAGCACGGCGTTTTGTTCGATCAGCTCGATCATGCCGTGACCGGCTGCAGCTGCAGCAGCTCGGCCAGTTCGGCCGGATGATCCAGTACCTTGTCGGCGCCCCACGCATGCGGATCGCCGCCATCGAGATAGCCCCAGCTCACCGCCACCGTGTACAGGCCGGCAGCGGCGCCGGCCTGAATGTCGCGGCGGTCGTCGCCGACGAACAGGCTTTGCGCGGGCGCCACGCCGGCGCGTTCGCAGGCCAGCAGCACCGGTGCCGGATCGGGTTTCTTCACCGCCAGCGTATCGCCGGAAACCACGGCGCTGGCCCGCTGTGCCCAGCCGATGCGGGCGACCAGTTCATCGGTAAGGAAGGCCGCCTTGTTGGTGACGATGCCCCAGCGCAGTCCGTGCGCCTCGATCCGCGCCAGCAGCTCGTCGACGCCGTCGAACACGCGCGTCTGCTGCGCCATCACGTCCTGGTACAGCTGCAGGTAGCGCGGCACCAGCGCTTCCAGCGCAGCTTCGCCGCGCCCGGCAAACGCACAGCGCAACACGGCACGCGCGCCGCGCGAGACCACCTCGCGCACCGGTGCGTACGGCGGCGGCGGCACGCCCTCTTCCGCGCACTGCGCCAGCAATGCGGCGTACAGATCGGGAGCGCTGTCGAGCAAGGTGCCGTCCAGGTCGAACAGCACGCCCTGGATGTTTTCGGGCAAGGGCTTCATGCCGGTTTGCGTGCGCTGAGCACGTAATTGACCGCGGTGATCTTGCCCAACCAGGCCTTGCGGCTGAGCGGGTTGTAGGCGAGTCCGGAGACGTCCTCCAGTTCCAGCCCGGCATGGCGCAGCAGGCGGCCCAGCTCGGACGGCTTCAGGAACTGCGCGTAGTGATGGGTGCCGCGCGGCAACATGCGCATCACGTATTCGGCGCCCACGATCGCCGCGCCGAACGCGGCCGGCGTGCGGTTGATGGTGGACATGAACAGCCGCGCGCCCGGCTTCAGCATCGCGGCCAGGTCGTTCACCAGCGCTTCCGGATCGGGCACGTGCTCGATCAATTCCATGCAGCACACCGCGTCGAAACTTTCCGGCTCGGCCGCGGCCAGCGCGGCCGAGGACTGCACGCGGTAGTCGACGCTGAGGCCGGATTCATGCAGGTGCAGCTTCGCGACGTCGATCACCTTGCCGCCCAGGTCGATGCCGGTAACCTTCGCGCCGGCGCGTGCCAGCGTCTCGCTGAGCAGGCCGCCGCCGCAGCCGACATCGGCGACCTTCGCTGCGCGCAGGTCGGTGCGCGCGGCGATATAGGCGGCGCGCACCGGATTGAGGTCGTGCAGCGGGCGCGACTCGCCATCGGGGTCCCACCAGCGCGCCGCCAGGCTGTCGAAGCGGGCGATCTCGTCGGGGCTGACGTTGGGTGTCGTGTGCATCGTCCAATCCTCAAGAGCAGGCACGAAGTTTAATGCGCTTGCCACTCGTACACCGTGATATCCCAGCCGCCGCTGACGTGGGCCGGGTCGTCGTGCACGATCGCGGTCGCCTCGGCCAGGTCGGCCGCGTGCAGCAGGTAGGCACCGCCGGACTTGTCGCTGAAGCCGCCGGACAGTTCCACCCGGCCCTCTTCACGCAAACCCTCCAGGAACGCCAGGTGCAGCGGCACTACCGCCGGGTCGAGGTGCGGCCGACGAATCAGCAGGATCAGGTAACGGTTCATCGAAGACTCCGGATCAGGCCGAGGCGATGCGTTCGCGCCAGGCGCGCGTGCGCTCCAGGATCGCCGCGGTGTCCATGCCGACCAGCTCGCGCCCGGCCAGCTTGCGCCGGCCGGCGATCCACACGTCGCTGACCTGGTGGCGGCCGGTAGCGTAGACCAGCTGCGAGATGACGTGGAACATCGGCTGGGTTTCCAGCTCGCTCAGCCGCACGGCGGCGAAGTCGGCCTGTTTGCCGACTTCGATCGAACCGATCTTCGCTTCCAGTCCGACCGCCTTCGCGCCGTTGAGCGTGGCCGCGCGCAGCGCGAACGCCGCGTCGAACGCTGCCGCGTCGCCGGCCACCGCCTTGGCCAGCAGTGCGGCGGTGCGCATCTCGCCGAACATGTCCAGGTCGTTGTTCGAGGCGCAGCCGTCAGTGCCCAACGCCACGTTGACGCCGGCCAGGCGCAGCTTCTCCGCCGGGCAGAAGCCGGAGGCCAGCTTCAGGTTGGACTCCGGGCAATGCACCACCGACACGCCGGCGGCAGCGCAGGCGGCGATCTCGCCGTCGGTCAGCTGGGTCATGTGCACGGCGATCAGGCGGTCGTTGACCAGACCCAGCTTCTGCAGCCGCTGGAACGGGCGCAGGCCGCTCTTGGCCTTTTCGTCCTCGACCTCGTGCGCGGTCTCGTGCGTGTGCAGGTGCACCGGGATGTCGAGCTGGTCGGACAGCATGCGGATGCGCTCGAAGCTCTCGTCCGACACCGTGTACGGCGCGTGCGGTGCGAACGCGGTGCTGACCAGGTGGTCGCCGCGGAAGCTGTCGTGCACTTCACTGGCGCGCTCGAAATATTCGTCCTGGCTTTTCGCCCACGCGGTGGGAAACTCGATCACCGGCAGGCCGACCACCGCGCGGAAACCCAGCTTGCGGTAGGTGGCGCCGATGACGTCGGGGAAGAAGTAGTTCTCGTTGGCGCAGGTGGTGCCGCCGCGCAGCATCTCGGCCACCGCCAGCTCGACGCCGTCGCGCACGAACTCCGGCCCGATCACCTTCGCCTCGGCCGGCCAGATGTGCTGCTGCAGCCAGACCATCAGCGGCAGGTCGTCGGCGAGGCCGCGCAGCAGGGTCATCGGGTTGTGCGTGTGACTGTTGACCAGGCCGGGGATCAGCGCGTGCTCGCCCAGTTCGACGCGCTCGCGCGGCGCATAGGCGAGCCGCGCGTCGGCGATCGGCAGCAGGGCCACGATGCGCTCGTCCTGTACCACCACCGCGTGGTTCTCCAGCACCACCGCATGCGGCTCGACCGGCACGACCCAGCGTGCTTCGATCATCAGGTCGACGGGCTGTGGGGTCGTCGGACTCATCACCAGTTCTCGCTCTGTCAGTTTGGATACGAGATGGGGCGGTACCTTGCGGTGGCCGCCCCATGCTTTGGATCGTCAGCGATTGATCGTCATTCCGGCGGAGGCCGGAATCCAGTGGCTGGGTTGCGCAAAGCATGCAAGGAAGCTTTGTGTGCTTCGCACTAGTACCTCACTGGATGACTCGCTCCGCTCGCCCCTTCGGGGCCGTCCTTCGGACGTTCTTCGCGCTGCGCGCTCGTCCTGCCTTCGCAGGGATGACGAACTGGCAAAGGCGCGAGCGAAGCTCGCGCGCCAGTTCGTCACTTGACGCGGCTGTCGTACTCGCCGGTGCGGGTATCGACCTTGATGACTTCGTCCTGGTTGACGAACAGCGGCACGCGCACCACGGCACCGGTCTCCAGCGTGGCCGGCTTGCCGCCGCCACCGGAAGTGTCACCACGCACGCCGGGATCGGTCTCGGTGATCTTCAGGTCGACGAACTTCGGCGCTTGCACGGCGACAACAGCGCCGTTGAACAGCGTGACCACGCATTCTTCCTCGCCCTTGAGCCACTTCCATGCATCGCCCATCGCGGCCAGCGTCGCCGGCACCATCTCGAAGGTCTCCATGTTCATGAAGTGCCACAACCGATCCTTGCCGAGGCCATCGATGAAGGAAAGCTGCATGTCGGTATCGGTGACATCGGCCTCTTCGAAGGAGTCGCTGGACTTGAGCGTCTGCTCGGTCGTGCGGCCGTCCTTCAGGTTGCGGATGCGGATGCGGGTGAACGCCTGGCCCTTGCCCGGCTTGACGAAGTCCGCTTCGGTGATGACCCAGGGGTCACCGTTGTGAAGGATCTTCTTGCCCGTTTTGACGTCATTGAGGCCAAGGGTCGCCATGCGATTAGTGCTCCGGAGTCAATTTCGCCCGTTGGGCGGCTAAAATGGGTGTCTGTCACGGGCTTCAGCGCCCGCTCCAAGGCCCGCCATGATAACCGCAAGCCCCCACGCCCGCCTATCGTCGCCCACACCTGGCTGGCGCGAACTGTGGCGGGACGCCATCACCGATCCCGGGGAACTGCTGCAGGCCGTGGGCCTGGGCGACCGTGCCGACCTGCTGCCGCCGGACGACGCCGGCTTCGCCTTGCGGGTTCCCCGCGGGTTCGTGGCGCGGATGCGCCGCAATGACCCAACCGACCCGCTGTTGCTGCAGGTGCTGCCGCAGCGGGCCGAGCACGATCAGGTCGAGGGCTTCACGCTCGACGCCGTCGGCGACATGGCGTCCAGAGCCGGGCAAGGCTTCCTGCACAAGTACGACGGTCGCGCCTTGCTGATTGCCAGCGGCAGCTGCGCGGTGAATTGCCGCTACTGCTTCCGCCGCCACTTCCCCTACGGCGAGGAGATCGCCGCCGCCTCGCAGTGGCGGGATGCCCTGGCGCAGCTGAAGGCCGACCCGTCCATTCGCGAACTGATCCTGTCCGGCGGCGACCCGTTGGCGCTGGCCACCCACAAGCTTGAGGAATTGACCCGCGGCTTGGCCGAGCTGCCCCAGGTGATCCGCCTGCGCATCCACAGCCGCCTGCCGGTGGTGCTGCCGGAGCGGGTCGACGACGCCTTCATCGGTTGGCTGGCCGCCGTGCCGCTGCAGAAGGTGGTCGTGCTGCATGCGAACCATGCCAACGAACTGGACGCCAGCGTCGACGCCGCCTGCGCCCGCCTGCGCGCGGCCGGCGCCACCGTGCTCAACCAGTCGGTGCTGCTGCGCGGGATCAACGACGACGCCGACACGCTGGCCGACCTGTCCGAACGGCTGTTCGCCGCCGGCGTGCTGCCGTACTACCTGCACCAGCTCGACCGCGTGCAGGGCGCCGCGCATTTCGAGGTCGACGACAACCACGCACTGGCGTTGATGGAGGCGCTGCGCGCCCGCCTGCCGGGTTATCTGGTGCCCCGGCTGGTGCGTGAGGTGGGCGGCGATACCTCCAAGCGGCCGCTGTGAACCGGACCGCGGTCACTGTTGTATGGTTTTTCCGCTGGCGGCTGCTGGCGGAATCCGTTACAAACACTGATCGCGGCTGACCGCACAAACCTCCCCCGCACCGCCTGCGATGATCAACGGACAGCATCACGCCCCATGAAAAAAGATTTCGTCATCAAGATCCTCTTCGTCGAAAGCTCTCTCGAAGAGGCCGAGCAGATCATCAGCCTGCTGCGCAATACCGGCATTGCCGTGCGGCCGGCCCGTGCCACCAACGTGGAACAGATGCAGGCTGCGGTGAACGAGCTGGAACCGGACGTGGTGATGTTCGACCCGGCGATCACCAGCATCAGCCTGGAGGAAGCCGTCAAGGTGCTCGATGCCTACGGCCGCGACTACTCGCTGCTGGGCCTGGTCAACTCGATCGACAACCAGATCGTGGCGGACCTGTTCGTGCACGGCGCCCGCGGCGTCGCCTCTCGCAGCCAGCCGAAGCAGCTGATCGCGGTGCTGCAGCGCGAGTTCGAGTCGCTGCAGACGCGCCGCCAGGTGCGCCGCCTGGAGACCGCTCTGCGCGAATCGGAGCGACGCTGCGACGCGCTGCTCGACTCTTCCACCGATGCGATCGCGTACGTGCACGAGGGCATGCACGTGCGGGCCAACCACGCCTACCTGGAAACGTTCGGCTACGACAGCTTCGACGACCTGCTCGGGCTGCCTGTGCTGGACATGATCGACTCGGCCAACGCCGACGAATTCAAGTCGCTGCTCAGGGGCCACGCGCGGCAGGAGAAGACGCCGTCCCAGCTCACCCTGCATGCGCGCCGCGCCGACGGCAGCCAGTTCGACGCCACGGTGGAATTCGCGCCGGCCACCTTCGAGGGCGAACCCTGCCTGCAGATCGTGTTCCGCCGGCAACTGGTCGACCAGGCCGTGCTGGAACAGCTGCAGCGCGACCCGGTCACCGGTCTGTTCAACCGTGCCCGCATGCTGGAATCCATCGACGACGCCGTCACCGCGGCGGCGAAGGGCAAGAAGGGCCAGTCGCTGCTGCTGATCGAACCCGACAACTGGGCCTCGCTGGTGGGCGGCATCGGCCTGGGCAAGGCCGACGAACTGCTGTCCGGCTTCGCCGACCGCATCCGCATGCTGCTCGGCGCCGACGATGTGGCCGGCATGCTTGCCGAACACACGCTGGGTGTGGTGCTCGATTCGCGCCCGGACGAGGCGATCAAGGAGTGGATTGCCAAGCTGCAACACAGCGTCAGCAACGAGATCTTCGATGCCGGCTCGCGTTCGATCACGGTCACCGCCAGCATCGGCGGCAGCCTGCTGGGCGAGAAGAATGCGAACACCGAACTGCTGCTCAACCAGGCCAGCCAGGCCTTGCGCACTGCACAGAGCCTCGGCGGCAGCCAGGTGGAGCTGCACGACCCGGCCGCTCGCGAGAAGGCCGACGAGGAGCGCGAACGCTACTGGCTGGAGCTGCTGCGCAAGGCGCTGACCGGGGAAGGCCTGGTGCTCTACCACCAGCAGACCATCAGCCTGCAGGACGCCGAAGGCGACTACTCGGAAATCCTGCTGCGCATGAACGGCCCGCAGGGCGAGGTGCTGCCCGGTTTCTTCATGCCGATCGCCGAGAAGCACAACCTCACCGGCGCGATCGACCGCTGGGTGCTCGACCAGGCCATCAACGCGCTGCAGGAACGCGAGAGCCAGGGCCAGCAGACCACGTTCTTCGTCAAGCTCACCGCCGCCTCGCTGCAGGACGACACGCTGCTGTCGTGGCTGGGCACCCGGCTCAAGCAGGCGGCGCTGAAGCGCGGCCAGCTGGTGCTGGAAATGACCGAGAGCAAGGTGATGACCCTGCTGCGTCCGGCCCAGGAGTTCGTCAACGGCTGGAAGAAAGTCGGCGGCCGCTTCGCGCTGGAGCAGTTCGGCTCGGGCCTGAACTCGTTCCAGTTGCTCAACCACATCGACGCGGACTACCTGAAGATCGATCGCAGCTACATGGCCGACCTGCCGCAGCACCCGGAAAGCCAGAAGAAAATTGCCGAGATCTGCCAGCAGGCACGCGAACTGAAGCGTCAGACCATCGCCGAATGGGTCGAGGATGCCACCAGCACCTCGCTGCTGTTCGCCTGCGGCGTGGATTTCGTGCAGGGCAACTTCCTGCAGCAGCCGCAGCGGCTGGAATAAATCGTTCCGACACATCGCGCCCGGACTTTTGTTCGGGCCACAAAAAACCCGCGGATCGCTCCGCGGGTTTTTTCATGCGGCAGCAACTGCGGAGCGGATTACTCGGCAGCAGCGGCAGCGGCGGCCTTCGCATTCGCCTTGGCGGCGGCAGCGGCGGCGACATCTTCCTTGATGCGGGCGGCCTTGCCTTCCAGGCCACGCAGGTAATACAGCTTGGCGCCGCGCACCTTGCCCTTGCGCTTCACGGTCACCGAGTCGATGGCCGGGCTGTGCGCCTGGAACACGCGCTCCACGCCGGTGCCATGCGAGATCTTGCGCACGGTGAAGGCCGAATGCAGGCCGCGGCTGCGCTTGGCGATGACGATGCCCTCGAACGCCTGCACGCGCTCGCGGTTGCCTTCCTTCACCTTGACGTTGACCACCACGGTATCGCCGGGGCTGAATTCCGGCAGCTGGCGGGTGATCTGCTCGGATTCAAACTGCTCAATGATCTTGTTCATGGCGCACCTGTCGGTTCACTTTAGCGATATCAATGCTGCGGTCGTCAGTCGGCCGCACCGTCTTGCCGCAACCGCTCCTGCTGAGCATGTTCACGGCGGAATTCATCCAGCAATGCACGGGATTTCGCATCCAGCCCACGCTGTGACAACAAGTCCGGGCGGCGCAACCAGGTTCGTCCCAGCGATTGCTTGAGGCGCCAGCGGGCAATCGCCGCATGGTCACCGGACAGCAACACCTCCGGTACATCACCCAGCGCATCGTGCACCGGTTTTCCATAATGCGGGCAATCCAGCAGGCCATCCGAAAACGAATCCTGCTCGGCCGACTGCGCGTCGTTCAACGCGCCGTCCTGCAAGCGCCCCACCGCGTCGATGATCACCGCGGCGGCGAGCTCGCCGCCGGACAGCACATAATCGCCGATGGAGAGCTCCTCGTCGACCTCGTGCGCCAGCAGACGCTCGTCCACACCTTCGTAACGCCCACAGAGCAGCGCGATGCGCGGCAGCCTCGCCAGCGCTTCCACCCTGCCCTGCGTCAGCCGCGCTCCCTGCGGACTGAGATAAACCAGATGCACCGGTTCCGGTGCCGCCGCGCGCATGGCCGCCAGGGTCGTGCGCAACGGCTCGATCATCATCACCATCCCGGGACCGCCGCCATACGAGCTGCTGTCCACGCTGCGGTGCCTGTCGGTGGCGTAGTCGCGCGGGTTCCAGGTTTCCACCTGCAGCAACTCGCGTTGCTGCGCGCGTCCCACCACGCCGACGGCGGCGCACTGGCGCACGAAGTCGGGAAACAGGCTGACGACATCGATACGCATGATCCTTGACCCTTAAGCCCGCGACCCGGCGACGTCAGAATTCAGGATCCCAGTCCACCACCATGCGCCCTGCGGACAAGTCCACCGAACGCACATACGAACCCTGGACGAAAGGAATCAGCCGCTCGCGCTCGCCATCCCTCACCACCACGACATCGTTGGCACCGGTGGCGAACAGGTGACTGACCCGCCCCAGCTTCACGTCTTCCGTGGTGACGACCTCGAGTCCTTCGAGATCGACCCAGTAATACTCACCTTCCGCCGGAGGTGGCAGCTGCCCACGGGCGACATAGATGTCGGTCCCGATCAACGCCGCGGCCTGTTCCCGGTCGTCCACCCCGGGCAACTGGGCCACCATGCCCTTGCCCTGCGTACGACCCTTCACCCCCGTGATCTGCGTCTCCATGCCGGGCGCTGCACCGAGCAGCCACGGCTGGTAGTCGAAGATCCGCATGCGTGGCTCGGCCCAGGATTCGATCTTGAGCCAGCCCTGCACGCCGTACAGCCCGACGATGCGTCCGATCAGGACGCGCCGACCGGCTGCCGTCATGACTCAGGCAGCCTGCTGCTTGCCGGCTTCCTTGACCAGGGCGGCGACCTTGTCGGTCAGCTGCGCACCCTTGCCCACCCATTCCTTGACGCGCTCGACGTTCAGCTCAAGGCGCTTGTCCTTGCCCGACGCAACCGGGTTGTAATAGCCGATGTTCTCGATGTTGCGGCCGTCGCGCTTGCTGCGCTGATCGGTCACGACGACGTGGTAGAACGGACGGCCCTTGGCGCCACCGCGCGAAAGACGAATCTTGACCATGGTAAAACTCCAGAATTGCCGAATGAGCGGCAGGCACACGAGAGACGTGCGCGGTAAACGGGGCATTTTAGCGGTTTTTCGGGAAAAGGGAAGAGCTGTGCGACCTGGCAGCCCCCGCTCCGGCGTCATTCCCGCGAGGCGCTTTTCAACAGCGAAGCTGGTCAAGCGGGAATGACAACCGGCTTCGGACGAGCCTCCGGCGACCTTCAGCGCATCGGCGGCAATCCACCGCCCATGCCGCCCATGCCCTTCATGGCGCCGCGCATCTGCCGCATCAGGCCCTTGGTGCCGCCCTTGGACAGCTTGGACATCATCTTTTCCATCTGCATGTACTGTTTGAGCAACCGGTTGACGTCGGCCGGCTGGGTGCCCGAGCCGCGTGCCACGCGGGCGCGGCGCGAGCCGTTCAGCAGGTCCGGGTGGCGGCGTTCCTTCTTGGTCATCGAACAGATGATCGCGATCATCTTGTTCATCTCGCCGTCGTTGACCTTGGACTTGACGCTGTCCGGCAGACCGGACACGCCAGGCAGCTTGTCCATCAGGCCGGCCAGGCCGCCCATGTTGCCCATCTGCTCCAGTTGGTCCTTCATGTCGTTCAGGTCGAAGCGCTTGCCCTTCATCACCTTCTGGGCCAGCTTCTGCGCCTTGTCCTGGTCGACCTTGCGCTCGACCTCCTCGACCAGCGACAGCACGTCGCCCATGCCGAGGATGCGCTGGGCCAGGCGATCCGGATGGAACGGTTCCAGCGCGTCGCTCTTCTCGCCCGCGCCGAGGAACTTGATCGGCTTGCCGGTGACGTAGCGCACCGACAGCGCCGCGCCGCCACGGGCGTCGCCATCGGTCTTGGTCAGCACCACGCCGGTCAGCGGCAGCGCCTCGTTGAACGCCTTGGCCGTGTTGGCGGCGTCCTGGCCGGTCATCGAATCGACCACGAACAGGGTTTCGATCGGCGTGACCGCGGCGTGCAGCGCCTTGATCTCGGCCATCATCGCCTCGTCCACGTGCAGGCGGCCGGCGGTGTCGACGATCAGCACGTCGACCACTTCGCGACGGGCTGCCGCGACGGCGGCCCTGGCGATGGCGACCGGGTCCTGGCCTGCCTCGGACGGGAAGAACTTCACACCGACCTGTTCGGCCAGCGTGCGCAACTGCTCGATCGCCGCCGGACGATAGACGTCGCAGCTGACCACCATCACCTTTTTCTTCTTGCGCTCGGTCAGCAGGCGCGCCAGCTTGGCCACCGTGGTGGTCTTGCCGGCGCCCTGCAGGCCGGCCATCAGCACCACCGCCGGCGGCTGCTGGGCCAGGTTCAGCTCGGTGTTGGCGGTGCCCATCACCACGGTCAGCTCGTCGCTGACCACCTTCACCAGCGCCTGGCCCGGCGACAGGCTCTTGATCACGTCCTGGCCGACCGCGCGCACCTTGATCCGCTGGATCAGCGCCTGCACCACCGGCAACGCCACGTCCGCCTCCAGCAGCGCGATGCGCACCTCGCGCAAGGCCTCGCGGATGTTTTCCTCGGTCAGCCGGCCGCGACCGCGCAGGCGATTGACGGTGGTGGAAAGGCGTTGACTGAGCGACTCGAACATGACGGAACCGGCAAACGGAAAGTGCACGATTATAGCGGACGGATCGCCCCGCTTCGCATGCAAGCCGGCATGGCCCTGTGCGACACTGCGCGGCTATGACCATCCACGTTCTGGCCCTGATCGCCATCGTGCTCTACCTTGCCGCCGCCGCCGGCCTGGCGCGACCCTTGCTGAGTGGCGGTCAACCGCTGAACCGGCTGGCGCTGGGGCTGGCCGGCGCCGCCGTGCTGGTCCATGCCGGGATCCTGCTGGGCATGCACCGCGGCGCGCTGGACCTGCACTTCTTCGCGGCACTGTCGCTGGTCGCGTTCGTCGTCTCGGCGCTGACTCTGCTGGTGAACGCCTCGCGCCCGGTCGCCGCACTCGGCGTGATCGTGTTTCCGCTGACCGCCGCGCTCGTCGCGGTGGACAGCTTCCTGGCGCCGACGACCCTGCCGCAACCGATGGACTGGCACATCAAACTGCATGTCACGGTGGCGCTGATCGCGTTCGGCGTGCTGTCGATCGCCGCTGTGCTGGCCATTCTGCTGGCCGTGCAGGAGCGTGCGCTGCGCCATCGCCAGTTCGGCCGCTGGCTGCGTGCGCTGCCGCCGCTGACGCTGACCGAGACCCTGCTGTTCCGCCTGATCAGCGCCGGCTTCGTGCTGCTCACGCTGACCCTGCTCACCGGCGCGCTGTTCGTCGACAACCTGTTCGGCCAGCATCTGGCACACAAGACCGTGCTGTCGATCGTGGCCTGGCTGATGTTCGGCGTACTGCTGTACGGTCGCTGGCGGCACGGCTGGCGCGGCACGCGCGCGGTCAACCTGGCCCTGATCGGGATGGCCGTGCTGGTACTGGCGTTCTTCGGCAGCAAGGCAGTGCTGGAACTGATCCTGCACCGCGCAATGTAGCCGCACGTTCAGCGGCAGGCGTCGATCGCCTCGCTCAAGCGCTCCACCCCGACCACGTCCATCTCGCCGACCTTGCCCTTCTTCGGCGCGTTCGCCTTCGGCACGATCGCGCGACGGAAGCCATGGTGAGCGGCTTCCTTCAGGCGCTCGTCGCCGTTCGGCACCGGACGGATCTCGCCGGACAAACCCACCTCGCCGAAGGTGACCGTGTGCTCCGGCAATGGCCGGTCGCGCAGACTGGACAACACGGCCAGCAGCACCGGCAGGTCGGCCGCGGTTTCCTGCACGCGGATGCCGCCGACCACGTTGACGAACACGTCCTGGTCGTACGCCGCCACGCCACCGTGCCGATGCAGCACGGCCAGCAGCATCGCCAGCCGGTTCTGCTCCAGCCCCAGGGTGACCCGGCGCGGATTGCCCAGCGAGGACTGGTCCACCAGCGCCTGCACCTCGACCAGCAGCGGCCGGGTGCCTTCGCGGGTCACCATCACCGCGCTGCCCGAAGTCGGCCCCGAATGCGACGACAGGAAGATCGCCGACGGGTTCGGCACCTCGCGCAGGCCCTTGTCCGACATCGCGAACACGCCCAGTTCGTTGACCGCGCCGAAGCGGTTCTTGAACGCGCGCAGCACGCGGAAGCGCGAACCGGATTCGCCTTCGAAGTACAGCACCGCGTCGACCATGTGCTCGAGCACGCGCGGGCCGGCGATGCCGCCCTCCTTCGTGACATGGCCGACCAGGAATACCGAGGTGCCGGTTTCCTTGGCGAAACGGGTGAGCTTGGCCGCCGACTCGCGCACCTGGCTCACCGAACCCGGCGCGGCCGTCAGCAATTCCGTCCAGATGGTCTGGATCGAGTCGATCACCAGCACCCGCGGGCGCGTCGCCATCGCCGGCTCGAGGATCCGCTCGATGCAGGTCTCGGCCAGTGCCTGCAGCGGCTCCAGCGGCAGGCCAAGCCGCTGCGCCCGCGAGGCTACCTGCGACAGCGACTCCTCGCCGGTGACATACACGCTGGGCAGATGCGCGCCCAGCGTACCGAGCATCTGCAGCAGCAGGGTCGACTTGCCGATGCCCGGGTCGCCGCCGATCAGCACCACCGAGCCCTGCACCAGGCCGCCGCCGAGTACCCGGTCCAGCTCGCCGATGCCGGTCAGCGTGCGCGCCTCGGTGGTCAACGCCACCGCGGTCAGCGGCGTGATGCGCGGTGCGCCCGCGGCCGCGCCGGCGTAACTGGAACGCTGTGCCCCCACCGACGACTTCGCCGCCGAGGCCGGCGCCAGCACGATCTCGCTGAGCGTGTTCCATGCCCCGCACTCGACGCACGAGCCCTGCCACTTCGGATGCTCGGCACCGCAATCGGTGCAGACATAGGCGGTCTTGGCTTTGGCCATGCAGGGTTGTCCGGCTGGATACGTGGAAGAAGCGAGCTTAGCCCGCGGTCATCGCAAACGGCGAGACGCTTCGGCGCAGGGAGCTGTCAGCTTTCGCCGCCGGCCGCATGATCTTCGGGAGCGACTGCTCCACTCCGACTCTCCGGGCTCAGTCGAACGACCCCACGAACGAATCCGACGCGTAGTTCACGAACTGGGTGTAGTGACCGAGGAAGGTGAGCTTGCAGGTGTCGGTGGGACCGTTGCGCTGCTTGCCGATGATGATTTCGGCGACGCCCTTGTCGGGCGATTCCTTGTTGTAGTACTCGTCGCGGTAGATGAACATGATCACGTCGGCGTCCTGCTCGATCGCGCCCGATTCGCGCAGGTCGGACATCATCGGACGCTTGTCGGCGCGCTGTTCCAGCGAGCGGTTCAACTGCGACAGGGCGATCACCGGCACGTTCAGTTCCTTGGCCAGCCCCTTCAGCGAACGCGAGATCTCCGAGATCTCGGTGGCGCGATTCTCCTTGTTGCCGGGCACCTGCATCAGCTGCAGGTAGTCGATCACGATCAGGCCCAGCCCGCCGTGCTCGCGGTGCAGCCGCCGTGCGCGCGATCGCAGCTCCACCGGCGACAGGCTGGGCGTGTCGTCGATGAAGATCTTGGCGTCGGAAAGCAGTGCGATGGCGTTGGAGACGCGCGGCCAGTCCTCTTCTTCGAGAGTGCCGTTGCGCAGGTGCTGCTGGTGGATGCGGCCGACCGAGGAAATCAGGCGGAACGCCAGCTGCGAGGAGGACATCTCCATCGAGAACACCACCACCGCCTTCTTGCCGCCCAGTGCGGCGGCCTCGGCGATGTTCAGCGCGAACGCGGTCTTGCCCATCGACGGGCGCGCCGCCACGATGATCAGGTCCGACGGCTGCAGGCCGGAGGTGAGCGCATCCAGGTCGGTGAAGCCGGTGCTGACACCGGTGAGCTGGCCGCGGTTTTCGTAGCGTTCGGTGAGCAGGCGGAACGCGTCCTTCACCGCCTCGCGCATCGAGACGGAATCCTTCTTGCCGCGCGCGCCGGATTCGGCGATGTGGAACACGCGCTGCTCGGCACTTTCAAGCACCTCGTGCACGCTCTTGCCCTCGGGCCGGTAACCGTCCTCGGTGATCGAGGTACCGGCATCGATCAGCTGGCGCAGCACCGACTTCTCGCGCACGATCTCGGCGTACGCGGCGATGTTGGCCGCACTGGGCGTGCTGTTGGCCAGTTCGATCAGGTAGCCGGCGCCACCGACCATCTCGGCCAGGCCATTGCTCTCGAACCAGTCGCCCAGGGTCACCGCGTCGCACGGCATGCCCTTGTTCGCCAGCTCGTTGATCGCGCGCCAGATCAGCCGGTGGTCCTTGCGGTAGAAGTCGTTTTCGGCGAGCCGGTCGGCGACCTTGTCCAGTGCATCCGGCGCCAGCATCAGGCCACCCAGTACCGCCTGTTCGGCATCGATCGAATGCGGCGGTACGCGCAACGCCTCGATGGCGGGAGAGGAAGGTTTGCGCTCGGGCACGAAGGACATCGACTTACCTCAGGAGAATTGCCCCACGACCGGCGCACGACGCGCCGACATCCCGCGGGTAGTCACACCGACACCATCATGCGCGGCGACGTCTCACCCGTCGAGACCATAACTCTGTGGATAAGCTGTGCGTTGCTGGGGATAAACCGGCACGGCGAACGCATCGCGAATCGTCCGAACGGGCAGGCTCCAGGCTTCCCACCGCCGACACTCCCGATCCCCGTCCGCAGAAAGACAACGGGCGCCCTGAGGCGCCCGTCGACTTGCAATCTGGAGCAGCGGGTCGAGCTTACTTGTCGCCGACCACGATCACCTTGACCGTGGTCTGCACGTCGGCGTGCAGGCTCACCACCACGTCGTACTCGCCGGTGTTGCGAAGCGGGCCTTCGCCCAGGATCACTTCACCCTTGTGCACGGCCTGACCGGCAGCAGCCAGCGCCTCGGCGATATCGCGCGGGCCGACCGAACCGAACAGCTTGCCTTCCGCACTGGCGTGCGCGGAGATGGTCACCGAGGCATCGGCCAGCTTGGCCTTGCGTGCTTCGGCGTCGGCCAGTGCCGTGTTGGCCTTGGCCTCGTACTCGGCGCGACGCTGTTCGAACGCGGCCAGGTTGGCGGCGTTGACGCGCACGGCCTTGCCTTGCGGCAGCAGGTAATTGCGGCCGTAACCGGGCTTCACGACGACCTTGTCGCCGAGCGTGCCGAGGTTGCGGACTTTCTGCAGAAGAATGAGTTCCATGATGCTTTCCTGTTCGTTAGCACCGGTGGGTCCGGTGCAGCCAGAGGCGGTTGTCCGAAGGACAGAGAATCGGGAGTCCGGAACCGGGAACGGGAAATCGCAGAGCCAAGTGCTTTTGCGATTCCCGTATCCCGTATCCCGATTCCCGGCTCTAAATCAGACGTCGTGGTTGTCGGTGTACGGCAGCAGCGAGAGGAAGCGCGCGCGCTTGATCGCGGTCGCCAGCTGACGCTGGTAGCGGGCCTTGGTGCCGGTGATGCGGCTCGGCACGATCTTGCCGTTCTCGGTGACGTACTGGCGCAGGGTGTTGAGATCCTTGTAGTCGATCTCCTTCACGTCTTCGGCAGTGAAGCGGCAGAACTTGCGGCGGCGGAAAAACTTGGACATGTCTGTGCTCCTGATCAGTCGTCGCTGTCGCGATGGTTGTCGCGGTCGTCGCGGTCACGGCCGCGGCCTTCGCCATCACCCTCGTCGTCGCGGCGACGGGTGGACTTGGCGTCATCCTTTTCCTTCGACTTCAGGATGAAGGACGGCTCGGTATCGGCCTCGTCGCGACGGATCACGAGATGGCGCAGCACGGCGTCGTTGAAGCGGAAACCCGACTCCAGCTCGTTCAGCGCGTTCTGGCTCACTTCGATGTTGAGCAGCACGTAATGTGCCTTGGCCAGGTTCACGATCGGATACGCCAGCTGGCGGCGGCCCCAGTCTTCCAGGCGGTGGATCTTGCCGCCGTCGGTCTCGATCAGCGCCTTGTAGCGCTCGAGCATCGCCGGAACCTGCTCGCTCTGGTCAGGGTGGACCATGAACACAACTTCGTAATGACGCAGGGTCATTGTGGGTTGACTCCTTGTGGATGCGGCCTTGCGGCCTCGCAGCCTCCCGCTGGTGCGGTGAGGCAAGTGTCCTGCCGGCACCGGTTTCGGGGCGGACAGAAGCGGAATTGTAAGGGTGCCGATGGCATCCATGCAAGCTATTGAATGGAAAGGGCGAGAGACGGAGGAGCGACGCTCATCCCTCGCTGCTTGCCGCCGCCTTGTTCAACTGACCGTAAAGCTCTCGCCGCAGCCGCATTCGCCCGTGGCATTCGGGTTGTGGAACACGAAGCTGGCGTTGAGGCCCTGCCGCTGGAAGTCGATCACGGTGCCCTCGACCATGGCCAGGCTCTTGCCGTCGACGATCAGCGGCAACCCGTCCACCTCGACCAGTTGGTCGTCTTTGCCGAGCACCTCGGCCAGATCCACCACGTAGGCGAAACCGGAGCAGCCGGTACGCTTGACCCCGAAACGCACGCCGGCCGCCGTCGGCGTGCCGGCCAGGAAGTGGCGCATGCGTTCGTTGGCAGCGGGGGTGATGGTGATGCTCATGACGGTGGATCAACCTCGATTCAGTGGCCCGGAAAGTCGCAGCGCAGGCAACAGCTACATTATCATGCCGATTTGGCCTTGCGTGCCGCCACGCACGCGCCGTTCATCCATTCATGCGCCGACATGCGGCGCTTCTGCAGGAGTTTCAACCGATGGCCGTGGTCAGTCCGACGCTATGCAGCGTGAAGCAGGCTCTTTCCGGCAAGCTCGACGCCGGCAGCGCGGTGACCGTGCGCGGCTGGGTACGCACCCGCCGCGACTCCAAAGCCGGCCTGTCCTTCGTCAACGTCACCGACGGCTCCTGCTTCGACCCGATCCAGGCCGTGGTACCGGCCACCCTGGCCAACTACGACAGCGAGGTGAAACACCTCACCGCCGGCGCCGGCGTGATCGTCAGCGGCACCCTGGTGGCGTCGCAGGGCAAGGGCCAGGCGTTCGAGCTGCAGGCGGACGAGGTCATCGTCACCGGTTTCGTCGACGACCCGGAAACCTACCCGATCCAGCCCAAGCAGCACACCATGGAATTCCTGCGCGAGGTCGCCCACCTGCGCCCGCGCACCAACCTGTTCGGCGCGGTGACCCGGGTGCGCCACACCATGATGACGGCGATCCACCGCCACCTCACCGAGCAGGGCTTCTTCTGGATCAACACGCCGATCATCACCACCTCGGATGCCGAGGGCGCCGGCGACATGTTCCGCCTGTCCACGCTGGACCTGGCCAACCTGCCGCGCGATGACAAGGGCAAGATCGACTTCCGCAAGGATTTCTTCGGCCGCGAGGCGTTCCTCACCGTGTCCGGCCAGCTCAACGTCGAGGCGTACGCGCTGGCGATGAGCAAGGTCTACACCTTCGGCCCCACCTTCCGCGCCGAGAACTCCAACACCCCGCGCCACCTGGCCGAGTTCTGGATGGTCGAGCCGGAGATCGCGTTCGCCGACCTGGCTGCCGACGCGGACTGCGCCGAGGCGTTCCTGAAGGCAATCTTCAGGGCCGTGCTGGACGAACGCCCGGACGACATGGCGTTCTTCGCCGAGCGCGTGCAGCCGGATGCGATCAGCCGGATGGAGGCATTCATCGCCAAGCCGTTCGAGCGCATCGACTACACCGACGCCATCACGATCCTGCAGAAGTCCGGGCAGAAGTTCGAATATCCCGTGGCCTGGGGCATCGACCTGCAGACCGAGCACGAACGCTACCTGGCCGAGAAACATATCGGCCGTCCCGTGGTCGTCATGAACTACCCCGAGGCGATCAAGGCGTTCTACATGCGCTTGAACGATGACGAGAAGACGGTCGCGGCGATGGACGTGCTGGCGCCGGGCATCGGCGAAATCATCGGCGGCAGCCAGCGCGAGGAGCGGCTGGACTACCTCGACCGCCGCATGGTCCAGTTCGGCCTCGACCCGGCAGCCTACGGCTGGTATCGCGACCTGCGCCGTTATGGCACGGTACCGCATGCCGGCTTCGGTCTCGGCTTCGAGCGCCTGCTGGTCTATATCTGCGGCCTGTCCAACATCCGCGACGCCATCCCCTATCCCCGTGCCGCCGGAACGGCCGAATTCTGAGCAACCCACCCGCCATGTCGCTTCGACTCCCTGCCATCGCCGCCGTACTGGCCTTCGCCGCCCTGCTGGGCGGCTGCCATAACGCCAAGGCCTTGCTGCCGCCGAACCTGCGCCCGCCGTCGGAAAATACCGGCGATGCGCTGAAGCTGGCCCAGCTGCAGCTGATGCAGGCCACGCCGTGCTGCAGCAGCTTCGCCGACTTCTCCTATCGCAGCATGTTGCCGTGGCAGCCGCAGAAGTTCGTGCTGGGCAGCGGCAGCATGGTCGCCAACCTCAACGGTACGCAGAGCTACTTCCTCGCCTTCCGCCTGCCGGTCGACGTGAAACTGCCGTACCAGGTCGCCCTGAAGTCGGAATTGAACGGCCGCTGGCTGCACGCCAGCTACCTGTTCGCACCCACCGTCGTGCTGCTGGACGAGGGTTTCCAGCCGATCCGCTCCGAGGACATCGGGCTGTGCGAGCACATGGGCTGGAGTGACGAGACGAGCGGCGCCTTCGGCAGCCTGAAGGTCGATAGCAAGCAGGCGCGCTACCTGCTGGTCTACAGCTCGGCCGAGCAGCAGTCGGGCAAGACCTACTGGGAACAGTCGCCGGCCTCGTTCTCCAGTTCCACCGCCGCATCGCTGCAGATGAACTCCGCCGGCAGCTTCAGCATCCCGCACGGCCCGGATGGCGCGCTGTGGGTCGGCATGATGAACAAGACCTACGAGAAGGCCCTGACCAACGCGCTCTGCAAGAAGGCGACAAAGGGCGACGGTGTGCTCAACACCCTGCGCACCGCGTTGCCGTTGCCCTGGAGCAATGACAGCAAGACCGGCCACAGCCCGCCATGATCGTCCTCTATCTCGCGCTGCTGGCGAGCGGCGTCGGCCTGTTCGTGCTGTCGTACGTGGCGCCGTTCCGGATTGCCGCGCTGCTGCGCTGGCGTTATCCGCAGCACTGGCAGGTCATCGCCACAGCCGCGCAAGGCAGGCTTCCCGGGTTCCGCATCTGGGCCAGCATGCAGCAGGTGCTGCGCTCTCCGGCCCTGCCCGCACTGGGCGATGCGGCGATCGACCGCTGGCGCCTGGTCTGGCGTTACAGCCAGTGGCTGGGCTGGCTATGCTGGCTCGCCGCGCTGACGATGCGGCTGTGGCTGCACTGAGGGAACAAGCATGCAACTGGATCTGGGTGGACGTCACGCGCTGGTCTGCGGCGCCTCGCAAGGCATCGGTCAAGCCAGCGCGGTCGAACTGGCCGAGCTCGGCGCCAGCGTCACCCTGCTGGCGCGTTCGGCCGACAAGCTCAAGCTGGTCGCCGAAAGCCTGCCGCGGACGCATGCCGGGCAACGGCATGACTGGCGCAGCGTGGACATGCTGGACACCGCCAGCCTGCAGGCGGCAGCTACCGAAATCGCCGCCGGCGCCGCGGTGCATATCCTGATCAACAACAGCGGCGGACCGCCCGGCGGTCCGGCGTACAGCGCGGAACCCGCAGCCTTCGAGACGGCATTCCGCCAGCACTTGCTGGCCGGCCAGATCCTGCTGCAGGCGTTGCTGCCCGGTATGCGCGCCAGTAGCTACGGGCGCATCGTCAATGTGATCTCCACCTCGGTGAAGGAGCCGATCGCGGGGCTGGGCGTGTCCAACACCGTGCGCGCCGCCGTCGCCGGCTGGGCCAAGACCTTGTCCGCCGAACTGGCCGCCGACGGCATCACGGTCAACAACGTGCTGCCCGGCTACACCCGTACCAGCCGCCTCGACAGCCTGCTCGCCGCGCAAGCCGCCGCCAGCGGCCGCGACGAGGACATGATCGCCCAGGCCATGCTGACAACGGTACCCGCCCGCCGCTTCGGCGAAGCCAGCGAAGTGGCCGCCGTGATCGCGTTCTTGTGCACCCCCGCCGCCGCCTACGTCAACGGCGTCAGCATCGCGGTGGATGGCGGCCGTACACGCGCGTTGAGCTGAGCCCGGGCCAGCGCTTCGGCTCGCGTCGCCCGTTTCCCGTTTTCCACTTCTCGGCCCACGCATACGCCGGCGTCCGGTGCAATTGCGGCACACTGGTTTTAAGCTTGTGCTGATGCCCACCCCGCGCCTAGCCAATCTGATCGATGGTCGCCTGCAGGCGCCCCACCACGATGCATGGCTGGAGGTGCACGAGCCAGCCACCGGTGCGGTGTTTGTGCACTGCCCCGATTCCAGTGCGGCGGACGTCGCTGCCGCGGTCGCTGCCGCCAGTCGTGCCGCACCCGGCTGGGCCGGCACGCCGATCGAACAGCGCGCGCACCTGCTGCAGCGGCTGGCCGACCTGGTCGAGGCGCGGCTGGAGGAATTCGCGACGCTGGAATCGCGCGACAGCGGCAAGCCGCTGAGCCTCGCGCGCCGGCTCGACATCCCGCGCGCGGTCAGCAACCTGCGTTACTTCGCCGCCGCGATCATCGGCTGGGGCAGCGAATCGCACGCGATGGAAGCCGGCGCCATGGGCACCGGCGCGATCAACTACACCTTGCGCCAGCCGCTAGGCGTGGTCGGCTGCATCAGCCCGTGGAACCTGCCGCTGTACCTGTTCACTTGGAAGATCGCGCCGGCCCTGGCCGCCGGCAACACGGTGGTGGCCAAGCCGTCGGAAGTGACGCCGTGCACCGCTGCCCTGCTCGGCGAGCTGAGCATCGAGGCCGGCTTCCCGCCCGGCGTGCTGAACATCGTGCAGGGCCGCGGCCCCAGCGTGGGCCAGGCGCTCGTGGAACATCCGGCGGTGAAGGCGATCTCCTTCACCGGCAGCACGGCCACCGGCGCACGCATCGCCAGCGCGGCCGCCGCGCAGTTCAAGAAGGTCTCGCTGGAAATGGGCGGCAAGAATCCGGCGATCGTGTTCGCCGATGCCGATCTTTCCGACGCGAACCTGGACACCATCGCGCGCTCGGGCTTCGCCAACCAGGGCGAGATCTGCCTGTGCGGCTCGCGCCTGCTGGTGCAGCGCTCGATCCTCGAAACCTTCCGCGAACGCTATCTGGCGCGCGTGCAGGCGCTGCGCGTGGGCGATCCGGGCGACGCGAACAGCGATCTCGGCGCGATGGTCTCGCAGGCGCACTACGACAAGGTGCTCGGCTGCATCGAACAGGCCCGCGCCGAAGGCGGCCGCGTGTCGTGTGGCGGCGAGGCGATCAAATTGCCCGGCCGCTGCGCCGGCGGCTGGTTCATCGCGCCGACCGTGATCGAGGACTTGCCGTCCGCGGCGCAGACCAACCAGCAGGAGATCTTCGGCCCGGTGGTCAGCCTGATCCCGTTCGAGGACGAGGCCGAGGCGCTGGCGATAGCCAACGACAGCCGCTACGGCCTGGCCGCCTCGCTGTGGACGCAGGACCTGTCCCGCGCGCACCGGCTCGCCGGCCAGCTCGAATTCGGCATCGTATGGATCAACTGCTGGCTGCTGCGCGACCTGCGCACGCCGTTCGGCGGCGCCAAGCAATCCGGGCTCGGCCGCGAAGGCGGCAGCGAGGCGCTGCACTTCTTCACCGAGCCGAAAAACATCTGCATTCGCTACTGACGGGAACCAAGATATTGAACAGCCCCCTGCAAGCATTGATCGACAGCAACCGCCGCTGGTCGGCCGCCGTGTGCGCGGAGGACCCGCATTTCTTCGAGCGCCTGGCCAAGCAGCAGGCGCCGAAATACCTGTGGATCGGCTGTTCCGACTCGCGCGTGCCGGCGACCCAGATCGTCGACTTGCCACCGGGCGAGATCTTCGTGCAGCGCAACGTCGCCAACGTGGTCTCGCACACCGACCTCAACTGCCTCAGCACGGTGCAGTTCGCGGTGGACATCCTCAAGGTGGAGCACATCATCATCGTCGGGCACTACGGCTGCGGCGGCATCCAGGCGGTGCTGGACGAGCGCCGGCTCGGCCTGGTCGACAATTGGCTGCGCCACGTGGGCGAGGTGGCGGAAAAGCATTCCGCGATGCTCGCCGCGCTGGACCTGATGCAACTGCGCAACAACCGCCTGTGCGAGCTCAACGCGATCGAGCAGGTCTCGAACATCTGCCATACCACGATGGTGATGGACGCCTGGGACCGCGGCCAGCCGCTGTCGGTGCATGCGTGGTGCTACAGCCTGGACAACGGTCACGTGAACGACCTGGACATGCATGTCCACTCGCGCGAATCGCTGCTGCCGGCGTACCACCATGCGATGCAGCAGCTGATGCGCACGCCGGAGCCGCGCGGATGAGCGAGGTGATCCGCACCGACGCCGCTCCCGCGCCGGTCGGCGCCTACCCGCACGCCCGGCGCGTCGGCAACCTGCTGTTCCTGTCCGGCGTGGGTCCGCGCCAACCCGGCAGCAACGCGATTCCCGGCAACGTCTGCGACGCGGACGGCCGGCTGGTCGACTACGACATCGAAGCCCAATGCCGGCAGGTGTTCGCCAACGTGCGCGCCGTGCTCGAAGCCAGCGGCGCCGCCTGGACCGACCTGGTCGACGTCACCGTGTTTCTGACCGACATGCAGCGCGATTTCGCCACCTACAACCGGCTGTACGCGGAATATTTCGCCGGCATCGACGCCAGCCGCACCACGCTGGGCATCAGTGCACTGCCGACGCCGATCGCGATCGAACTGAAGTGCATCGCCGCCCTGCCGGCGCAGTCGCGCTGATTTCCCTCGATCGGCGCGCGCAAGTCGCGCACATGGAAAACCCCGCCGGTCTGCACCGGCGGGGTTTCGATTCACGACAACACGATCAACCAGCCGACGTCGTCGCCGGAGCCGGGTTTGCGGCAGGAGCCGCGGCCTTGTGGCTCTTGTGATGGGACTTGTGGTGCGACTTGTGGTGCATGGCGGTCTTCGGCGCAGCGTCGGCCGCAGCAGCGGGAGCCGCCGCAGGAGTTTCCTGTGCCGCGGGAGCAGCAGCCTGCGGGGCAGCAGCCTGGGCCAGCACGGAACCGGAAAGCGCAACGCCCGCCACAAGCAGGGAAGCGATCAGAAGTTTACGCATCATGATGTCGAGCCTCGGACGATTAAGGTATCGCGAACCCGGCCGGAACCCGGCGACTCGGGTGGCGCGACAAACCGACGATGCGACGCCGATGGGATACCAAGGCTGAATGCAACACGCGGTTTCCTGCGCAATACGCGCACAAGATCTTGACTTTTGCCGCGTCCAATTACGCCCGCAATTATTTGCGCTCAGGCCAGGCAGGCCTGCAGCATCCGGCCGATCAAGTCCTGCACCGCCGGCGCCTTCGCCTCGTCGTACGCAAAGCTCTCCTCGTCCATGTAGTTGAGCTGTGCCAGCTCCAGTTGCACGGCCTGCACGCCAGTCGTCGGCGTGCCGTAATGACGCGTGATGTAACCGCCCTTGAAGCGGCCGTTGACGGCGAAGCTGAAGCGCTGCTGCGACTCCAGGCAAGCCTGCAAGCGTGCCTGCAACGCCGGGTCGCAACTCGTGCCGGCTGCCGTGCCGAGATTGAAATCCGGCAGCCGCCCCTCGAACAGCATGGGTACCCGGCTGCGGATCGAATGCCCTTCCCACAGCACCGCCCGACCGTGCTCCGCACACAGCCGCGCAAGTTCCTGCGCGATGGCCTGATGGTAAGGCCGCCAGCAATCGTTTATGCGCCGTTGAATTTCGGCGTCATCCGGCTCGCTGCCGCCCCGGTACAGCGGTTCCCCGTCGAAGCCGATCACCGGCACCAGGCCGGTCTCGCGCTGCCCCGGATACAGCGCATGGCCATCGGCGGGGCGATTCAGGTCGATCACGTAGCGCGAAGCCTTCGGCTTCAGCATGCTGGCCCCCAACGTCTGGGCCAGCGGTTCGTACAGCCGGCCGACATGCCAGTCGGTGTCCGGTGCACGACGGGCCGTCGGATGCATCCGCGCGGCGATATCGTCGGGAACGAAGCTGCCGTCGTGCGGCAGGCTGATCAGCATCGGCACGCGGCCACGCTGCAAGGTGAATGTGGTCATCGGCGCATTGTACTCAGTCCATCACAGTCCCGTTTCCGCCGAGACTGGACGGAGGCTTGCCTGGCGGAGCGTGCGCAGGCACGCTAGCCACGGGTCATCCACGGGGGTTGAACATGCCGGTCAGCATGCCGTTTCGAATGATTTCCATCGCGCTCTGCATGATCGCGCCACTTGTCCCGCCGGCGCTGGCGCAGGACTTCAGCCCTGCCGCCATCGAGATGTTCCACGGGCTGAGGCAACAGCCCAACGACCTGGCCCGCTACGTTTACCTGGTCAAGACGGTGCAGGCACTTCCCGTCGCCGACCGGCCGCTCGCCATGCAGATGTTCGCTTCGGTCGAAAACGAACTGGGCCTTTACAACGAGGCGCTTCGCGACTTCCCGCTCAAGAGCCACGTGGCGGCGAATACCGCCATCCCCACGGCGGCACAATGGAAAGCCGCCGACGCCGCCGACGTCATCGTCCAGCAAGCAGCCGACCGTCGCATCGTCCTGATCAACGAGGCGCATCACGACGCCCACACCCGGCAGCTCACACTGGCCCTGCTGCCCCGTCTGCGCGCGCTCGGATTCGACTATTTCGCGGCGGAGGTGTTGCTCGACAAGGACGCCAAGTTGATGAACCGCGGCTACCCGACCGAGACCAGCGGCAGCGAATACATCCACGAACCCTCGTATGGCGAGATCGTGCGCACAGCGATCAAACTGGGCTTCAAGGTCGTGTCCTATGACGTGGACAGCGGCACCACGCAGGAACGTGAAACCGGGCAGGCCAGAAACCTGTACCGGAAAGTGTTTGTCAAGGCCCCTGCCGCCCGGCTGTTCGTCCACGCCGGCTATGCGCATATCGACAAAGCGAAGGGGCGCTTGGGCAACACTGTGCCGATGGCCATGCAACTGCAGCAACTGACCGGCATCGAGCCGCTGTCGATCGACCAGACCCAGTTCCGCGAGCAGGTCCCGAGCGAATCGGACGCATATGCTGAGCTGGTCAAAAATTTTCCTTCCGAAGGTCCCTTCGTCCTGGCCGATCGCACCACCGGCAAGCCGTGGAGTGCTCACCCGGATCGATACGACGTCAACGTGCTCCTGCCACCCGCCGCAGGCCAGGGAGCCATCGAAAGCGGCTATACCCAGCCCTCGACGATCGTGCACGACATGGTCCGGAATCAGTCCATGCTGGCACACTTCGTCAATACGCAGCGCCCGGAGTGGCTCACTCTGAGCGACGAGCGCTTCCCGTACACGATCAGCACGACGCTGTGCCGGGTCACCACACCCTGCGTCGTCGACGCGCACTACATCGACGAAGACGAGGACGCCATCGCCGCCGATCGCTACGCCTTCATGCAGGGTGACACCGTGAGCAAGCTGTACCTCCGGCCCGGTCGCTACCGGCTGCGCGCCTGGGATATCCGCGGCAGGACCTTGTCTCAGCAGGTCATCACGGTCAGGGAACGCTGATTCAGGGTCCCGGCATGTATAAAGCCGATTCGGCTCGATCCCTCCGCTGCTCCATGCGCGCCGATTTTGCGTGGCTTCCAGAAACCCCCGCCAAACCGATTCAACAACACATCACTACGCGAAGCATTCATCGGGCTGTTGCAGCAGACAGATCCGATCTGATTGGTACTTGCCCGGCGGCAGGTTCAGGGGCACGCTGGCCGTAAATCATCCCGAGACTCGACCATGCCGAACTGGATGGCTCCCCGAGTGGCTTTCATCGCGGTTAGCCTTGTCATGTCGCTGACTGCGCCCGTATCCGCGCAGGATTACAGCCCGGACGCAGTCAGCATGTTCCACGAACTGAGGCAACAGCCCAACGACCTGGCCCGCTACGCATACCTGCTCAGTGTGATACCGAAGCTTTCTGTTTCCGACCAGCAGTTGGCGATGCAGATGTTCGCCTCGGTCGAGAACGAACTGGGGCTTTACAACGAAGCTGTCCACGACTTTCCGTTGAAGAGCTATATCGCGGTGGACGCCACCTTGCCGACTCCGGCCGAGTGGAAACCCGCCGATGCCGCCGAGGTCATCACGCAGCTGGCCGCCGACCGTCGCATCGTGCTGATCAACGAAGCACACCACGACGCCCACACCCGGCTGCTGACGCTGGCCCTGCTACCCCGTCTGCGTGCACTCGGATTCAATTACTTCGCCGTGGAAACCCTCTCGGACAAAGACGACCAGCTGATGCAACGCGGCTATCCGGTCAAGGACAGCGGCACCGAGTACCTGCACGAACCCACCTACGGCGACATCGTGCGGACGGCGATCAAGTTGGGGTTCACCCTGGTGTCCTACGACGCGGACACCGGCACGATGCAGGACCGCGAAGCCGGACAAGCGAACAACCTGTACCGAAAGGTGCTCACAAGGGATCCCCACGCCCGGCTCTTCGTGCATGCCGGTTACGCGCACATCGACAAGGCAAAGGGGCGCCTGGGCAATACGGCGCCAATGGCCATGCACCTGCAGCAGCTGACCGGCATCGAGCCGCTCTCGATCGACCAGACCCAGTTTCGCGAGCAGCTCCCCGGCAAGCCGGATGCCTATCAGAAACTGACCAGGGATTTCCCGCCGGACGGCCCCACCGTACTGGTCAACCGCACCACAGGCAGGCCCTGGAGCGCCCATCCCGACCGGTATGACCTCAACGTATTGCTGCCTCCCGCCGACACAGGCGGCATCGAGAGTGGCTACATCCAGCCCTTGACGACCGTGCGCGACACCGACCGCGACCATCTCATGCTGGCGAATCACCTCAACAGGCAGCGCCCCGACTGGTTGACTCTGCGCAACGGGCGCATCCCGTACGCGATCGGGACAACACTGTGCAAGACACGCTTCCCTTGCGTCGTCGATGCGCACTACGTCAACGAGCCCGACGAAGCCATCAGCGCCGACCGCTACGCGTTCATGCAGGGCGATGCCGCAAGCAAGCTCTATCTTCGCCCCGGACGCTATCGCCTGCGCGCCTGGGACATCCGCGGCAGAACCTTGTCCCAAAAGACCATCACGGTGCACTAGTCCCAGGCCTCGGCAAGCACACTTGCATGCCGGGTCGGCACCGGCGCCACGGGCACGATGCCTGGCACCTCGCGGGGGCGATACAAAGCCGCTTATCCGAAGCACAGCATCACCACGTCTGCCGACCTGATCGCCGCCGCCAGTGATGCGGCAAGGCAGTGATGCGGCAAGGCAATGGCACTTCAATCCGCAGATGAAGGACGGGAAGCCGGTCGACGGCTACGCACGTGCCGGTCAAATTCGACCTGACGCCGCTTTCCGGATGGGACCAGCAGGGATCAAGTTGAGAAACTGAATTGAAAATGCAAAAAAGTGTATTGATTTGCATATGAATTATTGAGTTGATAACCTCGGCACGCCCCAGCCGAGGTTGTCTCGTGAGTCCGCAGTCCGTCGCCCGATTCACCCTGTCGTTACCGCTGCCGCAGGTCGCACGCTGGGCTCTGCTTCTCTCTGCGGTCGCCTTGCTGGCCGCCTGCGCCAGCAGCCCGCAGCGGCGCCAGCCCACCTACAAGACCTCGCACTCCGCGCTGGCCGACCTGCCACCGCGCGCACCTTCGGCCGCCAGCGCCGGGGAGGCGAACGACATCCTGTTTCGTGCGATCGGACTGGTCGGCACGCCATATCGCTGGGGCGGCAATACCCCCGCCGGCGGCTTCGACTGCAGCGGCCTGATCGACTACATCTATCGCACCGCCGCCGGCATCAAGCTGCCGCGCACCTCGCACGACATGGCCTCGATGGACGCCCGCAAGGTGCGCAAGATGACCCAGCTGGCCAGCGGCGACCTGGTGTTCTTCGACATCGGCGGCGCGATCAGCCACGTCGGCGTATACGTCGGCAAGGGCCGTTTCGTGCACGCGCCGAACAGCGGCGGCACGGTGCGGCTGGACGATATCGACGGGCCGTACTGGGGCGACCATTTCGCTTATGGGCGGCGGGTGCTGGACTGAGGGTGGCTTGCAACCACTTTGCGTGGCCGGGTGAAAGGAGCGGGGTGTGAGGCGAACCTCGGCTCCCCTCTCCAACTCTCCCCCACGGGGGAGAGGGCAAACGAAACGGCGCCCGAGGGCGCCGTTGGTTTTACCCGATGAAGCGCACTTCAGTGCGCTTCGGCGCCTGGCGCGTGGGCGTGGCCGTGGGCGATCTCTTCCTCAGTGGCGTCGCGCACTTCGCCGATGGCCACGTCGAAATGCAGGGTCCTGCCCGCCATCGGGTGGTTCAGGTCCACGTCGATCGCGCTCATGCCGACCTTGTGCACGGTCACCGCGCGCTGGCCACCCTGCTTCAGCTGCAGCACGGCGGTCATGCCCGGCTTGAGCCGGTTGGCCTGCGGGAAATACTTCTTCGACATGCGCTGGATCTGGCCTTCCTCGCGTTCGCCGTAGCCGTCGGCCGGCGCCACGTCCACGCTCAGTGTCTCGCCGGCTTCGTGGCCTTCCAGCGCCGTTTCCAGGCCAGGGATCAGCTGGCCGTGGCCAAGCAGGATCCACAGCTGCTCGTCGCGATCATGCGAGCTCTCAACCTTTTCGCCATCCACCGTCAGCGTGTAGTGGATTGCGATGACCTTGTCCTTGCCAGCCTTCATTGCCTGTCTCGTCGATGGGATCAAACGGCGGATTCTAGCAGTAGCCCGACGGGCTAGGATTCATGATGGCCGAAGCCCACGCCACGCGCCTCCGGACCCAGCCACAGCAGCAACGCCAGCAGCAGCGCCACCAGCACCATCCACAGCGCCATCGCGAATGCGAAATCCCCGCCGTGCCGCTGCGCCAGCCAGGTTTGCGCGGTGGCAGTGACCGCCGCCAGCAGGTTGCCCATCTGGTAGGCAAACCCCGGCAGGGTGCCGCGCACCGCTGCCGGCGACAACTCGTTCAGATGGGTCGGCACCACGCCCCAGGCGCCCTGCACCATCACCTGGATCAGGAACGCGCCCAGCCCCAGCAGGATCAGCGAGCCGCCGTACATCCACAGCGGAATCACCGGTATCGCCAGCAGCGCGGCGATCATCATCGCCTTGCGTCGGCCGATCCGTTCCGACAACGCACCGAAATACAGGCCGCCCACCAGCGCGCCAAGATTCAGCAGTGCCACCAGCACGAAGGCCATGGCAGAGCCGGTGGGCAGGTGCAGGTTCACCTCTTCGAAGGTGTGGTACATGTCCTGCGAGCCGTGGCTGAACATGTTGAACGCCATCATCAGCAGCATCAGGTAGATCGCCAGCTTCCAGTGCCCGCGCATGGCCTCGAACAGGCCAGGCCGTTTCGTGGCCTGCGCCCCTTCTTTCCAGACTGCCGACTCCGGCACCTTGCGGCGGATGTACAGAACCAGCAGCGCCGGGATCGCACCGGCCACGAACAGGCCGCGCCAGCCGATGTGATCGACCAGCAGCCAGTTCGCCAGCGCGGCGAGGAAGAAGCCGCACGGGTAGCCGCTCTGCAGCAGGCCCGATACCGCGCCGCGGGCTTTCGCCGGGATCGACTCCATCGCCAGCGACGCGCCGATGCCCCATTCGCCGCCCATCGCGACCCCGAACAGGAAACGCAGCACCAGCAAGGCGGTCAGCGACGAGGCGAATGCCGTGGCGAACTCGAACAGCGAGAACAGGATCACGTCGAGCATCAGGATCGGCCGCCGCCCGAAGCGGTCGGCCAGCCGCCCGAACAGCAGCGCGCCCAGCGGCCGCGCCGCCAGGGTCAGGAACAGCGCGTAGGTGATCTGCGCCGTACCCACGTCGAACTCCTTCGCCACTGTGACGATGACGAAAGTCAGCAGGAAATAATCGAACGCATCCAGTGTCCAGCCCAGGAAACTGGCCAGCACCGTGTGCCGCTGAACGGTATCGAGTTCACGCAAGGGTGCAAGCAGTGACATCGGTCTCTCCTCGAACGGGACCTCACGCACAGGGCGCGCCGGCGACGATGGTACTCGTGCACCCGATGGCTTAAGAGCCTGTTCAAAGTCTCCGGATGCCTCGCGTTGTCATCGAGTGGCCGCCAGGCGGCAGTGCGTGGCGCAGCGCCTGACTGGCCGTCAGGCCAAGCCGCGCACTGCCGCCTGGCGGCCACTCGATGGCAACCCGAAGGGCCGGGTCTGTTTGCGCGCATGCTGGCGTCATCACTCCGTCGTGGACGGACGTCCACTCCCTCGTTCTTCCTTGGCCTGCGCGCAAACAGCTCCCGGCGCGGGGTATCCGGAGACTTTGAACAGGCTCTAAGCTGCCGCCATCGACGAAAACCGGGATCCGGATGGACCGCCGCAGCCGCCAACGCATCGCCCACCTCTACGACAACCACCTGCAACGCGGCTACGTCCGGGGCAAGCTGGCCGGCGACCCGGTCTATGCGGCTACTGCCACGCTGGTCGCCCGCACGACGCTGCCCCTGCTCGACATCGGCTGCGGCATCGGCCTGCTCGGGCTGTACCTGCACACGCTAGGCCATGCCCAACCCTACCTCGGCGTGGATCACGACGCGCGCAAGATCGCCGCCGGGCAACAGGCCGTGCAGCGCGCCGGACTCGGTGCGCTGATGAACCTGCGTCACGCCGACGTGGCCGAGCTGCCACCGATGCACGGCCATGTCGCGCTGCTCGACGTACTGCACTACCTGCCCGCCGCACGCCAGCCCACCCTGCTGCAGGAGGCCGCCCGGCACCTGGCGCCCGATGGCTGCCTGATCATCCGCAACGTGCTGCGCGAGCCGAACTGGCGCTTCCACGCCACGCGTGTCGAGGAGTTTTTCCTGCGTACCTCCGGCTGGATTCCCGGCGGCGCGCAACACTATCCGAGCGCCGACGAACTGCGCGCGCCGCTGCAGGATGCCGGGCTCCACGTGCACATCGAACCGCTGCGCGGACGCACGCCGTTCAACAGCTACCTGATCGTGGCGCGGCCGCATCGTTGAGGCCGTCGCGGCATGCCGTTCAGCTTGATCCCACGCAAACGCACGCGGCGATGACGGATCGGCTATACTCGGCCACGCATTCGTCCCCACGAGTGCTGCGACACACCGTCGCCCCTTCCCCTTAGTCTGCAACACGGTATGAACACTCCGGGTTGCTCAGGAGTGTTACATGTCTTTTGATTCGCTGGGCCTTGCGCCCGCGTTGCTGCGCGCGCTTGCCGATTACGGCTACACGCAGCCCACCCCGATCCAGTCCGCTGCCATTCCGCCCGCGCTGGAAGGCCACGACCTGCTCGCTGCCGCCCAGACCGGCACCGGCAAGACCGCCGCGTTCGCGCTGCCGTTGCTGCAGAAGCTGTCGACCAGCGGCCAGACCATGACCCGCCGCCCGCGCGCACTGGTGCTGACCCCGACCCGCGAGCTGGCTGCCCAGGTGCATGAAAACCTGCGCGACTACGGCAAGCACGTCCATGTCAGCGCCACCACCATCTTCGGCGGCGTCAGCATGGGCCCGCAGATCAACGCACTGCGCCGCGGCGTGGACGTCGTCATCGCCACCCCCGGCCGGCTGATGGACCACATGCAGCAGCGCACGCTGGACCTGTCCGCGGTGGAAACGCTGGTGCTGGACGAAGCCGACCGCATGCTCGACATGGGCTTCCTGCCGGCGCTGAAGCGGATCCTCGCCGCACTGCCGAAGAAGCGCCAGACCCTGCTGTTCTCGGCCACCTTCGCGCCGGCGATCAAGGCGCTGGCGATGGACTTCATGCACAACCCGCGCGAGATTTCGGTCTCCGCGCCGAACACCGTGACCACCCTGGTCAGCCACCAGGTGCATCCGGTCGACGCCTCGCGCAAGCGCGACCTGCTGCTGCACCTGCTGTCGGCCGACAGCCGCCGGCAGTCGCTGGTGTTCAGCCGCACCAAGCACGGCGCCGACAAGCTGGTCACCTACCTCAACGCGTCGGGCCTGCGCACCGCCGCGATCCACGGCAACAAGAGCCAGAACGCACGCACCCGCGCCCTCAGCGACTTCAAGAGCGGCCGCGTCACCGTGCTGGTGGCCACCGATATCGCCGCGCGCGGCATCGACATCGAACAGCTGCCGATCGTGATCAACTTCGACCTGCCGTCGGTGGCCGAAGACTACGTGCACCGCATCGGCCGCACCGGCCGCGCCGGCATGGAAGGTCTCGCGGTATCCCTGGTGAGCCATGACGAAAGCGGCCTGCTGTTCGACATCCGCAAACTGCTGAAGCAGGACATCGCGATCACGCCGATCGCCGGCTACGAGCCATCCGCCCCGCTGCGCGTGGATGCCGGTGCGCCGCGTCCGAAGCAGGGTGGTGGCGGCCAGCGTCAGCCGCGTGCGC
>LNAP01000887.1_pt1 | contig 33006 bp, 35 predicted proteins | sample 602601 | NCBI WGS metagenome assembly LNAP01 (sample SAMN02440304, study PRJNA202911) | soil metagenome | biome: Subtropical and temperate rainforests or woodlands; isolation source: soil samples (1 kg each in a 20% v/v slurry with milli Q water) were... ...
CTCGTAGGGCGAGATGCCCTGGCGCGGGATCTTGTGGCCGTCGATCTCGCCCTTGGTGAAGATCGGCAGGATGTTGTCGAACTCCTTGATCTTCTTGACCTCGATGCCCTGGATCACACTGCGCTTGGCGGCGAGCTTGGCCTGCCAGCCCTCGAGATCGGCGATATCGACCGTATTGGGCTGGCTTATGAAGCGGTTGATGGCGGCCGAGGTGTCGAGGTTCTGCATCGTCACCTTGAAGCCGAGATCCTTGGCGGCCTGGTCGCCGATCGCCTTCACCACCGAATAGGAGACGCCGACATGGCGCAGCTCGATGTCCTTGATTTCCTGCGCCCAGATGGTCGGGAATCCGCGGATCGCATCCGATCCAATTGCCGCGCCCGCAACTGCGGCCGCCCCCTTCAACAGCGTGCGCCGGTTCAATTTTTTCGCCGATCTCGCTTCCGTCCCCGCCGGATTGGACGTGGACGTCCCCTTAGCCCCATCAGACATGGCAACCCTCGTTGGTTACGATGAACGCTCGCGCCGGACGCCATTGTCCGGCCGCGGATGTGATCGATTGGGCGAGAGGCTAGAGGCGGGATTCTGCGAAGTAAAATTGGAAGTAACAATTCACGGCATAAGCGCCACTAATGGCTCAAATCACTGCACGTCATCTCGGCACGCGGCTCAGGAAGGCAGCAGGCAGCGGTGACCGATCGCCTGAATACGGGCTTATCCGGTCCGTCGTTTCCTCGAATTGTTCGGAGCACGAGTCCGACTTGCCCTGCAAGCGACCGTGCAGGTCTTCACCAGGCGCGCGTCGCGGCGTAGCACAGCGGTCCAACAGAATTGCACTGAAATGGCCCTTTCCGCTCTACGCTCCCGCCTTTCCCTTTCGCGCGGCAATCTGCTGGAGCGCCCAGCGGGCATTCTTGCGCACGTCGGGGTCGGGATCGTTGGCGACCACCACGAGGTAGACCTCGCCTTCGGGGGCGGCGATCTCGCCGAGCGCGGCAGCAGCCTCCTTCCGCAAATTGGCTTGCTCGTGGCTGATGCAGTTGCCGATCGGGCGCAAGGCGCGCTCGACCTTCATCTTGCCGAGGCTGCGGATCGCCTTGAGCCGCACCTGCCAGAACTCGTCGGCAAGTGAGGCGATAAGCTGATCGGCAGCGAGCGAACCGTTGACGTTGAGCCCCAGCGTCTCGGCGGCCATCTCCCGGACCATCCAGTCGGCGTCCTTCAGGGCGCGGGTGATGGTCTCGGCCGCCGGCTTCATCTGCGAGAAGGCGAGCGCGCTCACCGCGGCACGACGCACATGGGCGTCGGGGTCGTGGATCAGCGCGGTCAGCGCCGGGATCGACTCTTCGAGCTTCAGGAAACCGATGACGCCGATCGCCTGCACGCGGACGGCCGCGTCTCCGTCCTGGAGCGCTTCCAGCGCAGGCTTCAGGGTGTCCTTGCGGCGTAACTCCTTGAGCGCGCGCAGCGCGCCCATGCGAACGAAGGCGTGGGCATGCTTGACCAGCGGCAGGATGATTTCGGCGCAAGCGGGGTCCTTGAATTCGGCCAAACTGTCGGCGGCGGCCGACGCCACGATCCGCTCGGGATCGACGAGCAGCTTGACGAGTGCACTTGCCGCCTCCCGCCCGTCGAACTCGCCGAGCGCCATCGCGACCTGCTGGCGCACGCCCGCGTCGGGATCTGACACCAGGTTGGCGAGATGAGCGACCGCGGCCGGATCGCCGGAATGGCCGAGCGCGATGATGGCGACGCGCCGCTCGGCCGGATCGGCAGCCTGCAACCGCTCGTCGGCGTCTTCGAGATCGTCATAGGATTCGAACGGGCTCGACATGCTCACCTCAAGAGATAGGGGATGTTGACGGTGACGGCGCCGGTCGGGCAGTCGGCCTCGCAGGGCATGCAATACCAGCACTCGTCATAGGCCATGTAGGCCTTGTTGGTCATGTCGCTGATGCGGAGTACGTCGAGCGGGCAAACGTCGACGCACACGGTGCAGCCCTTGTCCGCGATGCATTTGGCGTCGTCGACGACCACCGGGACCGATGTCTGATAGGACGCGAGAGGCATCGTTGATCTCCTGTTGTTTCTATTTTCCGGTGGATTCAGGCGGTCGCGCGGATGCGCTGCTTGTCGTAGAGGTCCTTCTCGTCGTCGGCGATCGGCACGACATAGGGCTCGACGGCGCGCTTCTCGCTGGTCATCTTGCCGTTCTGCTTGCTCAGAAGGGTGTGGCAGAACCAATTCTCGTTGTCCTTCTCCGGGAAGTCGGTGCGCCAGTGATAGAGGCCCCACCGGCTCTCCTCGCGATACAACGAGGCATGTACCGCCATGTCGGCACAGTCCATGATCGACTGGACTTCGAGCGCACGGAGCAGCTCATGTGCGTTCCGCGCGATCATGTGTTCCTGCATGTCCTGCCGCGTCTCGGCGAGGCGGCGCATGCCGAGCTCATATTTGCGCGTAACCTTCGGCGGCTGGAGATAATCGTTGACGAGGCGGCGGGTCTTGTACTCGACTTGGTTCGGCGGAACGCCGTCCTCGCGCCTGGTCGGCGCCATCACGCGGTCGCGTTCCCTGGCGACATCGGCAGCGTCAAACTCCGCGAAATCGTGGCCGTCGGCGAACTCCATCGCGTCGATGCCGGCGACCGCTCCGTTGGTGAAGGCACCGAGCATGTAGTTGTGCGGCACGCTCGCCATGTCGCCGGCTGCATAGAGGCCCGGCACGGTGGTGCGGGCGTTGTCGTCGACGAACACACCGGAGGCGCTGTGACCCGAGCAGAAGCCGATCTCGGAAATGTGCATCTCGATCGAGTCGTTGCGGTAGTCGACCCCGCGCCCCTGCTGGAACAAGCCGCGCGTCGGCCGCTCCACCTTGTGCAGCGTGGATTCGATTTCCGAGATCGTATCCGGGTGGAGATGCTTGAGCTGGAGGAACACCGGGCCCTTGCCCGACAGCAGCTCGTTGTAGAATTCGAGCATCATCTGTCCGGACCAGTAGTCACATTCGATGAAGCGAGATCCCTCGTTGTTGGCGGTAAAGGCACCGAAGGGACCAGCGACATAAGCGCAGGCAGGACCGTTGTAATCTTTGATCAGCGGATTGATCTGGTAGCATTCGAGGTTCGCAAGCGCGGCGCCGGCGTGATAGGCCATGGAATAGCCGTCGCCGGAATTGGCGGCATTCTCGTAGGTGCCGAACATGTAGCCGGAGGTCGGCAGACCCAGGCGGCCGGCGGCGCCCATGCACAGGATCACGGCCTTGGCCTTGATCACCAGCATCTCTGCAGTCCGTGTATTGACGCTGATCGCTCCGGCAATGCGGCCGTCGCTCGATTTCAGCAGGCGCGTTGCCATGTAGCGGTTCGAGATCAGGATGCGGGCACGCCGCAGCTGGCGATAAAGCGCCTTCTTCACGGTCTCGCCGTTCGGCATCGGTAGCACATAGCTGCCGATGTGGTGCACCTTCTTGACGGCATAATCGCCGTTCTCGTTCTTCAGAAAGCGGATGCCGAAGCTGTCGAGCTCCTCGACGATCTTGTAGCAGTTCTGCGCGTATTTATAGACCGCCTTCTGGTCGACGATGCCGTCATTGGCGATGGTGATTTCCTTGGTGTACTGCTCCGGCGTCGCATAGCCGGGAATGACGGCGTTGTTCAGGCCGTCCATGCCCATCGAGATCGCGCCGGAGCGCTTGACGTTGGCCTTTTCGAGCAGGACGACATTGGCCTTCGGATTCTTCAGCTTCGCCTTGAGCGCCGCCATCGGGCCGGCTGTGCCGCCGCCGATCACCAGCACATCGCAGGAAACCTCCGAAAGTCCGTCGACGATCTGATCTAGTGCCATCGCTTGCTCCTGGTTCGCCGGGCGTCCGGCGCCTTTGCATCAGATTTGTTCAGAGGGCGTCGCGGCGATAGCAATTAGTTGTCGCCGGGACGCGATTTATAACTCAGCGCTCGACGAAGGCCTTTTCGATCACGAAATGACCGGGCTGGCTGTGGTTTCCTTCGACGAAGCCACGCCCGGAGAACATTGCGGGGAGTTCCTCCAGCATTGCCGGGCTGCCGCAGAGCATGATGCGGTCGGTCTCGATGTCGAGGCTGCCCTGCCCGATATCGTCGAAGAGCTGGCCCGAGGCGATCAGATCGGTGATGCGGCCACGGTTCCTGAACGGCTCGCGGGTAACGGTCGGGTAGTAGACGAGCTTGTCGCGGATCAGCGGTCCGAAGAATTCGTGATTGCGGAGGCCTTCAACCACGTGCTCGCCATAGGCGAGCTCGGAGACCTGGCGGCAGCCATGGGCGAGCACGATGGTCTCGTAGTTCTCGTAGACGTCGGGGTCCTTGATCAGGCTGGCGAACGGCGCGAGGCCCGTGCCGGTCGAAAGCAGCAGGAGGCGCTTTCCCGGAATGAGGTTGCCGGTGATCAACGTCCCCGTTGCCTTGCGGCCGACCAGGATGATGTCGCCTTCGCTGATCTTCTGGAGGCGCGAGGTCAGCGGACCGTCCTGCACCTTGATCGAGAAGAATTCGAGCGCCTCCTCGTGATTGGCGCTGGCCATGCTGTAGGCCCGCATCAACGGCTTGCCCTCGACCTCCAGCCCGATCATCGCAAACTGTCCGTTCTGAAAACGGAAGCCGGGATCGCGTGTCGCGGTGAAGCTGAACAGGGACTCAGTCCAGTGCCGGACCGACAGAACCGTCTCCTTCTGAAATGCGCTCATCCGTCGTCTCTCCATGCCTGCGGTTCGGCGCAAGGTTTCGGAGAGACGGGAGTCCGGCAACCCGGAACTGAACTTCCCGGTCGATTAGTTTCACATTTCGCGGGCGATGATCGGGAAGCAGCCGGCGTTGGCAACTAGTTGCTATTCGCGATCGTCTGCGACGACGTAGAAGCGGGTCGGAGATACGTCATGACCATGACCTTGGTTGCACCGACCGTGACAGACTGCGAAGTGAGCGCTGATCTGGCGACGCTCCTCGTCCGCACCACACAGGATGATGCGCTGAGCGTGCCTGCCGAAAGACTTCGCCTCTCCTGCAAATGCGCCCACTGCACCCGCGCCCGCCTCGACGGCCGCTTTCCCGAACGCTTTCCGGGCATCGCAATCACCGAGATCGGCGACCTCGGCTATGGGCTGAACATCTCGTTCTCGGACGGGCATAATCGGGGCATTTACCCGAAACCGTATCTGCTGAGTCTGGCGGGGCGGTAGGCCCCGATCTCCCTACGCATACCGCTGTCATTCCCCGCGGGGACTCCAGTACGCCGCGGCCTCTCCGTATCCCATTGACGTCTCCGAAATACTGGATCGCCCGGCCGAGCCGGGCGACGACAGCGGAGTAATTGGCACCGACATGCCAAAGGTGAGCCGCGATTACCCCTGTCTGGCACGGACATTGCTCCTCTTTAGAACGATTTGAACGTTCTGGAGGCTGACGATGTTGCAGGCGGCGAATGTGGTTCGCGGGGCTGTTCCCCCGGCAGTCCGGCCTGCAGGCAGCTCCTCGCTGCTGCTCACCGAGAACCAGCGATGGATTGGCGGGCCCCCGCCCCTGATGGACAAGCTCTCCCCCCGCGAGCGGGAGCTGGTGCTGAAGCAGGGCCGCCGAAAAGTGCTCAACCGCGGCCAGACGCTGTTCAGCCAGGGCGGCAAGCATGACGGCATCTGGCTGATCGAGAGCGGGCGTATCCGGGTGTTCTACACCTCCCCGCTCGGGCGCGAGATCACGCTGGCCTATTGGCATGTCGGCAATTTCGTCGGCGGGCCGGAAGTGTTCGAAGGCACCGTGCATCAATGGTCCGGTGTTGCGTCCAGCAATTGCAGCGTCGTGCACCTTCCCGGAAAGGAGCTGCGGTCCCTTGCCGTCGAGATCCCGAACCTTGCGATCGGCCTGATCGAAGGCCTGACGTTCAAGGGCAAATGCTATTCGGCTCTCGCCCAGATGCTGGGAACGCGCTCGATCACGCAGCGCCTTGCGCATCTGCTGCTGCACCTCGTCGAGCTCTATGGCGTCGAGGACGCCGATGGCAGGGTGATCGCGGCCGCCTTCACCCATGCCGACATTGCACACATGGTCGGAGCCACCAGGCAATGGGTCACGATCAGCCTGAAGCGTATGCAGGAAAAGGGAATCGTGTTGACCAAGCGGTCACAGATCGTGGTCTGCCGGACGGACGTGCTGGAGGAGATGCGCGGCCACGCATCCGATTGACCGAATTTGCGACCACCTCCCGTGCACAGGCAAGCGGCTTTATAGTGCAGGACTGCTCAAGGAGTATGCAATCAGCTTTTCCCGGCAACTAATCGACTGCAGCGGTCATTCCGGATTTGCCCTGTCCGGGCGCTCACCCAATCATGGCAACCACAGCACATCCAACCGAATGAGGATGAGAATGGTCCGCCATCTTCCCACGCTCTCGATCGCGACGTCGGTGACGTCGTTGGCCCTCCTGGCCGCGCAGCCGGCCTTGGCGGAAACCGTCACGCTCGGCATCGGAACGCAGGACACCACAACCAACACGGTGACTGCGGGCGTGGTCATCCGCCAGCTCCATCTCCTCGAAAAGTATCTGCCCAAGGACGGCAAATACGCCAACATCAAGTTCGAGCTGGAGTGGCAGAACTTCACCTCCGGCCCGCCCGTCACCAATGCGATGATGGCGAACAAGCTGCAGATCGGCATGATGGGCGACTATCCGCTGATCGTGAACGGCTTCACTTTCGAGAGCAACCCCGAGAGCAAGAGCCGGCTGATCGGCGTTGCCGCCTACAGCCTCGCCGGCTCCGGCAACGGCATCGTCGTTCACAAGGACTCGCCCTATTACGAACTCGCCGATCTCAAGGGCAAGCTCGTCAGCGTGCCGTTCGGCTCCGCCGCGCACGGCATGGTACTGAAGGCGATGCAGGATCGCGGCTACTCCTCCGACTTCTTCCAGCTCGTCAGCCAAAGCCCGGAAGTCGGCTCGACCAATCTGCAGGAGAAGAAGATCGACGCGCATGCCGACTTCGTCCCCTTCGCCGAGCTGCTGCCCTTCCGCGGCTTCGCGCGAAAGATCTTCGACGGCGTCGAGACCAATCTGCCGACGTGGCACGGCGTCGTGGTGAGAACGGACTTTGCGGAGAAGTATCCGGAAGTCGTCGTCGCCTATTTCAAGGCGTTGATCGCTGCCAACCAATGGCTGCGCGACGATCCGAAGCTCGCCGCCGAGAAGATTCAGGAGTGGACCGGCATCAACAAGGAAGTCGTCTACATCTTCCTGGGGCCCGGTGGCAACATGACCACCGATCCGACGATCAAGCCCGCTCTGATCGATGCCGCCGCGGCCGACGTCAAGGTGCTGCAGAACCTCGGCCGCATGAAGGAATTCGATCCCAAGAAATGGGTCGACGACAGCTACATCCGCAAGGCCTATAGCGAGATGAAGCTCGACTACGACGCGCAGCTCGCCAGCACCAAGAACTACGAGATCTCCGGCGAAGACTCCTTCTGCAAGAAGCCGATCACCGATCCGCGCAAGGCCGGTGAGGTCTGGGTGGACCAGGCCGGCATCATGCCCTTCTCGTCGGCCAGCTGCACGCTGGGCGCCTATGCCGACTACAAGGCCAAGGGCGGGAAGATCAACGTCGCCTACGTCTTCGACACCACGCGCGGCATCAAGCTGTTCGCCGACCAGGCCTTCTTCGCGGTCGGTAACGGCGAAGTTGCCCCGTTCCTGCTGAAAAAGGACGCCGAAGCCTACGCCGCCAAGGTCGGCGGCAAGGTGCTCGGGTTCGACGACGCGGTGAAGGCAGCAGTCAGCGGAGGCAAGACGTGAGCAGCTCCGCCATCCTCAGACAGCCCGAGGACAGCATGCCGGCAACAGCCATTGCAGCGACGGGCCCGGAGCCCGTCGCCAGCCCACCCTCCTTCGGCATGCTCGCGCTGCGCTGGTACCGACTGAACCGCAGCGGCCTGCGCGCCATTGCGATCGGCGTTACCTCGCTGCTGGCGTTCCTCCTGGTCTGGCACCTGCTCACGACCTATCGCGTCGTGTTTTTCGTGCGCTTCACCAACGTCCCCTCGCCACTCGCGGTCTATGCCAGCTTCACCAAGGCGATCCACGACCCCAAATTCCTGTTGCATATCGTCTTGAGCTGTCGGCGCATCCTCATCGGCTTCTCGCTCGCAGCCATCATCGGCGTGCCGCTCGGCCTGATCATGGGCCGCTTCAAGCTCATCCACGAGATCATCTTCCCGGTCGCGGAAGTGCTGCGGCCGATCCCGGCGATCGCCTGGGTACCGATGGCGATCATGCTGTGGCCGACCAACGAGCAGAGCATCGTCTTCATCACCTTCCTCGGCTCGTTCTTCCCGATCCTCATCAATACGCTGCACGGCATGTCGCTGGTCGATCCCGTGCTGGTGCGCGCCGCACAATGCCTGGGCGCGCGGGAGCGGTCGATCTTCCGCGAGGTGTATTTTCCGGCCTCGCTGCCGCACATCTTCACCGGCCTCACCGTCGGCATGGGCGTCGCATGGGTGTCGCTGATCGCAGCCGAGATGATCTCCGGGCAATATGGCATCGGTTATTTCACCTGGGAGGCCTATTCGCTGGTGCAGTACGCCGACATCGCGCTCGGCATGATCGCGATCGGCGTTCTCGGCCTGGGATCGAGCTTGCTGATCCGGGGCACGGGACAATTGGTGATGCCGTGGAGAGTAAAATGAGCGAGACCCCCGCCAAGGCACCGCAAGGTCACATCGAGGTCACGAACTTTTCCCTCAGCTATGACAGCATCGAGGGACCGGTCCAGGCCGTCACCGACACGCAGATCCACGTGAAACCGGGCGAGTTCGTCTCGATCGTCGGGCCCTCCGGCTGCGGAAAATCCACGCTGCTCAACGCGGTCGCCGGCTTCCTCAAGCCGACCACCGGTATCGTCACCGTCGACGGCGAACGTGTGAGCGGGCCCAGCGCCGAGCGCGGCATGGTGTTCCAGCAATATTCGCTGTTTCCCTGGAAAACCGTGCGGGAGAACGTCGAGTTCGGCCTGAAGATGCGCGGCATGCCGCGCTCGCAACGCGAGCGCGCCGCCCGGACGCTGCTCGGGCTAGCGGGCCTGGAGGCCTTCGAGAAGCACTATCCGGAAAAGCTCTCGGGCGGCATGAAGCAGCGCGTCGGCATCGTCCGCGCGCTCGCCACGGGGCCGAAAGTTCTGCTGCTGGATGAACCCTTCGGCGCGCTCGACGCCCAGACCCGCGTCATCATGCAGCAGATCCTCACCAACATGTGGCAGCGGCTGAAGATCTCGGTCCTGTTCGTCACCCACGACATCGACGAGGCGATCTTCCTGTCCGACCGCGTCTACTGCATGACCGCGCGTCCCGGCTCGATCAAGGCGGAGGTTCCGATTCCGCTGGAACGGCCGCGACAGCAATCGATGATGATGTCCTCGGAATTCCTGGCGCTGCGCCGCGGGCTGATGTCCCTGATCCGCGAGGAGAGCCTGAAAGCGATGGGCGGCGAGATCAGTGACCTCGGCATGCGGGGATTGGACATCGAACTGCACGGCCAGTCTTTGGCCGACGTACTTTAGGCGAAAAACACCAGCACGCGCACTGGTTAGACGCTGCGATAGCGCTCGACAGCTGAAAGATCCGGTACTGTTCCGAGCCCCGGATCATCACTCAGCTGAACCCTGCCTTCGCGCACATTGGTCACGGAGCCGCAAAACAGATCGCGCAGCGGATTGTCGTTGGCATCGACCTCCAGCCAGCCATCTCCTCCGATGCCGGCCAGCAGATGAGCCGAGGCAAGCAGTCCAATGCCGCCGCCGAGATAGTGCGGGCAAAACGTCTTGCGCGCGTCGAGAATGTCACTCGCCAGTCCGGCACAGACCGTAAGCCCGCCCCATTTCGCGATATCGGGCTGAACCACGCCAAGCACGTCCTCGGCCAACACCTCGTTGAATCCCGCGGCGCTTGAAATGTTCTCGCCGGCGGCAATCGGCATGTGCGCGCTCGCGCGCAGTCTTCGCCATTCTTCGCGTGGCCGATCGGCGCGGATGGGCTCTTCCAGCCAGCGCAGATCGAACGCGCCAAGCCGCGGCAGCATCTGAAGCGCCTGCTCGACCGACCAGCCCTGATTGGCATCCGCCGCGAGCATGCCCGCGCCGAGGATCTCGCGCAGGGCTGCCAGATTAGCAAGGTCGATGTCGGCGCCGAAGCCGACCTTCAGCTTCAGCGCGCGATGACCCCGCCCGAGTGCGGCTTCGGCCGTCTGCGTAGCGCCACCGGGATTGATGCCGCTGGCATAGACCTTGATTGTGCTGCCGTGTCCGCCGAGCAGGCGCCACAGCGGCAAGCGACGACGGCGCGCCGAGAGGTCCCATAGCGCGAGATCGATCCCCGCGATAGCCTGTGCGAATGGACCGGGCTCTCCGCATTGCAGCGCGAGAACTTCAGTGCCCCTCGTCAAAGCCTCGAAGGCCTGGGCCGGACCGTCGAACTTGCGCCCGACAAGGCCGGGCGCGAGCACCTCGTTGACGAGCCGGGCGCGATGCTCCGCGCCCGGTGCCGGAAAGTTCGACCAGGCTTCGCCCCATCCTTCGACGCCGTCTTCGTCGATCACGCGAACGAAGACGGCGGGACGGTTGAGCATCTTGCCGAAGGACGTTACCACCGGTGTTGCCAGCGGATAACGATAACAGAACGCCTCGATCGAACGGATGGTGAAGCTGTCAGTCATGTTGCAGATCCTGCGAGACGACGCGGAGCCGCCACCATCTCAGTAAGCGCGCGCGAAGTCACCTTCCTGCTTGATATCACTGAAAACAGGATAGCGCGCTCTCCATGCCGTACCCTTGGCCGTCGTCAACTCGCTGAGCCGTTCCAGAACGTTGAGGCCGTCCTTGCGCAGGCTGGCAGACACCGCGGCGCGATCAGGGAAATTCTTCAGCACGGCATCGAGCCAGATGGTGCGACCCGCGAGGAAGCCGCTCGCGCCCGCCGCATAGGAATAGTCGAGCACGCGCTCGAATTTCTCCGGCGCGGCCCCGCCCGACAGCAGCACCCAGGGGATGTTGCGGCCGCGGCAGATATCGCCGATCGCGTCGAACTCATTCTGCGCGGCCTTGGCCTCCGCACTGCCGTCACGGGCAGGCAAGCTATTGGCCGCCAGCGGGCTCTCCAGCTTGAGCAGGTCGACGTTGTATTCGGGATTCGCAAACTCACGCACGCTGTCGATGACGAGGCCGGGGAGCTTGCCCGGCGATTCCACGTAATCCGCAGTGTGGTTGGCGCTGCCGAGGAACGGATAGACCAGCAGCTCGAGCACGTAGGGAATGTCGTGACGGGCGCAATCCTCGCCGATCTCGCGCACGAATTTCTTCTGGTGATCGTTCACAGCAGCCTCGGCGTCCGGCCGGTACCAGGCCAGCACCTTGACGGCGTCGCCGCCCATGGCGCGGATCTTCTCCACGCTCCAGTTGGCAATGGCGCGCGACTTGCGGCCGCCCGCCGTTTCCTCGACGCGATGTTCTTCCAGCGTCATGATCAGGCCGCAGCGCGGCGGCAGCAGATCGATCGCAGCGGGCACGGCAAAATTCGGGTCGAACAGCATCGAGCTGCAATGCGGCGCAAGGTTCTCCACGAGGAGGCGCTTCGCCGCCGTGACGTCGGAATATTCGACCTGCTCCCGCGTGATGCCTTTTGCCTTGGCGATGGCATCGAACAAGGGCGGCCGCTGATCCAGCGCGACCATGCGAAAGTGGCCATCCGCGTCAGCAAGTCGTGCCAAGCCGCGGTTCTTTCCAATCGTTCTCATGGCTTCGTCCTCATGAATACAAGACACTCGTTGATATCGGGGATTCCATTGCGGCCGCCAGCGTGGCGGCATTTCATGGCGGCCGCGGCCGCCGAAAACGCCATGGCGGCGCGCACGTCGAGACCGGCGCCGATCGCCAGCGTATAGGCACCGTGGAAGACGTCGCCCGCGCCGGTGGTGTCGACGACGTCGACGGCATAAGCGGCCTGCCGGTGCAACTCGCCGTTCTCGTACCAGCTCACGCCCGTCTCGCCGCGCGTGACCGCGATGACGCGGCAGCCGAAGCGGGCGAGGGCTGCCAGGGATTTATCGTCCGTAGAGCCGGCAAAGGCGGCAAGCGCAGGCTCGGAAAAGATCGCGTGGTCGGTCAGCGGCAGCAGCCGCTCGAACACGTCAGGCTCGGCCATGTCACCGTCGAGCACCGTCGGGATGCCGCGGGCGCGCGCTTCGCGGAACAACGTCGCGGCGCCCTCGACCCAGCGCGGATCGGCGAGCACGGACGATGCGCGCGAGACAGCTTCGAGGGGGAGCCAGTCTGCGACTTCGGGATAGAGACCGCGGAAGTTCACGATCTGCCGCTCGCCGTAGCTGTCGACGATGACCCCGGAGACGGATGAGCGGCCATCGGCAAACAGCTGGAAATTCTCGACGTCGACGCCTTCCGCGGTGAAGGCCGACTTCATCTCATGCCCGGCAGCGTCATTCCCTGCCCGCCCCCAGAACGCGACGGACGCACCGAGCTTTGCCACCGCAACGCTCGCATTGGCGGCCATGCCGCCGCCGAGCGTGCCGTATTCGATGGCCTTGATCTTCTCGCTTCCGCCCGCGAACGGCCGATCGACTCGCCAGACCTGATCGAGCGCCGACAACCCGAGACAGATCACGTGCACGGGCCTCGTCCTGGACGCAACGTCCGCGAGCGCCGACAGATCCCCGATGTTGACCAATGCGCTCACCGCACGACCTGTCCATTTGTGGCATCGAACAGATGCGTCTTGCCGGATTGCGGACGCAGAGTGATGCGATCGCCGACCTTCGGCCGCAGCGCCGGATCGACCCGCGCGATAGCGGAGCCGCCGGCGAGATCGAAATGGATCAGCGTATCCGAACCCAGCGGCTCGACCAGCTTCACATCGATGGCAATGCCGTCGGCTGCATCGGCGGCAACAGCAAAATGTTCGGGCCGAATGCCCAGCACCGCGTTGCCGACCCTGCTCAGCTGGCTTGCGGTCTCGCCGTCGAGCGGCACCACTGTTCCACTTTGCGAAAGGATCGCACGCCCCTCGCGCCATTCGACCGAGAAAAAATTCATGGCCGGCGAGCCGATGAAGCCGGCCACGAACTGGTTGGCCGGCCGCTCGTAGACCGCCTCGGGCGTGTCGTATTGCTGGATCGTGCCGGCCTGCAGCACCACGATGCGGTCGGCCATGGTCATCGCCTCGATCTGGTCGTGGGTCACGAAGACCATGGTGGTCTTGAGCTCCTGCGACAGCGCCTTGATCTCGGCGCGCACCTGCCCGCGCAGCTTGGCGTCGAGATTTGAGAGCGGCTCATCGAACAGGAAGGCCTTCGGATTGCGCACGATCGCACGCCCCATCGCGACGCGCTGGCGCTGGCCACCGGAGAGCTCCTTCGGCTTGCGGTCGAGATACGGCTCGATGTGCAGCAGCGTCGCCGCGCGCTTCACCCGCGCGTCGATCTCCGCCTTCGGCGTTCCCCGCAACTCCAGCGCAAAGGACATGTTGTCGTAAACCCGCATGTGCGGATAGAGCGCGTAGTCCTGGAACACCATCGCGATGTCGCGCTGCGCCGCCTGTACGCCGTTGACGCGCGTGTCGCCGATGTAGAGGTCTCCGGAGGAAATCGGCTCGAGACCCGCGATGATCCGGAGCAAGGTCGACTTGCCGCAGCCGGACGGGCCGACGAAAACCACGAACTCGTGGTCCGCGATCTCCAGATTGAGATCGGGGATCACAGTGAAATTCCCGTAGCGTTTGGTAAGATTGCGGATCGAGATCGAGGCCATGATCGTCAGTCCAGCGCCAGCACGGGCTTGATCAGCTCGCCCTTGGCGAAGCGGGCGAAATTCTCGGGCAACGCCGGGAGGCCGAACTCGCCATCGACGAGGATGCGATATTCGTCCTTGTATTTGCGCAGCAGCTCGACATTCGGCTCGAAATCCGAAACCGGGAAATAGAAGGTCCGGATCATGTAAAAGTCCTTGCGGCGGAAGACCTTGCCTTCCTCGATGGTCCAGGGCGCGGCGTTCTCGCCGACCAGCACCAGCGCCCCGCGCGGCAGGACGAGCTCGATGCCGACGTTGCGTGCCGCATGCGCGCCGGAGCATTCCATGATGAGCGCAAAGCGCTTCGAGGTATCACCGACTGGATGTGCTTTTGCACCGAAAGACTGGGCGATCTTCAATCGCGACGCGTTGGGATCGGCGACATAGATGTCGTCGTAGCCGAGCGCGCGAAGCGCCAGCACGACGCCGAGGCCGACAGGCCCCGCTCCCATCACCAGGACCGCACCTGCCTGGTCCGGCGGCACTACGCGACTCACGAACCGCACGGCGTGGCCGGAGGTGCCGATGGTGTCGAGCAAGAGCGGCGCGAGGCTGTCCTCGATATCATCAGGCACCGGCAGCAGACAGTTCTCCGGCACCGGCACGTATTCCGCATAGCCGCCCGGCCTGTTCCAGCCGATCAGGCTGGAGACTTCGAGGCACATTTGGGTGTCGCCGCGCTGGCAGGCGGCGCAGTGGCCGCAATGCAGGGGAATGTAGACGGCGCAACGGCGGCCGTGCAGCCGGTGACCAGGCTGCTCGACGACACCAAAGATCTCATGCCCGGCGGTGAACTCGGCGCCCTTGTGCCAGAGCTTGAAATCGGAGCCGCATAGCGCGGTGCGCAAGATCCGGACCAGCACCTCGCCGGTGCCGACATCGGGCATCGCCACGCGCTCGATGGTGATGCGGTCGTTGCCGTGGAAGACCGCGGCCTGCATGATCGAGTTCGGACGGGGGGATACGTTCATCAAATACCTAGCCTTTCACCGCACCGAGCGTCAGCCCGGACACCAGCCAGCGCTGAACCAGGGCAGCCAGCACCAGCGGCGGCAACGCGATCAGCGTCGCAGCCGCCATGAGGGCGCCCCATTGCGTCGAGCCTTCGCCGATGAAGTTGAAGGCGGCTGCGATCAGCGTCTTGGTGTCACCATTGGAGAGCACCAACGCAAACAGGAAGTAATTCCAAGAAAACACGAAGGCGAGGATCGCCGATACGGCGATGCCTGACGCAACCAGCGGCATCGCGATGCGCCAGAGGATGCGCGTGACGCTGCATCCATCCACCTGTGCCGCCTCGAACACGCTGCGTGGAATGGCATCGAACGACGGCAGCAGCACCCAGATCACGATCGGCAGCGTGATGACGGCGTGGCTGAGGATCAGCGCGGTGTAGGAACCGATCATGCCGATTTGCCGGAACATCACGTACCACGGCAGCAGGAAGAGCGTGCCCGGCGCCATGCGCGCCGCGAGCGTCAGGATCGCCGGCCACGTGATCCGGGTCCAGGACACGGCGAAGGCGGCAGGAATCCCGAACAGCAGCCCCAGCGCGGTCGAGCCGATGGTGACAATCAGGCTATTGAGCGCATAGCTCAGGAACGGCGTAGTCCTTGTCAGCTCGACGTAGTTGTCCAGCGTCGGCGAGAAGACCAGCGTCGGCGGATAGGCAGTGACCTCGAAGGACGGCTTGAACGATGACAGCACCATCCAGACCGTCGGCGCCATGATGAGCACACCGGCCAGCACGAGTTGCACCGTGTTGAGCCAGCGGATCCAGCGATCGGTATTGACGGCATCGTTCATGGCATCACCACGCCACCGCGCCGCGCAGGCGGTTGAAGGCGAGCACGGCGCCGAACACGATCGCAGTCAGCGTCAGCATCAACGCGCTGGCATAGCCGATGTTGAAGAATTCGAATCCGACCCGGAAGCCGTAGATATTGAGCGTATTCGAGGCGTTGCCGGGGCCGCCTTGGGTCGTGATATAGATGATATCGAAGAAGCGCAGGAGATCCACGCTGCGCAGGATGGCTGCAGTGACGATGGTCGGCAGCAGCAGCGGCAGCGTAATGCGCTGGAACGTCTTGAACGGAGATGCACCGTCGATCTGCGCGGCCTCATAGACGCTCGGCGACAGCGATTGCAATCCGCCGAGCACGATCAAGGCGACGTACGGCGTCCACTGCCAGCTATCGATCAGCGCAACCGTCGGAATCACCCATGTCGGCGAAGCCAGCCAGTCCGAGGGCGGCAGGCCGAACGATTGCAGGATATAGTTGGCGGCACCCAGCGAGGGATCGAGGATCACCAGCCACATCATGCCGGCCACGACAGGCGGCATCATGAAGGGCGAGATGAATAACGACCGCACGATGCCCGGCAGGCGCTTGGCATTGAACAGCACCAGTGCGAGCCAGATGCCGAAAACGAGCTGCAGCACCAGCGACAGCACGAACAGCGCAATGGTGATCCACAAACCGTGCCAGAATTCGTAATCGGAGATCAGCTTCGAATAATTGGCGAGGCCCGCGAAGGATTGCTTGCCGGTCGAGGAGAACGTCTGAAAGCCGAGCCAGATCGTGTAGACGACAGGGAACGCGATCATCGCGACCGTGAAGAACACGGCCGGCGCCGAGAGCGCCGCCATCTCCAGCTTCTGCCGGTCCTGCGTGAGTGGCGCAGCCGTATCAGACATGCGTTCCTGTCCTCGATCGAGTGAGGTGCCGGCAGGCAGCGAGCCAGCCGGCACCGGGCGGTCAGTTCAGAGCGATCAGCGCGTCCAGCGCCTTGTCGGCATCTGCGCAGGCCTGGTCGATCGGCTTTTGCTTCAGGATCAGATCCTGCACCGCCTGCCCGATGAATTCGCGCGACTGCGGATTGGCGACGATGGGATAGCCGACTTCGGACGAGCCCTTGGTGGCGAGCACGTCGAGCGCGGCCTGCCATTCCTTGCGGACCGGCTCTTCGTCGATCCACTTGCGATACTCAGGGTCCCTGGCGACCGACGGACGCGGCGGGGCGATGCCTTGGAGCGCCATCTTCTTCTGCACTTCCGGGCTGGTCGCCCACTGCACGAAATACCAGGCGGCATCCGGCTGCTTGCTGTGCGAGGACACTGCCATGCCCCAGCCGATCGTGGTCGGCACCTGGCCGGCCTCGCCCGCCGGGAACGGCAACAGGCCGGTGTCCTTGAGGCGCGCACCGCCGTCCATGACGGTACGCAGTTCGTTGGAGGATTCGAACGCCATCGCGGCACGGCCACTGCGATAGAGCGCAGAGATCTGCTGGAAGCTGTAATTGACGACGCCGGGCGGACCGAAATCGCGCAGCAGGCGGCTATAGGTGTCGAGCGCCTCCTTGCCCTTGGCCGAGCAGAGATTGGACTTGCCGTTCGCGATATAACTGCCGCCGATGTTGTGCAGCATGTTGCTGAAAGTGTAGGCGACCGCGGGCTTGAGGCCGCGCGAGACGAACGGCGTCACGGAGCTGTCGCAGGTCTTGATCTTCTCGGCCGCAGCCTCGACGTCCTTGATCGTCTTCGGCGCCTCGAGGCCGCACTTCTTGAAGATATCGGTGCGGTAATAGAAGATCGGACCTTCGAGATTCATCGGCATGCTGGTCAGCTTGCCGCCGAAAGTCGCCGCCTTCAGCAGCGCCTGGCTCAATCCGGCTGGATCATAGTCCTTGGCCACCTCGTTCTTGGCCATTGCAGTGAGATCGCCGTACCAGCCGGCAGCGGCGAACTGCTCGCCTTCGCGCGAGGGCAGCGTCATGAACACGTCGACCTCGTCGCTGTTCGCATTCATGACCGTGACCAGACGCTGGCGCATCTGCTGTTCTTGGTAGCCGTCGACCTTGAGAGTCATGCCGGTCAGCTTCTCGAAATCGGCCTTGTAGGTCAGCAGCGCCTGCGAGACCGGATTGTTGTTGGCGAGAAAGGTGACTGTCTTGCCCTTGAATTTCATCCAGTCGAAATCGGCCGCGTGCGCCTGCGCGCTGACGGCGACAATCGCAAGAACAGGCAACGCGACGCGCGTCGCGAGCATCTTGGCCTTCATCGAACTCTCCTCCCGCTGGCGCCTTATGCTGTCGGCACCTTATGAAAACGGTTACATCCTAAGCACCATAGCATCTCTGTCAAGTGATAGACAATCGAACTTTTCTGCGGCATTATCGCGGATATTCTCCTTATTGCGGGCTTGAGACGAGATTGTAACGTTACATGATAAACGGATCGTCCGCCAAATTGACGAAGCAAGGCATCCGCGCCGTCGCGGCGCGAGCCGGCGTGTCGACGGCGTCGGTCTCACGTGCGCTCAACAATCCCGATGCGGTGAGCTCGTCCCTGCGCGCGCGCATCGCGCAGGCCATCGACGCCGTCGGTTACATCCCTCACGCGCCGGCCCGCATTCTGTCATCGCGGCGGTCGCGTACGCTGGGCGCGATCGTGCCGACGATCGACAACACGATGTTCGCGCGCGGCATCGCTTCGCTGCAGAAATACCTCTCGTCGGTGGGTTACATGCTGTTTCTCACCACGAGCGGATACGATCTCGACGTCGAACTGCAACAGGCCCGCAACCTGATCGGCCGCGGCGTCGATGGCCTCGTGCTGCGGGGCGACTGCCATCACGAAGGTTTGCGCAAGCTGCTCGCGGACAACGCGGTGCCTTTCATCAATGTCGGGATCTATCAGCCCGACCGGCCCTACCCTTGCGTCGGCACGAACAACGAAGCCGCCGCCCATCGAGCGGCCGCGCATGTCATCGAGCTCGGCCATCGCCGGATCGGAATCGTTTCCGCGCTCCAGCGCAACAACGACCGCGCCGGCGCTAGAGTCGCCGGCTTTCGCCGCGCACTCGCGGAGAACGGCCTGGAACTGCCTCCGGAATGGCATGTCGAGGTGCCCTATACCCTGGACGACGCGCGCGAGGCGGCCCGCCATCTCCTCAACCTCAGGGACCGCCCGACGGCAGTGGTCTGCGGCAACGACGTCATCGCCTATGGCGTCCTGCTGGAAGCGGAGCGTAGCGGCTTTTCGGTTCCGCGCGACCTGTCGGTCGTCGGCTTCGACGACCTCGACTGGAGCCGCCATTTGCGACCGAGCCTGACCACGATCCACGTCCCAACCGACGAGACCTGGCAACGAGCCGGAGAATATCTGGTGCGCAACCTCGCCGGCGAGCAGACCATCATGCATCGCGAGGTCGATTTCTCGCTGGTGGTTCGGGAATCGACGGCTCCGCCTCCCCCAATCCTGAAGTGAGATCCTCCGATGAGTGCCAGCTTTTCTCTCACCCCCGGCTTTCATGCCGTCGTGGTCGGCGGTGCCGGCGACATCGGCGCCGCGATCAGCAACCAATTCTGCGATCTCGGGGCGACGGTGACCGCCACAGGCGTCAATGATGCCGATCTCGCACGCTCTCTGCTCAAGCCGCGCACTGGGCTTGCGCTTACGACGCTCGATGTCACGAGCGATGAAGCCGTGGCGTCACTCGCCGGGCAACACCAACGCGTCGATGCGCTGATCAATTGCGCCGGCATTCTGGCGCGGGACAAGGAATACGAGATCGAGACCTTCATGAAAGTGCTCGACGTCAATCTCACGGGCACGTTTCGGACCTGCATGGCGTTTCGCTCGCAGCTGGCGAAGATGAACGGCTCGATCGTCAACATCGCCTCGATGAATGCCACCCTGGCGCTGCCGCGGATTCCGGCCTATTGCGCCAGCAAAGGCGGCGTCGTGATGCTGACCAAGGCGCTGGCCCTGGCGTGGGCCGAAGACGGCATCCGCGTCAACGCCGTCGCACCCGGCTATGTCGAAACCGCGATCAATGCCGCCGGCCGCACCGACCGCGCCCATTATCAGCGCATCGCCGACCGCACCGCCTTCAAGCGCTGGGGACAGCCCGAGGACATCGCCGGTACCGTCGCCTTCCTCTGCATGCCAGCGTCGCAATACGCGACCGGAACGGTGGTCGCGGTGGATGGCGGGTTTCTGGCGGGGTAGTGGCCGGCGCGGCCGCAGGTGCGCCAGGATGCCGATGATGAGGAACGTCTTCTTGCGGCCGATGAGGTCGCTCAGCGCGCCGACCAGGATCGCGGCGATTCAGCGGCTCGCTGCCGGCAAGCTCGTCGTCTGCTGCGGCATGCCGGCGCGATCGACGAGCAGATCCGTGAGACCCGCCCCCAGCCACATGCCGCCGAGCACGAGCCAGGCGGTGAGTGCAAAGACCGAGGCACCGGTCACGCCGGCGCCGACCGCGCAACCGCCGGCGAGCATCGCGCCGAACCCCATCAGCACCGCGCCGAGCAGGTAGCGCCGCATGCCGAGCCCATCCGAAAATCCCTCGAGCTTCAGCTCATGCGCATGCGCCGCGGCGAGAAACGAGCCGAGAAACACGCCGGGGACGATGCCGAGATCGAAGCCGAGCCGGAGCTGCGCGCTGTTGAGCACCAGCATCAGCAACTCGGCCGACGGTCCGCTGAAGGTGAGGCTCTTCAGCGTCACCGGCGCGAACGAAGCTTGCGACAGCTGGTAGGTGAAGAGCCAGCCGGCGACGACGGCCGTTCCGGCTGCGAGCGCAGCAAGGATCAGCCGGCGCGGCAACCGGCTGCGGAAGGCAAAGGACAGCCCCGCAATCAGCCACACCGCTCCGAAGGCAAGCTTCTCGGGCGTGCCGGCACCGAACATCGCCATGATGTCGCGCGACGGGCCACCATCGACCAGCCACAGATTGGTCACCCATTCGCGCGCGGGCGACAGCAGGCCGCGATAGGAGGCCTGCGCGGTCACCGCAAACACCAGCCCCGACAATAATGCCCGCAGATTGCCATTGGCCGAGAGCACCAGCAGCCGGCTAGCGCAGCCGCGCGCCAGGATCATCCCGCAACCGAACATGACGCCGCCGAGCAGCGCTCCGGAGATGCTGCCCTGCTGCGCGAGCTGACGCGCCTCCGATACGTCGAGCCAGCCGAGCGCGACCAAGCCTTGCGTGCCCACCAGCGCCGCGGCAAAGGTCAGGAGCCAGACCGCAAGGCGCGGCCCGCCCTCGCCGCGGGAGAATTCGACCGCCGCGGCACGCAGACAGAAGCGGCTGCGCTGGGCGAAGAACCCGAACAGGCCTCCGACCAGAAGGCCGCCGAGCCAAGACAGCCGGTCTTCACCCAAGAGATCGATGATCGACGTCAGCACGTCCGCCTCGGCTGTTCCTGCGAGCATGCAATTCTAGCGATTGGGCCGTCGCGTCCCATGAGCCAGATCAAAGCTCGACACCGCAGGATGCCGGAGCGGAGCGGCCTCATGGCCGTAGATAGGCATATCCCTGCTGTTGCAGCTCGGCGAGCCGCACCACGCCGCCCTTCTCGGCCACCACGAAGCCGGGCGTGAGGTCGTCCAGCTTGACGCCCTGCGCCTTCATCGTGTTGGCGCAGGCGTCGAAACCAACGCCGGCATCGACGAGCTTCGTCATCATCGCAACGGTGTGCTCCTGTGCCGCGAGCGCGTGGAAGGCTCGCAGCGCCGGTCCGTGCACCACCAGCCTGATGTCGGCCTTCCCAGGTCCGCCGACGCCGTCGACATGGTTCTGCAGATTGCCCAGAACGAAGACGACACGATCGGCATCGGCGAGATGATAGACGACGCGCTGACGCGCGGACGCTTCGGTCGCCGCGGACGCCCGGCGCACCGCGAAGGCACCAAATAGTCCCGCAAGGCTCGCGCGAAGCATGGATCGACGCTGCATGGTCCCCCTCCTATCGTGTCTGCTTGATGAATTCGGCGATGCGGTCGGCGACGTCTTCCGCGAACAGGTCGCGGAAGAAATGATCGGCATCCTCGATCGTGTCGAGCTGGACTCTGCCTCCGCTCGAACCCGCAAGCGAAGCGAAGGCGTCTGCAACGTCGGGCACGACGCTATCCTTGGTCGCGGCGAGCACCAGCACCGGCAGCTTCACGCGCGCCACCAGTGCGGCCGTGTCCTGGCCGGCATCGGCACCGTAGAACGACGCAAGGGCCCGCGCAGTGACCACGGCATTGCGACAATAGATGAGGCCCGGTACGTCCATCCACTCTTCGCCGCGGCCCGCCGCGACCGCCTTGGTCGCCAGCTCCAGAAACGGCTCGAGCGGCTTGCCGTAGGTCGTGGCGTAGGCGGCGCGCAGATCGGCCTCCGCTTTCGCGGTCACCGGCGCCAGCAGCACCGCACCTGCCACCGGCGGGCTTTCGCTTGCTGCGAGATACCGCGCGACCTGGTTGCCGCCGCGCGAATGGCCGAACACGACGACGAGCCGGGACATGCCCCTCGCCCGCGCCACCCAGGCGCCGATCTCCGCAACCGCATCTTCAACAGCATAGTCATGCCGCGCGGCGCAGTCATACATGCCCTTGCGGCGATCGAGCCCGAGCGACAACGTATGAGCGAGCGAAGCGATGCCGCGCTGCTCCAGCGCCTTGGCAACGCCCTGGATGACCTCCATGTCCTTGTGCGCGAGCGTGCCATGGGTCATCACGACGAGCGGTGTGTCCGGTGTCATCGTGGCGGGTGTGCGCAGCGTTGCGAGTGTGGTGCGGCTGTCGACCGACAGTTCGAGCTCCTGCTCGGCCGCATATCCGGACCCTGCGAACGCGAGCAAGATGGCCAGTCCCAGCAACCATCGCATCGTCGGCTCTCTCCCCTATGGCCGGACAATCGTCCAGTTCTTCTCCGCCAAATCCATCAGCGCGGCAACCCCGACCTGTGTGACGCTGACGCCCTCGATCAGCGGCGGCCGCCTATCCTCCTTCGCCGCCAGTGTCTCCAGCGTGTTGCCGCAGGCGATGAAGCTCACATTGGGCATCGATTTCAGGAAATTCACCAGGCGCTCCTTCACCGGCGAACGGTCCGCGAGCAGCATGTCGAGGCCGCCGTTGAAGGCGACCACTGCGATCTCGACGTCCTCGCCCTGCCCGGAATAATGCCGCGAGACGTTGGCCGCAACATCGAGGACCGCGCGCATCTTGACCGGGTCGTCGTCGCTGATCTGCAGCGCGAGCCTGTGAGGTTCGGCCGCCTGTGCCATGGCCGGATGGATCATAATGAGCGAGCCGACAGCGAGCATCGCATGCAGCAGCGTGCGACGGCTCACCCGGCGGAGGTTCACTCCACGCCCCGCGACTTCTTTTCCTTGCCGTCCTCGGGCGTCACGTCGATGGCGGCAGCGCGCCCGGTGATCTTCACCGGGGCGATGCATTCCTTCATGCAGGGGTCCTTCTGCCAGAACGACTTCTCGCTGGTGGCGCGGTCGTCCATCACGAAGCCCTGCTCGTTTGGCATCTTGATCGCGGCAAGGGTCTTTTTGTTCAGCTCGAAGTTCTGATCGGTGACGACATCGTTCAGATAGAGGACGTAAGCGACCAGCGCGTAATATTCATCGACCGACAACGACCCCGTATTGCCGTAGGGCATGGCGTGCCTGATGTAGTCGAACACGGTGGACGCGTAGGGCCAGTACGAGCCCACTGTCTTGACCGGATTGTCCGACGTCAGCGAGCCCTTGCCGCCGGCCAGAACCGGCCAGCGGCCGTTACCCTCGCCGAACTCGCCGTGGCAGGACGAGCAATTGTCCATGAACAGCTTTTCGCCCTCGGCGACCGTGCCCTTGCCTTCCGGCAGGCCTTGGCCGTCGGGCCGCACGTCGATATCCCAGCCGCGGATCTCGTCCGCGGTCGGCACGCGGCCGATGTGATAGCGGGGACCGCCCTTCGCGTCCACCTTCTGCTGCGAGAGCGCCGGCGCGCTCAGCGCGCAGGCCGTAAGCGCGGCTGCAATGAACTTAAGCGACTTCGACATTCTCGACCTCACCATTGGCCAGCACATGCCAGGTCTGGATGCCATTGTTGTGATAGATGGAGTTGACGCCGCGAATCTTGCGCAGCTCGGCCTTGCTCGGCTGCACGTAGCCGGTCTCGTCCTGCACTCGTGATTGCAGCAACAGCGGCTCGCCGTTCCAGTCGAACTCGTAGTAGAAGCGCGTCAGCGCCTTGTCGAGGACAGGCCCGTCGAGCCGCGCCGGCCACCAATTGCGACCGCCGTCGAGCGAGACGTCCACGCGCTTGACCTTTCCGTTGCCGCTCCAGGCTAGACCCGAGACGATGGTAAAGCCTTTGCCGTGCTTGATCGGCGCCTGCGGGCTCGGGCTCGTGATCACGGACTTGGCGTCCATCGACCAGGTGAAGCGGCGCGCCTTGCCGTTCGGCATGAGGTCAGTGTATTTCGACGTCTCCTCGCGGGTGTGCCAAGGCTGATCACCGACCTTGATGCGGCGCAGCCACTTGACCCAGAGATTGCCCTGCCAGCCCGGCACCACGAGCCGCATCGGATAGCCTTGCTCGGGATAGAGCGCCTCGCCGTTCATCTTGTAGGCGATGATGCAGTCGTCGAGCGCCTTCTCGATCGGCAGACTGCGATCCATCGCGGCCGCATCGGCTCCCTCGACCAGCAGCCACTTGCCGTTGGTCTTGACGCCGGCTTCTTCCAGCAGGGTGCGCAGCGAGACGCCGGTATATTGCACGCAGTGGATCATGCCGTGAGTGAACTGGCAGCCATTGAGCTGCGCGCCGCGCCATTCCATGCCCGAATTCGCCGCGCATTCCATGAAGTGGATGCGATTGACGCGCGGATAGCGCTTTAGCTCCTCCAGCGTGAGAATGAGCGGACGCTCGACGAGGCCGTGGATCATCAGGCGATGATCCGCCGGATCGATCTCGGCGATGCCGCCGTGATGCCGCTCGAAGCAAAGTCCGTTCGGGGTAATGATGCCTTCCAGCTCGTGCAGCGGCGTGAAGCTCACCGAGGATTCGCGCGAGGCAGTCAGCCATTCGACGTCGCGCCGGACGACGTCCTTCTCGAATTTCGACGGCTTCCCGTACGGGCGCACGGCGACGCCCTCGCCGAGTGACTTGGTCCACTCGGGGACGTTGGGCGGCTGGTTCGCGGGATTTCCGCCAGCGGCTGCCGGTCTTGCCAGCATCGCGGCCGCGACGCCGGCGCCGGTGGCCAGGAAGCTGCGACGGGATTGGCTGTCTGTGTTCGACATCGCTTCTTACGCTCCGGTAACTTTGACGGCCCTGTTGGGCTCGAGCCGAACGGTTTTCTGTCGCGTCAGGTAGTTCGCGACGACGTCCCAGATCGGCGGCCCCTCGGTGCCTTCGTTGACGCTGGCCCAGCCCGCGACTTGATACTCCCTGGCGGGATCGATCGGCGTGCCGGACTTGAGAACCTGCATGTCTGAGATGCGCTGCCCTTGCGGCTTCGTGACGTCGATCGCGTAAGACAGTCCGCCGATCCGCACCATGTCGCCGCCCTGCTGGTAGTAGGGATCGATGTTGAAGAGATTGTCGGCGACGTCCTCGATGATCTCCTTCAACCGCGCGCCCGTCATGCCCATGCGGTAGACCGCCGGATAGGTGATCGCAGTTGCATTGGTGACGTCCTCGAAGGTGATGTCCTGCCCCGGCAGCACGCTGGTGCCCCAGCGGAAGCCAGGCGACAGCGCGATCTCGGCATCGCGCTCCTGCATCAGCGCCTGGCAGATCAGGTCATCAAACGTGCCGTTGAAATTGCCACGCCGATAGAGCAGCGAGTCGGTCTTGCCGAGCACCTTGGCCAGCTCGGACGCGAACGGCTTGCGGACCTCGGCGATCTTCGCGGCCATCTCGGCGTCCGCCGTGATCACATCGGAGAACAACGGAATCAGCTTGTAACGGAACGCCTTGACCTCGCCGTCGCGGACGTCGAGATCGAGCCGCGAGACGAACTTTCCGGAGGAGCCTGATGCGATCAGCAGGGTCTTGCCGACCTTGACGGCCTCGGGCAGCGCGTCATGGGTATGTCCGGTCAGGATGACGTCGATGCCCTTGACACGGGTCGCGAGCTTGCGATCGACGTCGAAGCCATTGTGGGACAGCAGCACGACGAGTTGCGCACCGCCCTTGCGCGCCTTGTCGACCTGGGCCTGGACGTCCTCCTCGCGCACCCCGAACGACCAGTTCGGAATCATCCAGCGCGGATTGGCGACCGGTGTATAGGGGAACGCCTGGCCGAGCACCGCGATCTTGACGCCGCCGCGCTCGATCATGGTCGAGGCGTCGAAGGCCGCCTCGTTCCACTCGGTGTCGCGGATGTTGAGGCCAAGGAAGGGAAAGCCGAGCCCGTCGATCGCCTGCTTGACGCGCTCGGTGCCATAGGTGAACTCCCAATGGCCGGTCATGGCATCGGGCTTGAGCAAGGCCATGCAGTCGATCATGTCCTGGCCGCGCGTTTTCAGCGAGGACCATGAGCCCTGCCAGGTGTCACCGCCGTCGAGCAGCGCAACCTTGTCGCCGCGCTCGGCACGGATCGCCTTGATCACGGTCGCGGCGCGATCGAGCCCGCCGATCCGGCCGTAGCTCTTCGCAAGCGCCTCGAAATCCTCCGAGGTCAACGCATAGGCCGCGGACGAGCCGGGCGCGATGCCGAAACGGGCGAGAAACTCCTTGCCGGTGACGTGCGGCGGAAGCCCTTTGGCCTCGCCCACCCCGAGATTGGTCGAGGGTTCACGGAAATAGAGCGGCATCAGCTGGCCGTGGATATCGGTTACGTGCACCAGCGTGACGTTGCCGAGCGGCTCGAACGCCAGCAACTCCTTCTCGGTCAGGCGCTGCTGGGCGACCGCCCGGGTCAGGCCGGAGCCGACGCCGGTCGAGAGTGCCGCCGTTGCCGCGGCAACCTGAATGAACTCGCGCCGAGAGATCATGCGCAATACTCCTGCAAGCTCATCGTTTCAGTTGCGAACCGACGGCGTCTCGACCGGCAACCCGATGCCGCGCCAGGCGACATAGAGCTCGAGCGCAAGGAAGTCGTCCGAGAGCGGCTTGAACGGCTCGGCGCGCACGTCGAACATGCAGCCCTCGAACCGCTCATGCAGCGGCACCAGGCGTTGGTCGCGCAGCCGATAGGTCGGGAAGCCGTTGGTCTGACCCTGACTCAGGAAGTCCGCACGCATGAACTTTCCGTTGTTGCGTTCGTGGCACGACGCGCAGGCGAGATCGAGCTGTCCATAGCGCGTGTAATAGGTCTGCTTGCCGCGCTCGAACCACGGCGACATCGGCCCGTCGGTCTTCACCGCCACCGGCATGCCGTGCGATTGGTATCGCACGAAAGTGGTCATGTCGGTCAGCTCTCTAGATTTGAATTTCCAGGGCTCCGCCTTCATGTGCTCGCTGCGGCAGATGTTGATGCGCTGCTCGAGATTGACCGGCTTCTTGAGCTTGTCGTCCCATTTCGGCATCGCCGCGCCGACGCCCTTCATGCTGGTCTCGGCCTCGCCGTGGCAGCTCATGCAGGACTTGCCTTCGCTGCCCTCGACCTTCTTCCAAGCATCCGCCGCGCGCTCCACCGCGAGGAAGCCCGGGTTCTCCAGGTCGTCGTCCTGCAGGGCTCGCGTTTCCTTCGTGCGGAACTGGTAGCCGGAGATGATGGTCTTGAAGACGTGTCCGGGAGGCGCCGGGATACCCTTGCGTTCGGCCTCCTGCGCGGAGGCACACGTCGCCACCGATGCGGCCGCGGCGATCGCGACAGCTAGTCCAATATAGCGCGACAGCATCCGCCCTCTCCCTCGAAGCTCTATGGCATTACGCCTTGAGCGCGATCTTCTCTTCGGCCGTGATCACCGAGCCGTCGTCATCGGTCCAGGCGAACTTGAACGTCCCGGCTTCGTCGATCCTGGCGTCGAACTGGATGTAGGGGTTGGCCGAGATCGCCGGTTCGAGTGCGCAGGAGAACACCGGCTTGCCGTTGAACTCGCAGGTGAACTTGTTGATGATCTTGCGCGGTATAGGCTTGCCCTGCGCGTCCTTGCGCTGGCCCGACTCCATGACATGCGAGACCAGGGTCTTGATCTGGATGATTTCGCCCTTGGCCGCTTCCTTGGGAAGCTTGAGGCGCGGTTTCTCTGCCATCGTCCGTCTCCTTTAGCTTAGCCGCCGCAGCCGCCGATTGTGACCTTGACGGTCTTCTGCTCCGTGAACAGCGATCCGTCGCTCATCTTCGCGACCGCAACCACGTTCTGCGTGGCGGCGAGCCGGATCCGGATCGATGCTTCCGCCTTGCCCGAAAGCGGCGTGAACATCAGCGTCGCGACACCCGCGTTCGGATTGCCGTCGGCGAGAATCATGACTTCCTTGACGTAGGAGTCCGCGGTCATCGGGCTCTCGACCGTGAGCGACAGGGGCACGGTGTTGCCGTTTTCCGCGATCTCCGGCAGGTCGAGCGAGATCTTGCCCTTGACCGGTTGCTTGCCGCCGGTGAACTTCTCGATCCACTTCGCCGCGTCGCCCGTCACTTCGGCATCGGCCGCCATCGGCATCAGCGTCAGCATGACGAAGCCGCCCCCGAGCGCAAATGCCTGCCTACGATTGATGGCTTTCATTCCCAAATCCTCCTCGCCGTCAGTTCAGCGTCTTGAGATAAGCGACCACGTCCTCGACCTGCGCGGCCGTCAGAATCGATTTGCCGACGAACTCCGGGCGTACCCGGCTAAGCCACTCGTTCCTGAAGAACGCCGGCATGACGGTGTCGGTAAAGATGCGCTTGGGGTCGGCGATGATGAGGCGCAATTGCGCCTCGGTGTAGCGGCCGGCAACGCCGTCGAGCGACGGACCGAACTCGCCGTGGAAATCCTCGGACTTCAGGCTGGTAACCTGGTGGCAGGCCAGGCAATTGCCGAGCGTGCGCGTCAAGAACACCTTCTTGCCGGCGGCGGCATTGCCCGGCGCGCCGGTCAGGGATTTCGGCAAGGAATCGTCGACGACATCGAGCCTGATCGGCTCCTTGACGGCCTCTTGCGCCAAGGCGCTTCCGGCCGACAGACAAAGTGCAAACGCAGCCATAAGCGAGCGCCGCATGTTCCCTACCCTTATTGCGGGGTGACGCCCGCTTCCGATCACGATGGACTCACGATCCATCAAATTCAATTATTATGATATGTTCATGTGATCGGCGTCGTCAAGCGAAATTCGGAAGACGCCTGCGGTCAGCCGTTCGCGGCCAGGAAATCCCGGAACGAGCCGCGCTCGTAGGCGCGCTCGCGCACGAAGCGAAACATCGCCAGGAAGTGCTGTGGCTTGAGATAACCGGGGGCGCGGGCCACTTCGCGCGCCATCGCGTCCTTCGCGTCGAGACCATCAGGGGACATCGGAAAGAACTGAAAGGTCGGAGTGAACCGGATCCCGTATTTCTGGGCGAGCTCTTTCTCGGATAGTTCCTGGCGATCGAAGTCCGTCACCTTGCGCGAACCGATCAGATTGAGCTGCAACACCTCGAAATTGTCGCGGATATAGCTCGCGATGCCGGCATCGGCGAAGTTGACCAGATGCGTCTCGCGGCAATAGGGGCAGCCCCGCAGCTCCCACATGATGGCGAGGCGCTTGCCGCCGGCCGCCGCGCTCTCCAGGTCCTCGCGCAGATCGAGGAAACTCTGCAGAAACCAGGGCTCGTGATAGAGCCCGTCTTCTCCGACCGTGGGCTCGGCCGCCGCCGCGCGACGGCCGGCCAAAGCCGCGCTTGCCGCGAATGCCAGGAGGCCGCGGCGTGTCAGCCCCGAAAGCGACGTCGGGATTTCGTGCGTCGGAAGATCTTGCGCGTTGCTCATTTTCATTATGATATTCGAATACGAGAATGTGACAAGGAAATCCGATCATGCGCTGCACCATCGCGCTGCTGGCGTGGCTGGCCTCGACCGCGCTCGCGCCCGGCGCGGAAGCCGATAGACCTGCGGATGTCGCATCGGCAATGGCGCCGATCATGGCCAATCTGCGCACGGCCGCGAGCTATGCGCGCACCGGAAATGTCGCGCTGGCACAGATCGAGACCGACGAGGCGATCGCCCGGTGGAAACGGCTCGCTCCGAACGCGTCCGGTGCCCTGCCCGCCAACGCGCCGGCCGGATGGCCGGGGTTTCTCGACCAGGGTCACGAACGACTGACCACGGCGACGGGCGCGCTGGAGCGAGGCGACATTGTCGCCGCCGGCCGCGAGTTGCATGCGCTTCGACAGGCTTTTCACGCGCTCAGACGTCACGCGGGGCTCTATGATCTCGGCGATTGCATCTTCGAGATCGCGCCCGCCATGGAGACCTTGCGTGTCGCGGCCATCAGATATGGCGAACAGCCGGCACCGGCGAACGCTGAGGAAACCGTTTTCGCCGCAGGCGCGTTCCGCGATCGGCTCGTACGCTGCAACGAATGGGCAAATAGCGAGATCGCCGCCCAGGGCGAATTCCGCCGCCTGATCGACGGCGCAATCGCCAGCAGCAGCGAGATCGCCCATGCCGTGATGGCGGGCGACGGCCCCCTGGTGCATCGTTACCTGATCGAGCTGCAGTCCTTCGCCCAGTTGCTCGACTTTCGCTACGGCTAGCCTCAGCCGATGCTGGTCAATCCAGGAAAATGCTCGAGCAGCCATTCCGAGACCGCTGGCATCAATCCGGTCAGGAACATCAGGCCGGTCGCGACCAGGAAAACGCCCATCGTCTTCTCGATCAGGCCGAGATGCCGGCGCACACGGCCGAGCGCGGCGATGAAGCGGCCGGTGAAGGCCGCCGCGATCAGGAAGGGAATGCCGGTCCCGACCGAATAGGCGAGCAGCAGCAGCGCCCCTCGCCCGGTCGTGTCCTCCGATCCCGCCATCAGCAGAACGGCAGCGAGGATCGGGCCAGCGCAGGGCGTCCAGCCGAACGCAAAGGCCAGGCCCATGACGAAGGCCCCCGCCACGCCGGCCGGGCGGTCGTCGACCTGCACGGTCGCGCTGCGATAGAGCAGCGGAATTCTGAGCAACCCCAGAAAATGCAGGCCCATCACGATGATCAGCCCCCCGGCAACGATGCCGAGCGTCGACAGATGTGCGGAGATGAAGCGTCCCGCGATCGACGCGGTGGAGCCGAGCGCGACGAACACCAGCGAAAAGCCCGCCACGAAGGCCAGAGCGGAGATCAGGATCCGCGACCGCAGATCCGGCCGGTCGCCGGACAGATCCGTGACCGAGACACCGGCCATGTAGCAAAGGAAGGGCGGCACCAGAGGCAGGATGCAGGGCGACAGAAACGACAACAGGCCCGCGACAAAGGCCGCACCAAGCGTGACATCCAAGGTCATTTCCGCCCCATCCCTAGCACATATACGAATTTAATGATATAAGACGTCAAGGGTGTTTGGGAAGCAAGTCCGCCAATCAAGCCCGCAAAGGCCCGATTACGCAGCATGAACAGAATCGCCGTTTGGCTCGCCCTCACCGTCGGGCTCGCGCTGCCCGCTACGGCATCGCGCGCCGCCGAGCTCATCATGTTCGAGCGGCCTGGCTGCGCCTGGTGCGCACGCTTCAACGCCGAGATCGCGCCGATCTACGGCAACACCGACGAAAGCCGGGCTGCACCGTTGCGCCGGGTCGACCTGAACAGCCCCCGTCCCGCCGATCTCGCCGGAATCGATCCGGGTCCCTTCACGCCGACCTTCGTCGTGGTACAAGAGGGCCGTGAGATCGGGCGCATTCGCGGCTATCCCGGGGATGCCTTCTTCTTCGGCCTGTTGGGCCGAATCCTGTCAAATGCGGGATCGGAACCCAAGGGTCGTGACCGTTCTTGCGGATTTTGCTGAGAGGAACTTGACGCGATGCCGTTGCCGAAGCTGAAGGAGATCGAGGGCTCCGCCGAACTCGAGCAGATGATCGAGAAGGCGCGCGAGGCCAGCGACATGCTCAAGGCGCTGTCGCACGAGTCCCGATTGCTGCTGCTCTGCATCCTGGCCGAGGGCGAGAAATCCGTGACCGAGCTCGAGCAGTTCCTGGGCGAGCGACAATCGACCGTCTCGCAGCAGCTTGCGCGGCTGCGACTCGATCGGCTGGTGACGCCCCGCCGTGACGGCAAGACGATCTACTACAGTCTCGCGAGCGAGGACGTCCGCAAGATTCTCACCGCCGTCTACGACGTGTTCTGCGAGCCGGTGCGCCGGCGCCGCCGGTAGTTCTCCGCGCTGGCTTTTCGCGCCCCACCGGCGCAGGCTACCCGCGGACAGAAACAAAAAAGAAGCGGGAGGAATGCTCAGTCCTTCGACCATGGCGTTTGCATGCGGACTTGCCGCCGGTGCCGTGCTCGGCGTCGCCGGCCGCGCGGGACGTTTCTGCACGCTGGCGATGCTCGAGGACGCCTTCTTCGGATCGGATTTTCGCCGGCTGAAATCCTTTGCTCTGGCCGCTTCAGTCGCCCTGCTCGCGACCCAGGCGCTCGCCGCGTTCGGCATCGTCGACCTGTCGCGGTCGATCTACCTGACGGCATCGATCGGCCTTGGCGGTGCGATCATTGGCGGGCTGATGTTCGGCGTCGGCATGGCCCTGGTCGGGACGTGCGGTTTCGGCACGCTGGTGCGCGTCGGCGGTGGCGATCTACGTGCCATCGTTGTCTTTCTCGTGCTCGGCCTGTCGGCGCTCGCGACCATGCGCGGCATCACCGGCATGCTGCGCCTGAAGCTGATCGAGCCGTTGTCGTTGCGGCTGCCCGAGGGAAGCACCCAGACCTTGACCTCGCTGCTCGGTGCAGGCGGCGCGATGCGCGCGATCCTCGTTGTGGCAATTGCCGCCGCGCTCGCCTTCTGGGCTCTTGCGGATGGCAGACTGATCCGGTCGCCGCGGCTGCTGACCTCCGGTCTTGCCGTCGGCGCCACGATCGCGTTCGGCTGGTTTGCGACCGGATGGCTTGCCGACGACGAGTTCGATCCCGCGCGGGTCGCCTCGCTCACCTTCGTGGCGCCGCTTGGCGACGCCATTCTCTACATCGCCACCTTCTCCGGCGCGCGGCTCAATTTCGGCATCGGCTCGGTTGCCGGCGTTGTCGCCGGCTCGTTTGCCGCCGCGATGCTCGCGCGCGGCTTCCGCTGGGAGGCTTGCGACGACGCTCGCGAGTTGAAGCGTCACATGACCGGCGCACTCTTGATGGGCATTGGCGGCATCATGTCGTTGGGCTGCACCGTCGGTCAGGGCCTGAGCGCGTTCTCGACGCTCGCGGTTTCGGCACCCGTCACGATGGTGGCCATCGCCTGCGGCGCGAACATGAACTTCGACC